>ERZ761603.227-NODE-227-length-49268-cov-15.207100_pt1 | contig 49268 bp, 37 predicted proteins | sample MGYA00511879_ERZ761603 | MGnify/ENA primary metagenome ERZ761603 (study PRJEB28899, sample SAMN02850040) | bioreactor sludge metagenome | biome: EBPR Sludge; feature: EBPR Bioreactor; material: flocular biomat | place: Australia: Thorneside Wastwater Treatment...
AAATGCCGAAGGAGGGACTTGAACCCTCACTCCTTTAGGGGGAACCGGATTTTGAATCCGGCGCGTCTGCCATTCCGCCACTTCGGCCGCTGTCTACGAGGATTGTAGCCTTATCATGAATGAACTTGTCAGAACAGAGATCCGCCGGTCGAACAACCCGGGAGGTATATCCGTCCTGCCGCGCGATGGTAATGCCGCCGAACACTTGATAGACTGCATCGCACGTTCCGCGCTCGTTGAGTGGTACAAGTTTGCTGCGATCAACCGTCGTACCTGAGTTCATGTATTGTGAACGATGAGCCGGACCCGTTCAACGCTGATATCCATGCTGCTCTTCGCTGCCCTGTTGTGGCCGTCGTGGTGGGCCTATCTGTACACGCTGCGCGAAACATTCCATGGGCTTGAAGCGGTGGGGATCATCTCACGGGGACCGAACCTCTGGGGTCAGGTCCTGGGCCGGAACATCCCGAGCCACGGCCCGCTGATCGGCTCCGCGGCCAGGTTCATCGCCGCGCTTGCGGGGTACGGGCCGGCCTGCTGCGCCGCGTTCTGGCTCTTCGCACGGGCGCGGCGTGGTGGAGATCCCGCCGCGTTCGTTCCAGTCTCGGTGCGTACGTTCGCCGCGGGCGTGGGTATGTACGCGTTGTTGCACTCTCTCGGCGCGGACTGGCTCGCCGGACTCCTGCGGGAAGCGATCATGTCACTGGGGATACGTGCAGGGTGCGAGTACACCTCGGTCGGTGTGATCGTGTTCGGGCGGATCGGCCCGTTCACCGCCGGGCCGTTCGCGGGAGTGTTCAACTGGCTCTGGCGTAACGGCGGGTGGAACGGGGCGATGCTCGCCGTGTTCGTGCCCGCCCTTGCGCTCTTCGCGTTCACGGCGCGCCGGAGCCTGAGGCCACTGCCGGGCCGATGTCAGCGCTGCGGCTATGACCTGACCGGCGTGCGGGGGCACTGTCCCGAGTGCGGTACAGATCACTGACCCTGGGCCATGCTGTAGCCGCGGACACCGTCAAAGGTGCGCAGGAGTTCGTAACTGCAGACCGTGAACTTCTCGGCGATCTTGTCGAGCAGGGCGATGGCCCGGCTCTGGCCGATGCTGCCGGGCACGAGTCCGTCTCGCAACTCGAAACGGACGCGGTAGTAATCCACGCACTCGGTATAGACGCTGCCCGAGGGCCAGACCTGCGTGCCCCGGTTGGAAATCAGCGAGAGTCGGAAGGGCGTGTCGGTCGCCATCTGGTTCATCTCGTGCGCCAGCGTCGTGGGCGTGAGGGGCGAATCGAGGTAGACATCACACCCCGCCACATGTGCCATGATGTTGACGAAGGTGCGGATGACCTGCTGGGAACTGGGCCGCGGCGCGTGGGTCAGGGTCGGCGTCGCCTGCTCCGGGACATTGACGGAAGGAACCGCGCTCGGCTGCGATCCCAGTTTGTCGATGATCCCCTGCACGAACTGCTCCGTGGTGGCCGGTTCCTTTGAGTACCCGGGGAGCGTGGGGTCGCCGAAGTCGCCGGTGTGCAACCCTGTTTCGAGTGCCGCGAGCAACGCGTTCTCGATCGTCGCGGCCTGCCTGAGTAGCCCGACGTGGCGCAGCATCATCAGGCCCGAGAGAATAAGACTCGTCGGATTGGCGACCCCTTTGCCGGCGATGTCGGGCGCGGTGCCGTGAACAGCCTCGAAGATCGAGATGTGCTTGCCGATGTTGGCGCTGGGCGCGAAGCCAAGCCCCCCCACCAATCCCGCCGCGAGATCGCTCACGATGTCGCCCTGCAGGTTGGGCAGCACGATCATCTGGTACTGTTGGGGCTTGACGACGAGATTCATGCAGAGAGCATCGACGATGACATCTCCTGTGTCGATCTCGGGGAAGTCCTTGGCGGCGAACTTGAATCGGTCGAGGAAGAGACCGTCGCTCATCTTCATGATGTTGGCCTTGTGGCCGCAGTGGATCTTCTTCAACCCCAGGGCGCGGGCGGTCTGAAAGGCGAACCGGTGAACCTCATCGCAGCCGGGGGCCGAGATCAGTCGCTTGCACTGGATCATGTCGCTGGTGAGTCGGTGCTCGACGCCGCCGTAAGTGTCCTCGATGTTCTCGCGGACGATCGAAAAATCCAGATGGATCCCGGCCTTGCTGTAGACGGTCTGCACGCCCGGGAGTGTCTTAAAGACGCGGAAGTTGGCGTACGTGCTGAAGAGTTTGCGCAGCGTGACGTTGATCGACTTGCCCCCCCCACCCTTGGGGGTCTCCATCGGGCCTTTGAAGAGTACACCGCAATCTTCGATCGTGCGGACGGCTTCATCGGTAATGCCCCGGGTGTTGCCCTTGTCGAAGATGGCCTTGCCCATCTCGACGGGGATGAACTCGGCGTGATCCAGCACGCCTGCCGCGCGGAAGAGCGCGATCGTGGCGTCCATGATCTCCGGGCCGATACCGTCACCGGGGGCGAGGGCGATGTACACACGGGCCATTGGCAGTTCTCCTGTGGGTTGCCGTTCTCTGGTTTCCGACGAGAGGGGCGGAGTGTAGGGGCCGTAGGCAAGCGACAATCGGCGACCGCGTACGGAACAGTCGGGAGCGGAGGGGAGGGGCGGCACTCGGCGCGGGGAGGGCTGTCGCGGCGGGCTATCGTCCGACTTCACGACACGGAGGCTGATGGATGGACCCGTCTCAACTACGACATCTGTTCGAGGCACAGAATATCGCGGTGCGGCTCGTCTCCTTCGAGGAAGCCGAGGCCCGCGACCTTGTGCTCAACGTGGCCGCGGAGTTGCGCCTGGGCGCGTGGGTCTGGTCGGCGGTATCGGGTCTCCGTCGGCTCGACACGGCCGGCGAGCCGATCGAGGGCACGGTGAACGCGGGCGCGGCCCTGCGTTATCTCACGCTCAACATGGCGGAACCGGCGCTGTGTATCTTCCTGGATCTCGCCGACCACCTGGAAGACAAACTCATCCTGCGGACCTTGCGAGAGTTCATCGAACGCCTGACCGCGTGGAACACGGGAAGCGTGCACAGCAAGGACCACCGCGCCGGATCACGCCTCGCGATGATCGACCACCGAGAGAACGTTCCCGATGTCATCGGCTCCTGCTGCACACGCTTCTTCATCCCTCAGCCCGACGATGCCGAGATCGAAACCATCCTGAAGCGCACCCTGCGACGCATGAACGATCAACGTCCGGTGAAGGTTGATGGCATGAAGAAGAGCGACGTAGAAACCCTCGTTGTTTCACTGCGTGGCCTCTCGCGAACGCAGGTAGCGCGCGTGGTGGCCGATGTCGTCGCCGACGATCGCGCGCTCGGGCCAGATGATCTCAAGAAAGTGGCGAAGTCGAAGCGGCGGTTGCTCCAATCCGCGGGCGTCCTGGAGCCGATTGACGCACCCACCACCATGGACAACATCGGCGGGCTGAAGCGCCTCAAATCCTGGCTCGCGGCGAGAACCCGGTCGTTCGAGGCGGCCGCCAAGGACTTCGGGCTCAAGCCGCCACGTGGCGTGCTGCTGCTGGGCGTGCAGGGCGCGGGCAAGAGCCTCGCTGCGAAGGCCATCGCCACGGCGTGGACGCGGCCCTTGATGCGGCTTGACCCCGGCGCGCTGTACGACAAGTATGTCGGCGAGTCGGAAGGTCGCCTGCGCGATGCGCTCCGCCAGGCGGAAGCCATGAGCCCCGTGGTTCTGTGGATCGACGAGATCGAGAAGGGGTTCGCATCCGCGGCGGGGCAATCCACCGATGGAGGGCTCTCGCGGCGGATGTTCGGGACCCTGCTCACATGGATGCAGGAGCACACACACCCGGTCTTCCTCGTCGCCACGGCCAACGATATCGAAGCGTTACCCCCGGAACTGTTGCGCAAGGGGCGTTTCGACGAAATCTTCTTCGTGGACCTTCCCGCACGCGACAGCCGGCGTGAAGTGTTCGCCATCCACCTGCGCCGTCGCAAGCAAGATCCGGCGCGATTCGATCTCGACGCCCTCGCCGACGCGAGCGAAGGTTTCAGCGGCGCTGAGATCGAGCAGTCGGTCGTCTCGGCCTTGCAGGAGGCGTATCCGTCGCGTGCCGCCCTGGATACGGCGAGGATCCTCAGGGAAGTGCGTCAATCGCCACCGCTCTCGGTCACCATGAGGGAAAAGATCGAGACTTTGCGGGAGTGGGCGAAGGGCCGCTGTGTCCCCGCCGAATAATCCTGCCTCGCCCCGCGCCGATGTTACCTCAAACTCGCCAGCACATCATTCCAGCGGTCAACAGCCTTGGAATCACCTCGCAATGTGTAGAGGGCGATCAGCCCCTGCACCGCGGCGCGATGAACTTCTCGGGGAACATCGGGACGCCGGCATGCATCCTCGACAGCATTGAGAATCGCCTCGGCGTCGTCGAGCCTCCCCTGCTTGACGAGCGCCGACGCGTAGAGCACTTTCGCGTTGCAGGTCCGCCAATCACGCTCACCCACCGAGGCCGAATACGACTTGACCGCAGCCGCGAAGGCCGCGGCCGCCTCGGGGTATCTGCTCAACTGGTGCAAGGCCGCGCCGAGCGTGCTCATCGCCGTTGCGGTGTACTCATGATCGGCCCCGAGCGTGACCCGATAGGCATCGGCCGCTTGACGCGCAGCGCCCGCGGCACGCGCGAACTCTCCCGTAGCGAGGCACGCGCGGGCGAGGGCGGCACGTGCCTGAGCGATCTGTTCGTGCCCCTCGGGGAGGATTCGCAGGCGAAGCGCGAGGGCCTCTTCGATCATCTCCACCGATTCTGAAGCCCGTCCCATCGACACCAGCGCGTTCGCGAGTTGTACACGCGTCGATGGTTCGAGCGATCGGGGAACATCCGCATCGTGCTGCACATCGAGTGATTCTCGAAGCAGGGCCTCCGCTCGAGCAGGTTCACCCGTCTGCGCCAACAACGACGCACGCAGGTTCAGCGTCATCGCGAGTTGATCCGCGGGCGCCGCATCTCCCAGTTCACGATACACTACCAGCGCGTTCTCGGCGAGGGCCGCGGCCTCTTCGATCCGACCCAGGCGCACCAGCGCATCGGCCCGCTGCTGCATCGCCCAGGCGATGTTGGGGTGGTTCGGGCCGTGGCTCTCTCTCCATCGCTTTTCGGCATCGGCGAAGCCCTCGATCGCCGCCGAGGCCATGCCCGCGCGGACCATCACCTGCGCGAGCGCAAAGTTGGCTCTCACCGCGACATCCGCGTTGGCTCCGCGCCGCGCCGTGGACAGTTCCACAGCACGCCGCAGGTGCGAATCGGCCTCCGCGAGACGGCCGAGCGAGAGGTAGGCCCGCCCGAGCCAGTCCTGCACTTCCGCCTGCACCGACGGGTCTTTGATCTTGTGAACCTCCTCCGAGGCGAGTTCCACCACCTCGGCCACGGTCAGGTCTCGCCCCGACGCGACATCGGGCTGTGCCGAGCCGAGGATTCGCTCCAGGAAGAAGTAATCCGCGGCCCGGGCAAACTGAACCGACTCTTCGGCGGACTGTCTCGCCGCGGCCTCGTTGGCGCGGGCTCTGAGGGCGATATCACGCTGGGCGTTCGCATGGACATACCCGGCGAACAAGGCGACCACAGTTCCCAGCATCGAGATCACAAGAAGGACGCCCGCGGCCACCGCGATGCGGTGCCTCGCGACAAACTTGCCGATCTTGTACGAAACGGAAGGCGGTCGGGCCTCGATCGGCTCATCCCGCAGAAAACGCTCCACATCCGCCGCGAGGGCCGATGCGGATTGATAGCGCCTGTTGCGATCCTTCTCGATGGCACGCATCACGATCCAGTCGAGCTCGCCCCGCACCTGCCGTACGAGTTGAGAGGGGTTCGTGCCGCGAAGCCTGGCAACTTCATCCACAGAGACCGAGCCGGCAACCCGCCCGTCACGGATCTCGGTTCCGCCCGCCGCGCCGATGCTGCTCAAGCGCGTGCTCGGGCGGGGTGGATCGATCTCGCGCATGATGCGGCGGACTTCGATGTAGGCCGCGGAACGAATCTGAGCGCCGTCGAAGGGTGTGGTGCCCGTGAGCAGTTCGTACAGCAGCACACCGAGTGAATAGACATCGGCGCGGGTATCAATATCCAGCCCATCGGCCTCGGCCTGCTCCGGGCTCATGTACTCGGGCGTGCCGATCAGTTGTCGTACTTCGGTGATGGCTACCTTGTCGGAAAGGCTCCGGCCCACCGCCTTGGCGATTCCGAAATCGATGACCTTGGGTGTTGCCCCCTGTTCGTCCGCCGCGACCAGGACGTTCGTCGGTTTGATATCGCGGTGGATGATGCCCTTGTGGTGCGCGTGCTGCACAGCGCGGCAGACCTGAACGAAGAGCGACAGTCGCTCGCGCGTGGAAAGACGGCGAGCATCGCAGTGCCGCGTCATCGCCTCTCCCTTGACCAGTTCCATCACGAAGAAGGGGCGCCCCGCGAGCGTGGTGCCCGCATCAAAGACCTTGGCGATACCCGGATGATCCATCATCGCCAGCGCCTGCCGCTCCGCCTCGAATCGGCCGATGATCTGGCGGCTGTCCATGCCGGGTTTGAGGATCTTCACCGCGACCTGACGCCGTACCGGCTCGGTCTGTTCGGCGAGATACACGGTGCCGAATCCGCCCTCGCCGATCTGCGCGATGATCCGATAGGGGCCGATCTGATCACCGGGGAGCTCCGCCCCGCCGAGGAACGCGATGGTTCGACCTTCCAGGCTTGGAGGAAGAGTCGGAGACCCGTGGGTCGGTTTCATGTCGAGCGTGACAAGACCGCCCAGCACCAACGCCCCGATGCGTTCATCGACCATCCGTCGCAACTGAGGATCCTCGCCGCATCGAGACCGGACGAAGTCCGATCGCTCCTGCTCCGGGCGTGACATGGCGTCGGACGCGATTTGAAAGGCGAGTTCTTGGGTGACGCGTGACATGCTGAATGCGCGGGGCAATTGACCGCACTCTGCTTTACCATCGGCCAGGTCAGGCCGAGTACCCCACAATGGGGCATCCACGGACTACAAACATAGCAGAGGCGCGGAGCCCGGAGACGATGGGTTCGTTCAACCCCGCGATGGAGCCGGCTCGTTCGATACGCCCGAGCAGCGCAAACCACTGTCTTCCAACGACGATAAACGGGCTCCCGGACTGCTAACCTTCCGCGTGTCGAATACCCCAACAGAGATCGGGCGATTGGAGCAGGTGTTTCACGGCTGCGTACGCCTCGGGAACGCCATCCTGCATTCGGTGGCCGGGTTCGGGCGGTTCTGTTATTTCTTCCGAGACACGTTCTACGGTCTTGCCCATCCCAAGGCATGGCTTCGTCGGGATCGGCTGGGACGGCAGTTGTATGAAGTGGGCACCCTGTCGATCCCTGTCCTGGCGATCACGGGCGCGTTCGTCGGCATGACGCTGGCCTTCGAAGGGTACCGCCAGTTTCAGGCCATCGGCCAGGAAGGGAGGCTTGGCGGGGTCATCAACTTGTCGATCGTCAAGCAACTCGGACCGGTGCTCGCGGCGGTGATGCTCGCGGGTCGCGTAGGGTGCGCTCTCACGGCGGAACTGGGATCCATGCGTGTCACCGAGCAACTCGACGCGATGCGGGCGATGGCCGCGGACCCGATCCGTGTGCTCGTCGTGCCCCGATTCCTGGCGTGCGTGCTGATGATCCCGATCCTCACGGTTGTCAGCAACGGCTGCGGCGTGGTGGGCGGATGGCTGATCGTGACGAAGCTGTACGGGGCCGACCCTGTGGCGTACCAGCGTTATTCGGAGCAGTTTGTCTTCGGCATCGATATCGCTTCGGGCCTTGTCAAGAGCGTCTTTTTCGGTGCGGCGATCGGGCTCGTGTCGTGCTACAAGGGGTTCAACTGCCGACCAGGGGCCGAGGGAGTCGGGGCGGCGACAACGGAGAGTTTCGTCACGAGTTTTCTTGCCATCATCCTTCAGGGGCTGGTGCTGGCGAAGGTCCTCAACGACATCTCCTACTGGATGCTCGGCGGAGTCAACTCGGTCTTTACCTGACGGCGTGGCGCCGCGGCGAACGCGAGCGCAAGGACCAAACCCATACCGCTGAGCGCGGCGACGGGCAGTGTCCACCCGACGCTGCTGATGGCATCATCGGTGAACTTGTACATCGGTCCGTTGCGCCCCGCCTGTGGCATCATCTGCAAAGCCGCCTGGTATTGCCAGGTGTTCTCCCGCAGTTCACCCTCCCTCGGCGGTTGACCGACTTTGTTGGTCGGGAACTTCAGCCGCTGCGAATGGATGGTGCCATCGGGCAGGAGTTCGTGAAAATCGAAGACAAAACTCTTGACCCAGACTTGGCCCCACGAGACCGGATCGCTGCCGGGACGAGGCGTACGCGTCACGATAATGAGCCGATCGGGCAGACCGGGCGTGCCCAAGTCCCGTGTGAACTGCTCGATGGTTCGGCCCGTGAGCAGGCCCATGCGGAACACGCGGAGCCAGTCCTCGTGCGGAAGCAGTCCCGGTAGTTGCGGGTGGCCGGGGATGGTGACCCGCAGTCGCAGCGATTGGTCGCCGTAGCGGATCATCACGTGCGGGTTGGCCGCGTCGGAGGGATCGTCCTGGATTGAAACCGACCGACCGGCGTACATGAAGGCGCGATCGGTGATGCGTTCAAAGGCGTACGTCTCACGCTTGTGATCCGCGTGGAACGCCTGTACTCTCGCCGCCATGGACCACGAAGACCACCCCAGCCCCGCGATGCACGCGCCGGCGATGCCCAGAAGAATGGCGCGGGTGTTGTTCACGGAAGAGGCCACTAGTGCCCCGCGGCGGGAGCGTGCGTGCCCCGTCCGCTTTCGGTCGTGAGCGCGCCGCTCAGTCCGGATCTGGCGCGAGACTCGTTCGCCGTGCTGACGATCGGAGCGTGGTGATGTTCGCCGCCGTGGGCGAACGCCGCGAGCCTGGCGAACTCCGCCTCGACGGAGTATGAGGCCCCGGCCTCGGCGAGGTTCAGGCCTTTGATCGACTTCGCGGCGGCGGCGAGGGTGTCCGCGCCCGCGGCGTTGCCGGCTGATCGCATCGCATCGGCCATGCGGGAGATCTCCGCCGCGGTGCGGTTCTGCTGGCCGGCTTCGGGGGTATGAACCTTGACGGCGTGGAGGTCCATCATTCGGTCTGCCATCGCGTTGAGCGCGGCGGCCGCGGCGGGCTGCCCATGAACGGCCGCATCCTCGGCGGCGGCGCGGACAGCGTTCGTGACAATCAGGTGCTCCTTGACCTCGGGTGTGGCGATCAGTTGCTTGAAACGATCACGCGCGGCATCGGCGATCGGGACGCCGTTGGCGGTCGCCACGCCCTGGCCGGTTCCTCCTTTGACAACCTGCCCGGCCTTGAAGTCATAGATCGTGCCGCGTGTGAAGAGGTCGAGCCCGGTGAAAAGCAGGAACAGCCCCAGCGCGAAGAAGCAAAAGAGCATGGCCACCGTGTTGATCGGGTTGTCGTAGCGTAGTTGCATGAAGATCGCCATCACGAGGATGCTCTTGATGGTCGCGATGCTCATGGCTCCCACCACGTTCACCCACCAGGGGAGTTCGTATCCGAACCAGTTCTGGATGGCGATCTCGGCCTGCGCGAAACCGACGGTCAGGACGGTGAACAGGAGCAGCACCGCCAGCACGGACCGCAGCATGAACGGCCCCACGATGACATGGCTCTCGTGCTGGCCGTAGTGATGCTGACCGTGCGGGTCAACCTCGTCAAAGACTTCGGGGGAGTTGGCGGCGGGAGAGTGAGACATGTTCGACTCGCTGGTGTTCGGAAGGTGCGTTGGGCGTGTGCGGGGGGCGGCGCGGGATTAGTGGATGAGGTAGAGGAGCGGGAAGAGGAAGATCCAGATGAGATCGACCAAGTGCCAGTAGAGACCTGTCACTTCGACCATGGTGTAGTGCGTCGGCCCGTAGTACCCCTTGTGGGTGCGGTAGAGCACCCGGGCGATAAGGACCATGCCGATGAGGACGTGCGCGGCGTGGATCGACGTGCCGCAGTAGTAGACGCTCCACCACAGGGGGAGTTGGGCGTGCTCGGCGAACGGATAATCGAAGAGCGCACCCGGGCGTTTGCCGACAGACCACTTGGGGATGTATTCGTAGGCGATTTTGATGAAGATGAAGGCCGCGCCGCACAGAAGCGTGATGAACAGGTTCCACTTCGCGCGAGTGAAGTACCCTTTCTGGACACAGTAAATGCTCATCGCCATGGTGTAACTGGAGATCAGCAGGACGGCGGTGTTGAGCCCGCCCAGACGCCAGTCCAGCAGGTGCGATCCTTCGCGCCAGGCGTCCGGGTAGAGTGTGCGGAAAATGAAATACGCACAAAAAATGCCGCCGAACAGCAGCACTTCGGTCGTGAGGAAGAGCCAGAAGCCGAGTTTGACGGCATCAAACTCTTCCGCCGCGGAACGGAAGTGCGACGCGTGAACATAGCGTTGCCAGAACGACTTGCCCGAGGATGAGGAGAGTGTGGACATGAGGATGCTTCGGGTGCGGAGGTGGAATCAGTCCTTGGGTTCGGGCGAGTGGGCCACGGCGGGACGGCCGCCCGCGGATGGGTTCGGAACGGGGTAGTCCGCCGGGTCCCACGTCGGCGGAAGGACGCTGTCGAAGTCGTAGGGGCCGTGCTTCACGATCGGCTCGTGCTCAAAGTTGTGCTCGATCGGCGGGCTTGGGATGGTCCACTCCAACGTCAGGCCTCCCCACGGATTCTGCTCGGCCTTGCGGCCCACGGCGAGCGAGGCGAGGAAGACAAAGAGATGGATCAGGAATCCGATCAGAATGATCCCCGACCCGATGGTGGACCACTGGTGGAGAGTGTGGAACTCGTCGATGTAACTCGCGTACCGGCGGGGCATGCCCTGCGTCCCCAGGAAGAACTGGGTCATGAACGTGATGTTGAAACCGATGAAGACGATCACGCAGCCCAGCATGGCGGCCTTCTCGTTATAGGCCTTGCCGAACATCTTGGGCCACCAGTGGTGCATGCCGGCCATGAGGGCCATGATGGTGCCGCCCATCATGACATAGTGAAAGTGCGCGACAACAAAGTACGAGTCGTGCAGGTGCAGGTCGGTCGAGAGCGTACCCAGGGGCAAACCGGTGAGACCGCCGATGGCGAAGAGAAACAGGAAGGCCAGCACGTAGAGCATCGGGGCGTTGATGCTGATGCTCGACTTGTAGAGCGTCACGATCCAGTTGAACATCTTGACCGCGGTCGGGATGGCGACGAGGAAGGTCAGCGCCGAAAAGACGGCGCTGGCCAGTTCGCTCATGCTCGTGAACATGTGGTGACCCCACACGATAAACGAGACGGCGGCGATGCCCAGCGAGGAGAAGGCGATGGCCCGGTATCCGAAAATCTGCTTGTGGGCGTGTACGGCCAGGACTTCGGAGATGATGCCCATGCCCGGCAGGATCATCACGTACACCACCGGGTGGCTGTAGAACCAGAAGAAGTGCTGGTACAGAACCGGGTCGCCGCCCAGGGCGGGATCGAAGATGCCGATGCGGAAGATTCGCTCGAAGGCCAGCAGCAGCAGCGTGATCCCGATGACCGGGGTGGCGAGAACCTGGATGATGGCCGAGGAGTAGACCGCCCAGCAGAACAGAGGCATATCGAACCACCCCATGCCGGGGGCCCGGAGTTTATGGATCGTGACCACAAAGTTCAGTCCGGTCAGGATTGAACTGAAGCCCAGAATGAAGGCCGACAGCACCATGAAGACGACCTTGATGTGGTCGGCATCGGTTGTTGTTGAATAGGGCGTGTAGAAGGTCCAGCCGGTATCAACGCCGCCCAGGATGATGGAACAGACAGCGAAGATCGAGCCGAGCACGTAGACATACCACGACAGCAGGTTCAGACGGGGAAAGGCGACATCCTTCGCCCCGATCATGATGGGCAGAAAGAAGTTGCCCAGCGAAGCGGGCACGCTGGGAACGATCACCATGAAGACCATGATCGCTCCGTGGAGCGTAAAGAGACGGTTGTAGATGTTGTTGCCCGCGTTGATGTTCGTGGCATCGGCGGGGCCGAAGAACTGGCCGGTGATCTTGCCGTCGGCCAGGACGCGGACCGGCTCGAAGAGTTCGAGCCGCACGGCCAGGGCCGCGACGCCGCCCAGGAAGAACATGAACAGGATGGCGAAGAGGTACATCACACCGATCTTCTTGTGATCGACTGTGGTGGCCCAGTCCCAGATGGTGGTCAGTAGACCGCCCTTTCGCTCCAGGTAACTGCCGTGGTGGCCGCCCCCGTGGGCGTGATCGGCGTGTGATGCGTGTGTGTGTGCTGCCATGGTGTGCCTCCGACCCTGAACTTCTCTGCTGATCTCAACTTCCCCCACGATCCAACCCGGTCACTTCGACGGAGTCTGCATCGGCGGTGCCGCCGCGCCGTCCGCCGGTTGCTGGAACTTCTCCGCGCCCGGTGTCGGCAGTTTGGCGATCGGCGCATCGCTGAGTGATTTCATGTATTCGATCAGCGCGATGATCTGCTTTTCCTTGAGCGGTATGATCGACATCTGATTCTTGTAGGTATCGGCGATCTCCTTGCCCGGCTCCTTGATGGATTCGACGATGTAGTTGTAGAAGGCATCGGGATCATCTCCCTTGATGACCTTGCCGCCAACAAGGGGTCGGTCGTACCCGTACAGGTTCTTCCACGACGGGCCGGTGCTGCGGGTGCCGTCGATGGTGTGGCAAGTGGCACACTTGGTTTTGAACGTCGCTTCTCCGATGTCGCGGAGCGTGCCCGTGCCCTCGGCGATCACGGCGAGCCAGCGGTTCCACGCGTCCTCGGGAACCACGCGGAGCACCGCGGCCATCTCGCTGTGCTGGTCGCCGCAGTACTCGGCGCAGAAGACAATGTGGTCCGTGTAGGGAACACCCGCGAGGTCCTCGATGAACTTGACTTTGCTGCCCGCCGCCTCCAACGCGGAAGTGGGCATGGTTTTCGCGTCCGCCGGCGGCGAGTTCGCCTTGAACCAGAGTGTCGTATAGCGGTTGGGGAGCACATCCTGCTTGGTGCGAAGGTCGGGCACCCAGAAGGCGTGCATCACGTCGGTGCTGTTCATCCGCAGGCGGATGGGGACCTCCGCGGGCATGTAGAACACCGGCACATCGACCGCCCCCACCCGGGTCGTCTCCGTCGATTCGGCTCCGTTGGGATAGAGCATCGCCCACGACCACTTCGAGCCGGTCAGGTTGATCTCCAGGGCCTCGCCGGGAGAGACTACTTTGTCCATGTACCCGAAGAAACCGCGGAAGAAGATGTAGACGAGGAACAGCGTCGGGATGACTGTCCACGCGATCTCGAGCGGGGTGTTGTGGTGCGTGCTCCGGGGCGCGATCGTGCCGCGCTTGCGGAGATACTTGAGCGTCCAGTATCCCATCAACCCCATCAGGAAGACGAACCAGATGAGGCAGAACCACCAGAGCCACATGAACATGTCGTCCGTGTCGCGTGCGGACTCCGAGGCTCCCTCCGAGAGAAAGTACCAGTTGTGCATCAGGCCGCCCTCGGCCAGAGTGCGTGCGGTTGCCGACGAGAGAAAATCCATCATGTTCGTGCCCAGACTCATGGTGTCGCCCCCGCCTGTTCCGGAGCGGATTGTGCCGCGGCCTCCCTGGTGCGTCGGCGGATGCGGTCTCCGACGAAGAGCGTGCCCACCAGACCCCCCACAAGAATCGCCGAAAGCACCCCGCCTACCTGCATGACCCTGATCGCCGCCAGGGTGTATCTCCCTGTGGAGGCGTCGTATTGAAAGCAATAGGCCATGAAACGATCACCCATCGACTTTACCAGTTTGCCCTGCGAGGCGTCGATCAGCGAGAGTTTCACATCGCGCGGCGGGTAGGCGAAGCCGTAGAAATATCGAGAGACCTTCCCCTCGGGCGTGACCACATAGATCGCGGCGGGGTGACCGAACTGTCCGTCGGCGAGCGCGCGGTACTTGAACCCGAAGGCATCGGCCAGGCGAGCGTTCTGCTCGATTGATCCGGTATGAAACTCCCAGCCCGCCTCGACCTCGGGGGTCACGGGCTTGGCGTACCCCGCGAGCGTGCCGCGTTTCACCTGGGCGGCCTCTTCGGGGGTTTCCGTGGGATCGATCGAGAACAGCAGCGCGTTGAAGTCATGCCCGACGGTGTAATCGAGTTTGTCGAAGCACTCGTTCATCTTCTCCATCACGACGCTGCACACCACCGGGCACTTGTAGTAGACCATGGCCACGATGGCCGGTTTACCGTGCTTGAAATAGTCTCCGACCTTCACCCGCCTTCCGGCGGAGTTGGTGAACTCCGCATCGAGCGGGAGTTGAGAGCCGACCTTCTCATCGATCTCGAGATTCTGGACCTGCTTGGGAAGCGGTGTTTCACGATCAAAGACACTCGCGGGTTTGTCGGGTGTTGGAGCGGTCTGGGGTGGCTCGTCTGCCGCGCACGTGACCGACACCGCAGCGCACGCCGCGGCGAGCCGGGCAAAAATGACGCGGTCTCGGATCATGACCCTTCTTTCTTCGCTCCCGCGGGTTTGACGGAGTCAGCGTACTTCGAGACAACCTTGCTCATCGCCTGCTCGATGGGGAGTTGAACCGTGCCCGCTGCCGCATCGGACCATTCAAACAGGAAAGGACCGCCGGTCATGCCGAGCCGGGCCTCGGCCTGGGCTCTGGCTGTCGCGGCATCCTTGGAAATCCAGCCGAACGTCTCGATGCGGTCGTGGCGCATCTGCGTGGTGTACTTCACAAAGTAGATTGACAGGATAATGATGAGTCCGACAACCACGATGAGGATCCCGGTGAACCACCGGGCGATGGCCATGGGATCGGCCACGCCGGCGTGCTCGCGCTGGGGCATCCCCTCGGTCGCGTCGTGGTGGTGCCACGCGTCGGCATGATCGTGAACGGCTGGTGTGTGCTCGTGTCCTGACATGATCGGTTCCTCGTGCCGCCGTGCGGGCGGATCTTCACACGTAGTTCTTGTGCTCCAGGCCCTCGACGAGATAGGGGTCGCCCACACCGACCAACTCCCTGGACGGGATACGGACAATGAGGTACCCGGCGAAGATCGCCACGACTCCCGTGATTCCCAGCACGTCGGTCAGACCGACGAGCGGTCCGTGCGGTGGATCGGGCATCTGCGAATAGACCATCGGACGGACGATCCAGTAGATGTCCATGATGTGGATGAAGATCGCCCACACGGCCATCGCGCCCAGCAATCTCGGGTTCCGCTTCACGCCGCGGAAGATGATGATAAGGAAGGGGACTATAAAGTGCCCCAGCATGAGCAGGATGCCGAGCCAGGCCCAGTAGTTGCTGCGGTACAGGAAAAAGGCTGTCTCTTCGGGGATGTTGCTGTACCAAATCAGAAAGTACTGACTGAATGCGATGTACGCCCAGAAGACGGTGAAGCTGAACATCAGTTTACCGAGGTCGTGGAAGTGCTCGTGGGTGACCACGCCCTCGAGTTTCCCCTTGCCGCGGAGTACGGCGAGAATCAGGACCGTCAGCGCCGAACCGGAGAAAGCGGCCCCGGCGAAGTAATAGACGCCCCACATCGTGCTGAAGAACTTGTAGTCAAGGCTCATCAGCCAGTCGAACGCGGCGAAGGCCGTCGAGAGGGCGAAGAGCAGCATACCCCAAGCCGAGGTGAAACGGGCATGACGGAAAGGCGTGGCATCCGTGGCGGTGTCCTGCTCGCGGCTGAGCGAGGTAAGACGTGTGACGAGATAGGTCCAGATCAAACCGTACAGGACAGCACGAACCAGGAAGAACGTGGGAAACGGGATAGAACCGTGCCCGACCTCGCCCCCGCCGAAGAACCAGAACGACTTATGATTCAGAAGGTAGTTGCCGTCCTTCGCGTCGGTCAACCACTGGAAGAGCCGACCGCCGACCATGATCTCCGCGATGATGGTTGGCCAGACCATCGCGTAGACGATGGGCAGAAACCCGGCGATGTTCTCGATCTGACGCCGGAACGGGCTGGGCCAACCAGCCTGCGTCAAGTGGAACACCAGCATCAGGAACAGTGCGCCCAGGCACATGGCCATGACGGCCATGACGCCGATGTGGTACGCCGCGAGGGCCTGCTTGGCGTGAACATCGGCAGGGCCGAAGTACCCGATGAGGCCGCAGGCGGCGATGGCGATCACGCCGGCGCCCATGACGACACGGCCCAGACCACCCGAGCCGGGCGCAAAGGAAATATTCTCTCCCCGCAGTTGCGGGAAGCGCGACAAGATGGAGTTCGACATCGCCTGGCTCACTTGGAGACTCCTGTCGAGGGGGCCGCCGCGGGGGCCGCGGCCGGTACCGCGCCCCGCTTGCGACGCAGTTCCTCCCGCGCCGACTCGGGGACATCTTCGAGGGTGCCGTTGCGGGCCGTCTGCAGCGACCGAACGTACCCCACCACCGCCCAGGCATCGGCTTCACTCAGGGCGTGCGCATAGCCGGGCATCCTGGGAGGCTGTCCTCCTTCACCCAGCAATCCGTAGCGCACTGTGTGGAAGAGATACCCGTCCTTGTGAAGCTCGCTCGACGGATCCTTCGGGTCCGGCAGACGATACTTGACGTCGAGCAGATTCGCCACCGGCACCGCCCACTGGTTCGTCGCGGACGAGACGCGCCCGTTGCCGTCGCCCATGTATCCGTGGCACACAGAACAGTAGATGTTGAACTTCTCTTGCCCGTGGCGCAGCATGTCCAGCGTGACGGGGACGGGAATCGTGGAAAGATACTTCCCGTCCGGACCAACACCTTCAAAGAAGCCCTTGTCTTCCTTGAGCAATCCGGCCCGCTCCGCGGCGAAGGCCGATGCCCAATCCTGCGTCGGCACGAACTCCGTCGTTCCGAAGGGAACCGTTCCCGCCGCGGGCCGACGCATCATCCGATTGTCGCTGAAAAACCCGCTCTGCCCCTGCGGATGCCACTTCAGTTGGTCGTCCAGGTCAGGGAAGAACTGGCGTGGCGGCGCATCCTCGCGGTCGCCGCGGCAGCCGGAAAGCCCGGCCCCCAGGGCGAGAGCGGAAAGGCCGAAGATGATGTGTCGCGTGCTCATGCGTTGCCCGGTTCGTTCTTGGTGCTTCGTGCGTTGGATCCGGCCTGAGTTTTTGTGGACTGCCGGTCCCCGGATGTCTGGTGCCGAATGCCTGATTCCTTACTAGTCCTCCACCAGTTCGATGCTCGTCGCCCCCGCCCCTTCGAGCAGGGCGCGTGTTCGATCCGGATGGAAGTTGCGATCGGCGGCTTCGATGCAGACGAAGAGACGGTCATCGCTTGAAGAAAGGAAACGCTCCTTCTTCATCAAGGGGTGATTCCATCGGGGCAGACCGTTGAGTGCGAGCATCCCGATCAGCGACGTAAAGGCGGCGAAGAGAATCCCGCACTCGAAGGTGATCGGGATAAAGGCCTGCCACCCCCCGTCGGTGAAGTTGCCGAAAGGTTTGCCCTGCACAAGGAGCTGATAATCCACGCTGGACATCCACCATTGCATGAGGAAGCCCAGACACGCACCAGATAGGCCGCCGACTGCGACCAGCAGGGGAAGGATCGTGCGCGGGAAGCCCATTGCTCCCTCCATGCCGTGAACCGGGAAGGGGGAATAGGTGTCCCATTTGCTGTAGCCCGCATCGCGGATTTTTTCCGCGGCGTGGTAGAGATCGGCTGGTGTGGCGAACTCGGCCATGATGCCGTGAATCGCCTCGCCGGATTCCGTAACGTACATGGGTGTGGACATTAGTGTTTCCCCCCGTGGTGGCCGTTGTGCCCGGTCGGATGTTCATGCCCGTCATCATGGTGGTGCGGACTGGCCTGGGGCAGTACCGCCTTCAACTCGGCCATGGCGAACATGGGCAGGAACCGCATGAACAACAGGAAGAGCGTGAGGAAGACGCCGCAGGACCCGACAAAGATGCCGATGTCCACGAACGTCGGGGAGAACATGTGCCACTCGCCGGGCAGGAAGGTGCGGTGCAGGCTCGTCACGATGATGACGAACCGCTCGAACCACATGCCGATGGTGACCAGGAAGGACACGATGAATATCACGATCGGGCTGGTCCGCATCGCCTTGAACCAGAAGACCTGCGGGCTGAGGACGTTGCATGAAATCATCGTCCAATACGCCCACCAGTACGGGCCGACGGCACGGTTCTTGAAGCAGAAGAGTTCGTACTCGTTCCCGCCGTACCAGGCGATGAAGAACTCCATCGAGTACGCGAAGCCGACCATCATGCCCGTGACCAGGATGATCTTGGCCATGTTCTCAAGGTGGCGGAGCGTCAGGAAGTCCTTCATGTTCGGGTAGAGTTCCCGGGCCGGGATCAACAGCAGCAGCACCATCGCGAAGCCGCCGAAAATCGCGCCCGCGACGAAGTAGGGGGGGAAGATCGTCGTGTGCCAGCCGGGCAGGATGCTGGTGGCGAAGTCGAAGGACACGATCGAGTGGACGCTCAAGACCAGGGGAGTTGAAATGCCGGCAAGAACGAGGTAGGCCGCCTCATACCGATGCCAGTGCCGCCCGCTGAACCGCCAACCAAGAGCGAGAAACCCGTAGATGTACGCCCGGAGCGCATCAATCCTGATCGGCAGGAAGGGGAGCAGGACAGCGCCGCCCTCGGGGTTGGCCCGGAGCCTTCGATCAGCCCGGTCCCGCAGCGTGGCAAAGTCGGGGATCATGCCCATGTACCAGAAGAGCAGCGAGACCGTGCCGTAGGTCGAAACCGCGAAGACGTCCCACAAGAGAGGGCTGCGGAAGTTCGGCCAGATGGCGTTGTAGTTAGGAATGGGGAAGAGCATCCACGCCATCCACTGGCGTCCGATGTGGATGCCCGGGAAGGTCGCGGCGCAGATGACCGCGAAGATCGTCATGGCCTCGGCGCTGCGGTTGACTGCCGTGCGCCACTTCTGCTTGAGAAGGCAGAGGATCGCCGAGATGAGCGTGCCGGCGTGGCCGATACCGATCCAGAAAACGAAGTTTGTGATGTCCCACGCCCAGTCCACCTGGTTGCTCATGCCCCAGGTGCCGATGCCGGTGATCACGAGGTATCCGATCAGGGCACCGCCGAGTCCGGCGATTGTCGAAACCAAGCCGAAGATCGGAAGCCACCAGCGGGGTGGCGAGTTTTCCGCGTAACCGCAGATAATGTCCGTCACTTCCTTGAAGGAACGGTTGTTCAGAACAAGAGGGGCCCGCTGCTCGGGTGTTTCGATCAGCGTGCCATCGCCCGAACCGGGCTCGCCGCCATGCCCGCCGGTGACACCCCGGGCGATACCCGCCAGTCGCTGGGCGGTAAGTTGGTCAGGGTGAATGCTGCTCATGCACGAACTCCGCCGAGGACGTTGAGGCTGAGGGCGTAGCCGCGGTCCTCGGCACGCCGGGAGGGATCGAACTGAAACGAATGGGTCTTGTCGCCGTGCGAACCGTGGCCGTGGTCGTCATGACCATGCCCGCCGCCGTGGTGGAAGGGATGTTCCCAGGAGTCTTTCCGGGCCGCATCGCACAGGGCCGGGTTGGGATTCATGACCCGCACCATGTGGCTGGTGCGGGGCCGGGTGTTGAGGAAGCCCAGGAGTTGGTAACTGCGGGCGTTGCGACGGGTCGCGTGCACGCGGCTGCCCTCATCGCGCATATCACCGAAGGTGATGGCGTTGGTCGGGCAGGCCTGCTGGCAGGCGGATTGGAAGAACCCGTCGGGGATCGCGTACTCGCCCTTGCTGTTCTTGAGGCCCTTGAGTTTCGTCTCGATGCGGGCGTGGTTGATCCGCTGCACGCAGTAGGTGCACTTTTCCATCACGCCGCGCATCCGCACCGTCACGTTGGGGTTCTTCTGCATCTGCTCGATCTGGGCGATCTTGTCTCGCAGGCGCGGCGGGATGAAGTTGACATTGATCCGGTTGTGATCGGGGCTGCCGTTGGGGCCGACCCCCTGGCCGGGGATCACCGAGCCAAGGCCGTCCAGGTACTCCTTGCCGACGTAGTCGCCGTTGAAGGCGAGTTTGCCGTACTCGAAGAAGTTGTAACGTCGGACCTTGTACGGGCAGTTGTTGGCGCAGTACCGCGTGCCGATGCAGCGGTTGTACGTCATGTAGTTCAGACCCTCGGGTCCGTGCACCGTCGCGTTTACGGGGCACACCGTCTCGCACGGGGCGTTCTCGCAGTGGACACAGGCCACGGGCTGGTGGTGCATCGAATCCGGGTTGTTGATGTCCCCCGTGAAGTAGCGGTCCACGCGGATCCAGGTCATCTCGCGTCCCTTGGCCGTCTCCTTCTTGCCCACCACCGGGATGTTGTTCTCCGCCTGGCAGGCGATGGTGCACGCGCCGCAACCTGTGCAGAGCGATTGGTCGATGGTCATCGCCCACTGCTGCCCGGTATCGAAAGTCGAGCCGGGCGTGGCGTCGCTGTTGCTCTTGTTGTACGGATTGACGTACAGGCTCAGGATCGGCGGGTTGTGGCTCTTCTCGCCCAGTCGCTCGGCGAAGTTCAGTTCACCCGTGGTGTTGTAGAAGGTATCGACCACCTTCTGTGTTTCATCGCCGAACTTCTTCCACGCCGGCAGATCAACCGCGCGGACAATCGCGGTGCGGCTCTCCATGGTCCAATGGTTCTGTGTGCTGGCGATCATGTAGGAACCGGGAACCCTGGAGAGTTTCGCGCCCGAAGCACTCCGTCCGCCCGAAGCGACCATCGCGGCGGAACGAAGGGGGAAGACGTTCACTCCCACGCCGCTGCCGACCTTCCCGGAAGAGGAGCGACCTCCGCCGAAGACCAGCAGGAGTGTGTTGTCCGCCATCCCCGGAAGGATCCAGCAGGGGAGTGTGGCCTGACGCCCTGCGATGCTCACCTCGGCCAGCCGGGCCTCCGGGTACTTCGTTTTGGTATAGACCGCGCCGGGGTCCTTTTCCGAGTAGGCAGCAGGAAGCACGCCCAGTTCCTCGGCCGTCTTCGGGCTCATCAGCACCGGCGTATCCCACACGGTGCGGGTCCCGACCTCGGGCAGTTCGTGCAGCCACGCGATGTTCGAAAATCGGCCGTCGTGGAGATGGCCGACGGTAAAGGTGACATCGAGCGAGTCCTTGGTCGGCGCGGGACCGATCTTGAGCGCCGCGACGGCTCGCCCGACATCGTCTCCCTTGATCTTCGCGGGTTCGGGCTTGCGGGCCGAGTTGGCGAGCACACCGTCGTGCAAGGCCCGACGCCACGCGCCCTCGAACCCTGCTTCGCCGAGCGTCTTCTTCCAGTTGGACCGCACAATTTCGTACCCGTCGATGCGGGCGTTCAAATCCTTGCCCGCCAGGAGCATCAGGAACTCAAGGTCGCTCAGCACCGCTTTGCCCGCCGGGGGGTCGTAGAGGGGCGCGATCATCGGCTGCACCGGCGCGATCGTTCCATCCGTCGCTCGGCTGTCACCCCAACACTCGAGAAAATGAGCCCCGTTGAGGGACCAGGTTGATGCCGCGGACGTCTCGGAAGGCCCGATACCGAGCGTGATGGTCGTGCCCACCTTGCTCCACGCGGCCTTGAAGTCGCAATCTCCGGGGGCGTCGTAGGCCGGATTGGCGTTCACCACCACCAGGGTCTTGATCGCGCCCGACTTCGCCTTCTCGCACAGCGCCGTGAACTGCTCCGCGCCCGGCGCGGCCTCATCGGCGGTCATCGGCTGATAGGTCACGGCGTTGCCGGCGCTGCCCAGCGCGGCGTTGATCGCGTGGCAGAGAGCGTGGATCTCGGCGGGTTGGCCGTGACCGGCGAGCACGATTCCCTTGGCCCGGTTCGCCGCGTCGAGCAGGTCTTTGGCGCACTCCTCCAGGAATCGCTTGCCCTCGCCGTCCAGGTCCGCGCCCCCGGGCACCGCCACGCCGTTGATCGCCGCGGCGAGCGCCTTGGCGTCCGCGGAATCGAGTTTGGGCAGAACGAACTTCGCCAGTTCGACCGCGAACGCGGCGACGCGGGCCGGAGCGAGTCGCAACCGGTGATCGGCTTGTCCTCCCGTAACCGAAAACCCGCTCTCGACCACGTACAGCCGGCTCATCTCATCCGATGTCGTGAAGACCTCACGGGTCCTTGCGAATCCGCGGGCATTCGCGAGTTCGTCGGTTTCGTGGTAGAGAAAATCGCGGTCGAGGGAAACGACGACCTTCGCGTTGGCCTTCGACAAGTTCAGGACTTCTCGCATCGGCTTGCCGAACGCGATGACGCTGCCACGGATCGCCGCGGTCGTGTCGAGGGGAGCGTGCCACGCCCAGGATGCTTTCGGCCACTTGGAGAGCACCGCGGCCTTCGCGGCCTCGAGCGAGGGGCTGCTCGCCTTGGCAACGATGAAGCCGAGGCCCTCACCCTGTTTCGCGTCAAAGTCCTTGAAGTGGGTGGCCGCCCAGGCACGGAAATCGTCCCACGTCGCCTCGACCTTCCCTCGCGCGGGGTTGACGAACTCAGGGTACTTGAGCCTGTCGGGATCGTACAGACTCATGATGCCGGCGATCGCCCACGTCGACGCCTTGCCGTTATTGATCGGATGGAGAGGGTTGCCCTCGATCTTGGTCGGACGCCCTTCGTGGGTTTCGACCAAGAGGCCCTCTGCTCCCCCGTCGGGACGGGTCATGCTGGTGGCGTAAAAGAGCGGTTTGCCGGGGATGATCTCTTCCGGCACTTCACGGCTGTACGGCAAAATCTTGTGATCGGGGCGGCGGCATCCCGGGATCGCCGCGACGCCCGCGAGTGCGAGCGAGCCGCCCATGATCTTCAGAAAATCGCGGCGGGACTCACCACCGGCCTCGACCGCGCGTTGCATCTCGAGTGCGCCGTGGGGGAACTCCTTTTCGAGATGCTCTCGGAACTCGGGCGTGTCGGCCAGGTCCTCGATGCTGCGCCAGACGCGACGGCCAACGACGCCGCCGGAAGTGGGGCCCGCGAGTAAACCCGAAAGCCCCCCCGCCATCGCGGCGATCTTCGCCGCGTCCTGTCGAGCACGCACGTCCGCATGCTCGCTGTGGCCGTGTACCGTCGATGGGCATTGATCGTGTGCCATAGTGTCCTCGAACCGCCGATCCCGTTTCCCTGCTGACTGACTCTGCTGCTGTTTCCTGCACGTCGTTAGTAGTGACACGCGCCGCAGTTCTGCGGCGGGTTCGCCTGCACGGCTTCCAGCAGTTTTTTCGCCTCCGCAAGCGAACCGCCGGTCGCGCGCTCGGCCAGGTGCTTTTCCACCCACTGCAACTGCGTGACCTTGTCGCGGGGCACGATGTGGGCCTCCGGATTGCGGTGACAGTCAAGGCACCAACTCATGGAGAGAGACTGCGCCTGGTAGACCACCGGCATCCCCGTGATCTGGCCGTGGCACGAGTAGCAACTGACCCCGGCGTTCACGTGAATATTGTGGGGGAAGTTCCGGACATAATCCGGGACTTTGTGAACCCGCCGCCACTCGATAGGAGCATCCGAGGCGTACGCCTCGCGGATGAAGTTCGTCTTGGCCTTGTGCTGCTCGCTCTCGGAGAACTTGACGAGTTTGCCATCGGCGTGGCAGCCGTAGCACGTTGAAGCGTTGGGGATGTTCGCTTCGGCGGAGGTTTCAACTTTGGTGTGGCAGTAGCGGCAGTCCATCCCTAACTTGCCCGCGTGGATCTGGTGATTGAAACCACCCTCGGGCTGCACGGGCATGTACCCGACTTTGAAAAACTTCGGAGTCGCGTAGTACCAGAAGGCACCGACCACGCTCGTCGCGCCCAGTAGACCCCCCACCGCCGCGACTGTGGGAAGAACATTCATCCACTTTGGGAAGAGAAGGGACACCAGCCGACTCCTTTGCTGATGAAAACCGACGCGAACCGCCTCACACGAACCAGTCAAGGGGTACGACCCCAACACGATCTACCGTCAATACCACACAGATTCCTGTCTAGCACGAAAAGCAACCCGAACTCGTGTCTAATGAAAACCTTATCGGGTTGAACTTTTCTAAAACACGAAACGGTTTCGGTATGACAGCAATTTCACCGCACTCGACCTACCCTGTCAAGTGCCAATCGAGAAGGCAACTAAAATGAGATCGAGTCTCAACTGATCATAGACAATTTTTGATAAGTTTTTGAATGTTATTACAAACTAATACCAATCAGAATAGAGCGGTTTCGATTGCTTCCCTGGGACTTGCTTCTGCGGTCACTGTTTGGATCGTCTGGTTCATCACCCACGTGCCGTGGATTGGCCTGCCCGGATCGGTGTCCGGTGTGATTGTTCTGATCGCATGGTTTTCCAAGGCCGCGTGGCTACTCCGGGGCATCGAATCATCACGAATCACGATCGGGGCTGCTTCGGGGTTCGTCACTTCCCTGGTGAGTCTGCTCCTGCTCGGATCGAAGCTCGGCCAAGGCGGCAATGACCTCATTCCCAGCGCCGGGTTGATCACGCTCGGGTTTCTTGCCGTGGGAATCGTGGTCGGATTGAGTGCGGGCGCGCTCGCCGGACGACTCCCCGCCCCTTTGCACCGCTCCGATAGTCTCTCACAACTTGGGTGGGTGACGGTCGCCGCGGCGGCACCGCTGCTCTTCATTGGAGGATTGGTCACCAGCACACGGTCGGGCATGGCCGTACCCGACTGGCCGACCACGTTCAGCGCCAACATGTTCCTGTACCCGCTGGGGAGCGCGCCGGCGGACATCTTTCTCGAACACTCGCACCGCCTATTCGGCACCCTTCTGGGGCTTTCGACGCTGGTGCTCATGATCTTCACGCTCAGGTCCGCTCCCGGCACGAACGACGCGGCCCCTTCTGATGCCCTCCGCCGCGCCAAAGTATGGTCCGTCATCGCCTTCATCGCGGTCGTGGCGCAGGGCGTGCTGGGGGGTATGCGCGTCTGGCGGGGCAGTACGGACTTGGCCAAAGACGCGAAGTTGTTCTCGTTCACCCACGGCGTATTCGCGCAACTGATTCTGGCGGCGATTGTGGTGCTCGCCGTGTACCTCTGGCCGGTGGTGCGGGCATCATCACCGGATCCGTCTGTTCCCAGGGCGCGAACGCTGCGTGCTGTTTCGACGGCGGCCTTGCACCTGACGTTGCTGCAACTGGTTCTGGGCGCGGCGTACCGACACTTCGGCGGGAACCACGCGCTCTGGACACACGCGGGGTTCTCGATCCTCGTTGTCGTGGCGGCGGCGATGACGGGGTTCTATGCCTCGGCGCTCCCGAGGCCCGCTGTTGCGTGTGCCGAGGGGCTTGTTCGGGCTTTGCGAACGGCGGGCAAGTGGCAGGTCGCCCTGGTGGCATTGCAGTTCCTGCTCGGGTGGGCGGCGTTCTTCGTGGCCGATGCCGACCGTTCCGCCGCGAAGCCTGTGGAAGCATTGATCCGCACGGCACACCAGGCCAACGGCGCCGCGCTGCTTGCGGTGATGGTCGTTGTGTGCGTGCTGGCGAAACGCTTGTGCCCGAAACAGCCGCCCGTGCAAACTCAATCCTTGCCCCGACCCACCATGTAGTTGGGGCTTTCCTTCGTGATGAGAATGTCGTGGGGATGGTTCTCGATGACGGTTGCGCCCGAGACGCGGCAGAACCGCGCGTTCTGGCGGAGTTCCTCGATCGTTCGGCACCCGCAATAGCCCATGCTGCTGCGCAGGCCCCCCACCATCTGATAGACGGACTCCGCGAGCGAGCCTTTGTACGCCACCAGGCCCTCGACCCCTTCGGGGACGAACTTCTGCTTGCCGACCTTCTCGGATTGTCGGTAGCGATCGGCGCTGCCGGCGCTCATCGCCCCTTCGCTGCCCATGCCGCGGTAACTCTTGTAACGGCGGCCATGGGTGATGACGACTTCGCCCGGGCTTTCATCCAACCCCGCGAAGAGCGAGCCGAGCATGACGCAGTGCGCCCCCGCGGCGAGGGCCTTGGGGATGTCGCCGCTGTGCCGGATGCCCCCGTCGGCGATCACGGGGATGCCAGAACCCGAAAGGGCCGAGGCGACGTTCATCACCGCGGTGATCTGCGGCACACCCACGCCCGTCACCACCCGCGTGGTGCAGATGGACCCGGGGCCGATGCCCACTTTGACCGCGTCGGCCCCCGCCTCGACAAGGTCGCGGGCGGCCTCGCCGGTAGCGATGTTCCCCGCGATGATCTGCACCCCGCGCTGACGCACCTCGGGCATCTCCTTGATCGTGCGCACGGTTCGGAGCACATTCTCGCTGTGCCCGTGGGCCGTGTCCACCACCAGCACATCGACCTCGGCTCCCAGGACCGCCGCGGCCCGCTCGAACTGGTCCACCCCCACCGCGGCGCCGCAGCGCAGACGCCCCCGGCCATCGACACACGCGCGGGGGAACTGGCTGAGGCGGTCGATGTCCCGCATCGTGACGAGGCCGACAAGGTGGGAGCGGTCGTCAACCAGGATGATCTTCTCAACTTTGTTCTTGCTGGCGATCACCTGCGCTTGTTCGAGCGTCGTGCCGGCGCCGGCGGTGACGAGGTTGCGGCTGGTCATGACGTCGCCCACGCGCGTGGAGTCATCCTCGACAAACTTCAGATCGCGCCGGGTGACGATGCCGAGCACCTTGCCCTTGCCCCGCAGCGTGCCCGCGCCGTCCTCGGTGACGGGGAACCCGCTGACGTTGTGCTGCCGCATCAGTTCCTTGGCGCGGGCGACGGTGTCGGTAATTCCCAGTGTGAGCGGGTCGACGATGATGCCGTTGGCCGAACGCTTGACCTTCGCGACTTCGCGCGCCTGCGCCTCGGGGGGCATGTTCTTGTGTATGATGCCCAGCCCGCCCTCCTGCGCCAGCGCGATGGCGAGCGCCGATTCAGTCACGGTGTCCATCGGGGCCGAGACCAGCGGGATGTTCAGCCGGATGGTCCGCGTCAGTTGTGCCGTGGTTTCAGCGTCCGCGGGCATCACCGCCGAACGTCGAGGCACGAGCAGCACATCATCGAACGTGATGCCGTCGAAGAGAATCTTCGAGACCGGAGAAAACTCGGCGGCGTTGCCCGGGACGGCCCCGACCGTGCCTGAAGATCGTGCGGGCGGCGGGGTGATGGCGGCGCGATTTCCCATCCGAGAGGGTTGGGGGCGTCTGGGCTGGAATCAAGCCACGGGACGACTCCGCACCACTACCGAACCAGCGAGGAACCGCCCCGAGAACGACTCCCCGCCCGGGACGTGGATGACGCGGTCGTGAGCGAACGAGAAACTTCGATGACGAGCGTGTCGTCGGTCGGCGGCCCCGCACGGTGACCGAGAACGGCGCTTCGGACCAGAGCGGGCCAACCACCATGCTCCGTTCGCGCGGCGGCGATCAGCCGACGAAGGCCTGCGAGCGACATCAACGCGCCGTCGATGCCGCGGCATTCGATGGCGCCGTCTGTATAGGCGATCAGCGAATCGCCCGGGCCGAACGGGATGGTTCGAGGCGCGGGCACAAACTCGGTATCGCCGCTGGCCCCCAGGACCCACGCGGTTGATTCGAGTTCATGCAACGTGCCGTCGACAGCGCGGAGGAAAGCCGGCGGATGGCCGCCGTTGGCGTACTCGATGATGTCCGCGTCGAGGTCGGCCCGCAGGCACAGGCCGGTCACGAAGACCGAATGATCCGCGAGCGTGAGGTGAATGTAGCGGTTGAGCAGTCTCAGTACCTCGCCAGGACGCACATGCGGTTGTTCGGCGAAGATGCGGGTCAACTCGCCGTAGAGTCTGTTCACGGTAAGCGCCGCCGAAATCCCGTGTCCGGTCACGTCGAGGACGACCACGCTCAGGCACCCTAACGCATCGTCTCGAGGCTGCACCCTGTGCGCGAAGAGGTAATCGCCACCGATCTGGCTCATCGGCTCGTACTCGTAGGAGAGAAGGATGGGGCCGTCCTTGATCGGACGAGGGAAAAGCGACTCGTGGATCCGGCGGGCGTCCACCAGTTCGCGCCGCACCTCGCCGTACCGTTTCTGAAAAAACCTGAGTTTGAACTCGGCGAGGCGGCTGGTGTCGCGCAAGTAACAGATGAGCACGCCCGGTGCCGCGACAAAGGGACTGAAGAGCACGCCGAACCAGACTTCAATACGCCCCACGCCCCCGAAGGCCACGTGAAGGATCGCCCACACCACCACCACCGGCCAGACCGGACGAAGCGCCTGTCGGGGCGACCATGGCAGGAATGCGCACGCCAGCGTGTGCGTGAGCAGGACTCCCACGATACCCAGCGCGCCGGGGGTGCCCAGATGAGCCAGTCCGACACGGATCATGCCGTCCGCCGCGACCAGCACATAACTCAGCCGGAGCAGATCATCATGACGCAGTCGGCGGCGCCTTGCCGTGAGAAAGCATGCGGCGGCGAAAAGCGTGTTGATCAGCCCCAGTGCGAGGCCGAGGATGCGGCTCCAGTCCGACGGCACGGCCCGCCCCACCGCACCGATCTTCGAGACGATTTCGGCCCCGATGATCGAAGCGGCCAGAGAAGCGATCCATACGAGCAACCCGATGATGGTGAGCACTCCGGCGAGACGAAGAAAACGTCGGCGCAGGAGTGATTCCGTCTCCGCCTCGAAGGCTTGGCGGAAATCAGACGTGAAGGTCGAACTGGCGTGCGAGGAACTCACAAGCGCGGGAATCGTACGGTGCCCGGTCGGCGGGGCACGTTACTCCCGCGCACAGCGCGGTGGCGGCCCGATGTGTTATTCGGGAGTCGTGACCTCACTTTTCGCGGGCGTCACGCGGAGCGTTTTCGGGTTCTCCGGCTCGGCGTAGGCGGAACGCGGGATGCCCGTCACGACGCGGAGTTTGGCCCAGATAAGCAGCGAAAAGACACCAACGGCGAGGCACAGAAAGACCATGCCGCCGATACGACGCGAACGGACCAAGCGTTGTTCAGTTTCCGCCAATCAGCACCCCCTCCTCTTCGTCGGTCGCCACAGTGATGCGTCCCGTGAACGCCTCGATCTGTATCACGTACCCCTGGGTGCCGGCGCGGACCTCGAGCGACATGTTCCCCGCGGGTGTCTGCCCTCCCGGCGTGGTCACCGGCCCGCCGAGCGCATCGAACCACACGCCGTTCTGCGCCAGATTGAGGCTCGCGAGCCTTGCATTGCCGAACTCTTCGCCGCTGATGATGCGGGAGACACCGATACCGGGCGTGGCATCGATCTGACCGTTCGTGACCGGTCCGATGACGTACCCGCTGGACTCACTCGATAGGCTGAAGAGAACGCCCTGGGGCGACTGCATCGCCACAGCGTCCGACTGCGCCTGCGTCATGTCCGAGATGATCAATCGCACCGCGGCCTGCAGGCGGAGGGTGTTGGTCTGTGAGAACGCGGGCACCACCATGGTCGCGGCGATACCCAGGACCGTGACGACCACGAGCAGTTCGATCAGCGTGTAGGCTCGCCGCTCCGGAGCCGGGCGAGCGTGTGAACGACCTTGCATATCGGCGTCTCCTCCCCCCATCGGGCCGTTACTTCTCCTCGCGGGTCGGCCGATCCTCACGCGGCAGTTTGAGCACCGGCATATCGGTGACCTTCACCGACAGCCCCTTGGTCATCATCGATTCGACACGCTCCAGACGGCTGTTGATCGCCTTGAGCTGGGCGATGACTTCCTTGCGCTGGTCGGAGGCGCTCACCAGGCCGATTTCGCCGGGCTGGGGCCGCTCCGCGGGCTGGGCGCTCGCCGATGAGAGCAGGCCGCCCTGACCGGGGTTGAACATGATCCACCCGCCGAAACAGGCGATGACCATCAGGGCGATGGGGCCATACACCCGGCGCGACGGTGCGGCGGCGGTGGTTTCGATCGTGGTGGGGACGGCGTCATCAGGCATAAAGACCTCCGGATGCCGCAGCATCGACACGCGGCCGGGGACGCTTGAATCCGACTTGGGGTGTCTGGACGAGATGGCGGTAGATCCCCGATACAGATGGCACGCGCGGCGTTCACGGCCTGGGCAGTGGTTCCTCGGCGGCATCAAATGACGCGGCCCAGACTCGACCCGTCGCCGGGTCGTAGATCCAGCCGTAGGAATGCTGGAACGATGTGTCCGGCCCCGTGCCGAGGATGATGCGGGCCGCGTTCGGCCCGCCGACCCACTGATTCAGGGGGGTTTCACGAAGATATGTCGTCCCGCGCGAGGCGATCTCTCCCCACGTGCCGACACCCGCCGTGACGTTGGGGTAGGTGTTGTTATTGCGGACGCTGTACACGTCAAGCGCTCTGCGGATCTTGATGAGTTGATCGCGAGTGGCGTTGCGCTGGGCATCGGCGGTGGCGTTCGTGAACTGGGGCACGACGGTCGCCGCGAGCACACCCAGAATGACGACCACGATCAACACCTCGACGAGTGTGAATGCTTGTTCATTCCGTCGCGTGAACATGATTCTCCCCTGGGTGGTGTTCAACGGGTTCGGGGCGAGATCGCCAAGCCCCGCGCCGGATCGGGATGTGCTCGCGCGGCACACGCCGCGCGATCTTCCAAAAAGAACCGCGGGCCTTGTACGGACCCGCGGATCTACTTGACAGACATGGTCCGGTGAATCAGTCCGTGGCGACGGACGAAACTTCGCCGGTGGTCTCGTTGAAATACGAGGCGTAAAGAGTGCGGTCGGTGGTGTTCCAGAACCACGCGGTGGTGGCGCTGCCCGTGCCGCTGGCGCCGACGGAGACGGTGGTCTTGTCGGCGGCGGGGCTGGCCGGGTTCTGGGGCGGGGTCTTGATGTAGTTCCCGGAGATCATCGTTGTCCAGCCGTCCGTAGCGAAGTCGGGGTACGCGCCGTTGTTACGGGCGTTGAAGAGTTCGGCCTGGTTCTGCAGGCTCTTGATCTGCGCCTTCAGGTTGCCGGCCTGGGCATCCTGGGTGGCGTTGGTGAACTGGGGCACCACGATGGCCGCCAAGATCCCGAGGATCACGACGACGATCAGGATTTCCACCAGCGTAAAGGCCTTGCGGCTCCGGTTCCTCATGCGAAAGACTCCTTGCACACACACTTCCACGGTCGCGAGAGGGCCGCTCCGGCGGCCCGACACACTCGTTCATGGGGTCGCGGACGGGCTCCCCTCCTCCGTGGAGCCGACCCGCGATCCGTTGGAGCGTGCATCGGCGACCTGAGGACGCCGGTTGAGCGTGTTGCGGATGATGATCGACCGACGTGCTGATGGCGCGGCCTGTGCGGGCGAAGGGTGCATCCCATAATGAAAAACGGGGCCTCGGAGGCCCCGTTCCGCGTGAATTAGTGAAAGCGCCGGATCAGCGGCCCTTGAGGATCAGGGGCACCAACTCGGTGTTGGCAAGGTTGAGCGCTCCGATGAGGCTCGCGGCGGCGGTGGCCTCGGCATCCGTCCCCTGGCCGGCCAACTCGATCAGTTTGGCGACCTGACGCGGTTCCAATAAGTTCCCGAATCGCTTTCCGGAGTCGGACACAAGGCGGAGCAACTCGATGCGTTCAGACCCGGATGCCGCGAGCGCCGCATCCATCACGGCACGCTGGGCACGCTCCTGGTTGATGCGGGAGAGAATGTCCGCGACATCGCGCTTCACCGGTCCCTGCGAAGCGGGGAGTGACGCGATGAGCGGTAATGCGGCATCACCCACACTCAACACCTGGTTGCCCGAAACCGCGAGGTCTCGGAGCGCCGTGAGCGCACGCGAAGCGAACGAGTCGGCCTCGGCCTGACCGATTGGTCCGCCGCTGGCTGATTCGACGAGTTGGCGAACCGTCTCGTTGATGGCGGCTTCGCCGATCCCAGTCTGCCGGATGGCGATGGTGCGGTCGCCCGCGAAGCGTCTCCGCACATCGGTGTACGCCTGGGGATTGGTCAGGATAAACACCGGAGTCGCCGACGTCTTTGAAGTGCCGCGGACTTCTTCGATCAGGCCGGGGATGCGGTCGGCGCTCGTCCCGACGCCAACAACCAGGTCGACGGCGGGGGCCTCGGCGATGGGGCCGGCCAGTTCGTTGAGTGAACGCGCCTGCGGCAGAACGGCGTAACCGATTTTGGCGAGCGCGGCCCGGACGCCTTGGTACGCCTCGGGATCGGAAGCCAGGATCACCGCGGTCTGCGCGGCCGCACCCTTCACGGCGGAAGCGAGAATGGGTACCACGCGATCCGATCCGCTGAAAGGCGATGCCGGAGAAGCCGCGGCGAGCGCGAGCGCTGCTTCGTACTGAACACGTCGGTTCGGAAATGCGAGCGCCAGCACCAACGGGCTGCTTCCGTCCCCATCCGCGATCAGGGATCGACTGCCCGCGGTACGCTGCACGGCGGAGAGCGCCTTGAGCGCCAGTGGGGTGTCGTTGGTGCGCAGCGCGCGGGCGAGAACCCGCTGCGCAACATCGGGGCCCGCGGCAACCGCGAAATATTCGGCGCTCCGTCGGGCCTTGTCGCCCGACGTCGGGTACGCCGGATTGGTGTAGTTCGGAGGCGTGTCAATCTCGCGGGAAAGGTTGGCGGCGACCCATAAAGCAAGGGTTTCGGCCTGAGCCGCGCCGCTGCCGCCCTCGAGCGTGAGCGCACGCTCGGCCAGACTCATCGTCATCGCCTCGTGAAAGACGGGCGTGCGGATCGCCGTCATGACCAGTCCCGCGCCGGGGTCATAGTCCCAGAGGAGTTGAAACTCCTCTCCTGGAAAACTGGTGAGGTCGCTTCGCTCGCTGTAATAGGCCTCGGCGAGTGTTCTGTACAGACCCGCCACATCGGCCATCGATGCCTGGCCTCCGGCGATGCGATCAAAGGCGCGCTCGCAAGCGGCCCGAACAGCAGGCACCGGGGTGGATTTCGCGGTGTCCGCGAGGTACGGGAGGCTGGTTCGGTGAGGGATCTGGCCAAGCAGTTGGGCGATCATCTCCTGCTGAACAGGTGTGACTTTGCGGAGCGCGGCGCTCAGCGGAACAACAGCCTGATGTCCCAACCCGGTCAGGACTGTGCGGACCGCAACCTGGCGGGGGACATTCCCGCCGTCGAGAAACGCCTCGAGCAACTGCGGCATCGCGTACTCGCCGGCAAAAATCAGGCGTTCCTCGGCGATGCGGCGGTTGCGGTCGGTGCTGGTGAGAAGGGAAATGTTGCGCGCGATCTGCTCGGGATCCCTGGCGCGTTCCAGTTTGCCCGTCTCAAAGGACTTCAGCATCGCCGCGGCGAGAGGCTCGAGTCTTTCGATCCGCATGGCGCGCTGGGCCGTCTCGACGAAGCGTCCGGGGTCTCCAGAGGCATCGACCAACCCGAGAAACTCGGAGTTGCTGAGGTTGCGGTCCAACAGTTCCGTGCCCATCGCCTCGGCGAGTTCCGTGTTGTTGGTGCGCGTGTAGTGAATGAAGTCCGACAGGAGCGAGCCGGCATCCGGTCGTTTGTCCGCCGCGGCGGCCGGTGGCTGCGCGGGAGCCATACCGGCGGAAATGCCGGACACGGCGAGGAACGCCGCGATGGCGCGGGCCAAGTGCGGAGGGGTTCGGCGATGAGCGAAACGGGGTTGACTCACAATCTGCTCCTGTGCGAGAAACGGCACACACTCAAACCTGGTCGCCGGGGACGCGACTGCGCCCATTCGCCGACACTCATGATGACCCCACGAAAGGACAGGACGACACCGTCCGGCTTCGGCGGACATTCCACAAGGGCGGACTGTACCAGTGCCGAACGGAGGGCGTCAAGCATATTCGGGAAGTGACTTCCGAGTCGGACATCCCCGACGATCTTCTCACACCACCAACTGCAACCAGGAATGTCCCATGCCCCCCCGCCGTGGAGCAGATACCTGAGTAGTGAGTCCCTTAATTCTACAACTTCACCGAAAAACTAGATGTGTCCATGGAGCCTTGTGGATAATGAAATACAGCGAATAGCAGCAAGTTTCCGGCATCCGCGTTCGCGGAATGTGAGGGAGAGAGACAATCCTCACGAAACTCTCGGCCGCTCTTTCATGCAGATACAACTTCCTTAGAAATAGTTCGATGTGGTTCGTTCAGTTCGAATTTTCGTATGCCCGTTCTTTGGTTCGCCACATCTGATAGGTTTTTGTTTAGGCCAGGGGAACAAGAAGACATCGGTCATTGAAAAAGACTCATCGCTTCGTAGGTATCACATGGAGATTGATCCGGTTTTTTCCGCATTCGTCAGTTCAGACATCAAACGAAACGGGCAGATTCCATGCTGTCGCCGGGGGCACTTGTTCCTTTTCACTGCATGAAGTCACCGCGGGTCGGCGCCGAATGTGCCCGGCCCATCGCCGGTTTGCCGATATCATGACCCCCGTAAAGCGGGTTCGGATTTGAATTTTCAGGCGCGGGAGAGGGGATAAGCGAAGGCATGGACCTGTGCGAACTGATGACGGGGCTGGGAGTGAAAGCGATCGGCGGTCCGGCGCCTACGCCCGGCGGGGTTCGTATATGCGACATCACGGAAGACAGCAGAACGGTGGTGCCGGGTTCGCTGTTCATCGCGCGGGCAGGGCTCAAAGCCGACGGGAAGGTCTATACACATTCGGCGGCACAGGCCGGGGCCGCCGCGATCCTCACGGACGATGCGGGGCTTGCATCTCCTCCCGGATTCGCGCTGCCGGTGCTTCACACCGACGAGATCGCCCGCGTGACGGGTGTTGTGGCGGAGCGTTTTTACGGGAACGCTTCGAGGCTCCTCTCGCTCGCCGGGGTTACGGGCACCAACGGCAAGAGCACCACGACCTACCTGATCTGGCAGTTGCTGAACCGGGCCCGAATCCGATGCGGGATGATCGGCACGGTGGTCGTCGATGATGGTTCCGAGGTGGCGCCCGCATCGATGACAACACCGCCCGCGATCGAACTCTCGCGGAGCCTTGCCATGATGGCCGAGGCGGGCTGCAAAGCCGCCGCGCTGGAAGTCTCGAGTCATGCCCTGGACCAGAAGCGGGCTGATGCGCTCCGTTTCACCGTGGGCGTTTTCACCAACCTCACCGGCGATCACCTGGACTATCACATCACGATGGAGTCTTATGCCGCGGCGAAAGCCAGGCTCTTTGAACTGCTCCCGGAGGGAGCAACGGCGATCGTCAACGCGGACGATCCGGCGGCGGATCGGATGGTTCGGGGCTGCCGTGCGAGGGTGCTCCGATGCTCGCTCAACGCCGGCCCGCGCGAAGCGGACCCGAGCGGGCCGGATGAGTGCCGCGCCGGCGTTCTCGATGCCGGGATGAGCGGTATGTCATTGGCGATGGAAGGGCCGTGGGGCACCATCGAGGCGCAGGTACCCCTGATCGGCCGGTACAACGCGATGAACGTGCTTCAGGCGGTGGCCTCGTGTCATGCCATGGGCCTGGGTGTGGATGCGATCTGTCAATCCCTTCCGAAGTTAAAGGCCCCACCGGGAAGGCTCGAGAAAATCAGCGACCATCGCGACGCCATCACAGTCTTTGTAGACTACGCGCACAGCGATGATTCGCTCAGGAACTGCCTGAGTTCGGTCTCGGCGGTCATGCCCGGACGAACGCACGGGGGCGCGCTTTTACGGGATGCGGCGGGTGCCCCTACCCCAGCCGGGAGCAGCGGACGAGCCGAAGGGCCTCCCGCGGGCAGACTGTGGGTCGTCTTCGGTTGCGGCGGTGACAAGGATGCCACCAAACGGCCTCGAATGGGCTTGGCGGCGGCGGAGTTGGCCGACCTGGTCGTGGTCACGAGCGACAACCCGCGCACTGAAAAGCCGGGGGCAATTGTGGACCAGATTCTCGCCGGCATTCCTCCGTCGTTGAGGGGCAAGGTGTCGGTTCAGATCGACAGAGCCCGGGCGATCCGCTACGTGCTCGAACACGCCGCACCGGGCGACGTGGTTGTGATTGCCGGAAAGGGGCACGAGACGGAGCAGATTCTTCCCGACGGCTCGGGAGGCACCATCAAGGTTCACTTCGACGACCGCGAGGTGGCACGCACGTTACTTGACGAACTGCTTCCGCCCGCTGCCCCGCGTCCCTCGGGCTTCGCGCCGATGCAACACCACCGGGGGCGTAAGGATGCGTCCCCGCGAACTCCACGGCACAAGTAATGGACCGCGACATGTCGTTCTGGACAGCGGACAACATCAAGAGCGTCATCGGCGGCATCTGGTTGGCGCGAGAACGCACCCCCGGCTCGATCACCGGGGTCTGCACCGATTCTCGGGTGGCACGACAGGGGGACGTCTTCGTCGCTCTCCGTGGCGAACGGATGGATGGACATAGTTACCTCAGGCAGGCCGCCGCGGCGGGGGCGAGGCTGCTCATCCTTGATCGCGCCGAATCCGTGAACGAGAAGTGGGATTTCGACTGTGGGATCCTGCAGGTGCCCGACACAGGTGTGGCGTTGCTGCGCCTCGGAGCTTCCTATCGCCGAACACTCGACACGACGCGCGTCATCGCCGTTGGCGGCAGCAACGGTAAAACGACGACTTGCAAACTCCTGCACGCAGTCCTGTCAAGGACACTGCGGGGAAGCGTCAGCCCGAAGAGTTTCAACAACGCCGTCGGCGTTCCCCTCACGATCCTCGCGGCGAAGCGCTCGGACCAGTACCTCATCTGCGAGGTGGGGACCAACTCACCGGGAGAAATCACACCCCTGGCCGACGCTGTCAGCCCCGATATCGCGGTCATCACCAGCATCGGGCGTGAGCACCTTGAAGGGCTTGGCTCTCTGCGTGGCGTCATCAAGGAAGAATCGAGCCTGATGGGAGCACTCCGGCCCGGCGGCCTGGCCGTCATCACCGCTGAACCGCCTGCCTTGGCCGACACGATCCGCCCCTTGCTCGCCGCGGCGGGCGGCGAGAAACCTGCCTCAATCGTCACGTTTGGTACGTCACCATCGGCGGATCTTCGCGTGGGCGGCATCGTTCAAGGCCCCGAAGGAACTACCTTTGTCCTGAACGAACGCGAGCCGTACCGGATGCCGTTGCTGGGTGCGCACAACACGCTGAACGCCGCCGCGGTCATCGCGGTTGCCCGTCGCTTGGGCGTACCGATCACAGAGATCGAAGCCGGACTTGCCGGGGCGTCCGGGGCAGAGATGCGGCTTGAACGGGTCACGACCGGAGGCGTGCGTTTTGTGAACGACGCGTACAACTCAAACCCCGAATCAGCCCTTGCGGCGATCGATACATTCCGAGAGGCATTCGGGAGCGCCGCCGGAATCTCTCGCCGTGTGCTGATACTGGGAGACATGCTGGAACTGGGCGAGTCTGCGCCGGACCTGCACCGCGAGGTGGGTGAAGCCGCCGCGGGTGTCTTTGACCTGGTGGTATTGGTAGGACAACTGGTCATGTTCGCGGGCGAGAGGCTTGCGAGAAGCCTCGGCCCTGACTGTCTCGTCCCCTTCCCCGATGCCGGGCACAACAACGCGGCGCACATAGCGCGTCTTCTGCGACCGGGAGACGCGGTGCTCTTGAAGGGTTCGAGGCGGATGGGGCTGGAACGAATCATCGGGGCAGCACGCGAGAGCACGGATCGGTTGGTCGAACCATCACCCGCGCAGAGCGCCCCGTCGGGAGCCGGTTTATTTGACCCCGGAGCATCGTGACACCCACGCCCAACGAAACACCCCATGCTCTACTGGCTTGTCGAGACATTCCGCCCCTGGCTCCTGGATCACAACCTCTACAGGTTCGTTGGCGTGCTGGAGACGCAGTTGCAGTTCCGCGCACTGGCCGCGGCTGGCCTGAGTTTCGCGATCGTGCTTTTGCTCGGTAAGCCGACGATCGCCTGGCTGACACGCATGAAAATCGGCGACACCGGGGCCACGGACGCCGAAGCCCTCAAGGCGCACGCGGATAAGAAAGCCAACGTGCCCACGATGGGCGGCGTGCTGATCGTCGGGGCGATCCTGGGGAGCGTGCTGCTCTTGGCCGACCTGACACAGTTCTATGTGCTCCTGGGGCTGATCGTTGTCGCGTGGCACGCGGTGCTTGGGGCGTTCGATGATTGGCTCAAGCTGACGGCCAAACACCGGGGCACGGGGAGCCGGCAGGGGTTGTACGCGTGGGAAAAACTCATCTTCCAACTCGGCGTCGGTTTGCTCGTCGGATGGTTCTGCTACCAGCAGGCTCCCCCCGGGTCGGACGACCTTCGGCACGTGCTGAACCTGCCCTTCCAGAAAACGTTCGTGAGCGCGAGCGAAGGACCATCGCCCGCGCTGTGGTACCTCTCCATGCCTCTCTACATCATCTTCGCGTGCCTGATGGTCTCGGGGATGAGTAACGCGGTGAACATCACCGACGGCATGGACGGTTTGGCGGCGGGGATCAGCGCCGTGGTGGCCATCGGCGCATTCATCCTCTGCTTTGTCGCGGGGCAGCAGGGGTGGGCCCAGTACCTCTTGGTGCCGTTCGTGCCCAACGCCGGCGAACTCACTGTCTTGGCGGGAGCCATGGCGGGAGCCTGTCTCGGGTTTCTCTGGTGGAACTGCTCGCCCGCGAGCGTATTCATGGGAGACACGGGAGCGCTCGCGCTGGGTGGGACGCTCGGGTATCTCGCCGTGGTCACTCGCCAGGAGTTCGTGATTCTGCTCATGTCCGGCGTGTTCATCATCGAGATCGCATCGACCACGCTCCAGGTTGGGTTCTTCAAGGCCACCGGCGGAAGGCGGCTGTTCCGTATCGCGCCCTTCCATCACAATCTCCAGTTGCGTGACTGGCCGGAGCAGCAGATCGTCGCCCGACTCTGGATTGTTTCAGTGATACTGGTGCTGGCGGGCCTTGCGTCGATCAAGTTGCGATAATCGATCACTCCGCCCCGACGAGCACCACGGCCCGGCGGATCACGAGACGGTCCTGGATCGGGCCATTCTCTCCGGGGTCCAGCCTCAGTCGCAATCGTGACCCGTCACCCGCCCCCCCCAGGAGCACGTTGAACCGAACCTCGGGCGATCCGGCGTTGATGCGAGATCGCCACAGCGGGCGTGTCTCGCCGCCGATCGAGAGTTCGACGAAGAGTTCGCAATCTCCCCAGACGCGGCACGTTGGCGGGAGTTCGCACAGCGCGCTGACGCGGGCCGCGCCCTTTGGCAAGGCCCATTCAGCCACCATCGGACCGGGCAGTTCGATGTCGGCCGCGCCGAGGGGAGCCGCGCGAATGTCCGCCACGATCGGAGCCGGAGTCCATCGACGCCCCTGCGAAGACGCGACGGACAGCGGCAGCGACGCGAGAGGCGACATGCGGGCGGCATCGAAGGCGATCGCCCGCAACTCATCCGCCGCGAGTTTGGCATCCGGGCCTTGGTTCATGGACGGCATGGCGGCTTCGACAAAGGCGAAGTTATCGCGGGTAACTCGCAATGATGAGACCGCCGCGACGGTGCCGTCGTAGAGCCAGATCCACGTTCCTTGCGGAGCCACGGGCGGGTTGGCGAACCCGATACCAGCGATACGTTCGGCGGGAAAATCCGTTCGCTTCCCGTCGGCTTCGAGCGTGATGATGGTGCTGATACCCGAAACGAAACCACCGGCACGGTCGCCGTTGACAAACCACACGACATCATCACGATGGCCGTCTCTCCTTCCCGAGCCGCCGGGCCGGAGCGTGAGTACCGACACGGCCTCGATCGGCACGGACATGTGCCCCCAAAGTCGGCTCTCCCACCCCAGCGCATCGGGGGAGGATCCCGCTGCCCAGACACGACCGGGGAGTACTTGCCCATCCACGAGGTCGCAGCGGCCGAGCGGCTCCGTGTCACGGAGCGTGGGATCACGCCAGACGTTGAGCACGGTCCCCGAGGGCATGACGGGTCCGCGGACGACGAGCGGCGCGACCGCGAGCACCTCGCTGCGGGAGAGTTGAACAGTTTTTCCGTTCTCTTCTCTCGCCGTGATGCCCTCTTCGGAGATCGAAACGAGGCGCAGATACCGCTCATTCAACGACGTGTCAATGAACAAGCGCAGGGGCGGCTCGGACACCTCCGACACAGGCTGCACATACTCTCCGCCCGCGATAACGACCGGGGCCAGCAACGCGAGAATGGTCGGGAGAAGGATCATTTCTGGAAGATCGGCAGGTACCGCTTGGGCATCTGCAGGATAATGAGAGCCATGGCCGTCCCGTAATCCGAACCGGCGGAGTTGTCGTCCCACTTCCCATCGTTATTCTGCATCCGCAGAAGTTCACGCCGTATAGAGGGCCACCAGCGCGACCAATGCTCTCCCCCGGCCAGGAACATCGCCTGCACGGCGTAATAGTGACCGTAAAAATAATGGATCGCCTGCGAATCGGCCCGCCCCGGTTCCGCGGTCTGGAACAGGTACATGATGCCGTCATCGATCACGCGATCGTCGTAGATGCCCGCGTAATACAGACTGGCGACCCCCGCCGCGGAACGAGGCCAGGCGCTGGGTCCGCCGATGGTCTGGTAACGAAACCCCCCGTCAGGGTTCTGGAGCGACCGGACGTACTGGACAGCTCGGTCGATGGTCTGCTTGGAGACTTCGAGGCCCGCGTTGCGTGCCGAACGAAGGGCCATGATCTGGCAAATTGTCACGCTCACATCGGCATCCTGCGCCACAGGGTTGTACCGCCAGCCGCCCTCATCGTTCTGAGACTTTTCGATGAGCCGGACGGCACGCAACAACGCGCGATGAACTCGATCGGCCAGTTCCGTGTCGCCGCCGCCCTGCGTCATGCCGTAGACCTCGCCCAGGAACAGCGTGGCGAACCCGTGGCCGTACATCGGGCTGGTGGCGTTGGCGGTGGCGATCAGTCCGCTCTCGGAGCAGTTGGCGAGCGTGTAGGACAGCGCTTTGGAAACCACCTCGCCGTAGGCTCCCCGTCCGGGGAGGTTCCCGTCGGCCATCATGGCGATGCCCGCCAGCGCGGTCACGGCGATATTCCGCCCGAACTGCACCTCGCCGAAGGATCCGTCGGCGTTCTGGACTCGCGCGAGCGCCGCCAGCCCTCGCGCCACCGCGCGATCCAGTTGCGGTGTGATCTCTCCCGCGATGGGGTTGTTCGCGGCCGATTCCGGAACACCCGCGGGACGCGGCGCGGTCTGATCCTGCGCCTGGATCGGAACTGCCAGCGCCGCGATCAGCGGGAATCCTGCCGCGTGCCAACTGCGATGATTCGTCATTGCCCCCCCGGCTTGGTCGGCTGTTCGGCCAGTCGTTTGAAATAATCGCGGGTCGCCTGCCCCCAGGTGACGCTCATCGTGTCACCGGAGCCTTGGAGGAGTGCCTCACGCAACCGATCCGGGAGTTGACCCCATGCGGCGCCCGCGCCCGGAGGAGGGTTCAGCCTTCCCGATGAGTTAAGCGGCACATTCCCACCGCTCGCGTTGGCACCGGCTTGCTGCTGCTGATCGGCTCCGCTCTGCTGGGCCTGGCTGGATTGGGGCTGGCTTTGATTCTGATTCTGTGGGTCGGAGTTCTGGCTCTTTGACTTGCTCTTGGATTTGCTCTTCTGCTTGCGGGCCTGCTCGATGAGTTTATCGAGTTTGTCGAGCGTCTGCTTCTGAAGTCGCTGGGTGTCAATTCCCGAATCGCGCGACTCATTGAGTCGGCGGGCGGTCTGGTCCATCAGTTCCACGGCGAGCGCGAAATCGTCCTTCTGCTCCTCGGGACCGAGTTTCCTGTCGAGTTCAGCCTTGGCGGGGTCGAGGGGTGTCGGTGGAACAGCCTGAGGTGTTTCCATCGGTTTCGGAGAATCCGTGCCCGGCTGCGCCGGTCTGGTCTCTGCAGGCTTCTTGGGTAACCCAAGAAGTTCATCGAGGGTCGGCTCCGATGGCGGGGGTGCGGCCGGCGCCTGCGCCGTAGCAGCCGAGGCAATGAACACGACGCACGAGATACAAACGAGGCGAATCATCAGTTTCGCTCCGATCCGGGCTGTGGCGGGGCTTCGTTCTGCATGAGTTTGTCGAGGAGTTGGGCTCCGTGCTCGGCCAGATCACGCTGCAATCTGCCGATCGCCTCGAGTTCACCCGGATCGGCATCGCCCTCGATGTCCCGGGTGCGATCAAAGGCTTCAGCCTGCATCGCACGGAGTAGTTTCAGTTCGGCCATCGGCGGAATCAGCGGCGGTTTCCCGCTTTGACCTCCGCCACCATCACCTTCCTGGGGTTCGTCATCCTTGAACTCGTCCTTCTTGCTCTGCGCCTCATCAAGGGCCTGCACCAACCCCTGAAGGATTCGTACCGCGGTGGCGAGATCCCGCCCCGTTCCCGCGGGTGCCCTGCCCTCTTCGAGCGTCCTGGCGGCACGGCTCGCCACGGTTTCGAAACGAGAATGCGCGTAGTCAAACAAGCGCACCTCCTCGAACTCGCTGGTCTTTTCGCGAAGATCGGCCATGCGGCCCCTCACCACTTCTTGACGCTCACCCAGGGCGCGTGCCAGCGAACGCTGCCGACGGTCGAGTTCCCTCCCGATCATCGGGGAAACATCACCCACGATGGCGACCTGCAGTTCCAGGAGTTCCTTGTACGCCTTCTTCAGTTCGGCACGTTTGCGATCCTCTTCTCGTTCCTGAGCCTCATCATCCATCCGCGAGGCTTCTTCCAGCGCCTCCTGAAGCCGCTTGAGACTTACTCGCTCGTTGGCATCCGCCTCCGGGAAATCGGGCGGCTGACTGCGAAGCGTCACGACCGCGGCGGATTGAGCCTGTCCGGCGGCTCCGAGCAACCCGGCCAAAACTTCGGCCCCGCGCACCTGGCTCTTCACCGTGGCGGCCACGGCGAGGGTATTTTTCTGCAGTGCGATCATGGATTCGTCCAGCCCGGCGCTGGAGATTGTTCCTGCATCGGCCTCGGCGAGTCGTTTGAGTTCCGCCTGCTGCCTGTCGATCAACTGCCGGATGCTCTGCATCACATCGGCGAGGACGCGGCGGAGGGCTTCATCACGATGCTGCCTGCTTTTGTCGAGTTCCTCCAGCATGGCCTCGAGCGTGTCCTGCGCTTCCTGCTGGGTTTGCTCGGCCTCTCCGGTATTGTTCTGCGCGATCTGTTCGCTGGCGCGTTGCTGCTGCTTAGCCAGTTCCTGCCTCTGGCCCTTCTGAGCGGCGTTCTGCATGGCCTGGGACTGCGCCGGGTCGGCCTGCGCCATTTGTTCTGATCGTTGGCGCACACTGTCCACCATCGCCTGCGAACGCTGGCCGAGTTCGGCCTGCTGACGGGCGAGCCGACTTAGTTCCTCGCGTTCCTTCTCGGTGAGGTCTTTGCTCTGCTTGCCCTGGTTGGCTCGCCCCGCGGCGGCGGTCTGGGCGCGGAGTTGTTTCTGCTCCGTCAAGGCTTTCTCGATGGCACGGCGAACCGCCCAGTCATCCTGGCCTCGGTCCAGCATATTCGAGAGTTGCGTGAGATCGTCCTCGACCTGTTCCCGGGCTTTCTCGAGTTCCTGGGCGGCCTCGCGTATGGTCTGGTCCGCCTCCCGTTGCCGGGTTGGAGTGGCGAGCCGTTCGAGCGCATCGGAGGCACGCTCGGACGCCCTCGAAGCGCTGTCGGTCAGTTCCGCCGCATCCTTCAGCACGCCGTCGAGCGCGGCATCAGCGAGTTGATTCCTCTCCACACGATCCGACAGCCGCCGCACCGAATCCTTCATCGGTTTCAACCGCTGCGTCACCGCCTCCTGACGCGTGGCCTGCTCGCCGGCGGCCTGTTCACTCGCGACCGCATCACCCGATCGGGCCGAGAGCGCGGATTGATCCTGCTCTGCACGCTTCGCCGCCTCCCGTAAAGCCGCCAGTTCCGCCCTGACCTGTTCGATCAGTTCCGCCTCGGCGATGATCCTCAGCCGCCGCTTCGACGAGATCACCGGCGCTCTCGGCGCGCCGGCCACTTCAAACACATCGGTCGCCGCGGCGGTGAGCCAGATCTCATCGCCCGGCTTCAGGGAAAGCGGAGTCAGGTCCATCATCACTTCTTGACGCACCGACACACTCCCGGGCGCGACCACTTGCTCTCCGAGTACCTGGTTCTCGCCGATCGGCTCGGGTGCGGCCCCGACCGATCCTTCCGCGGGACGCGCCGCCTGGCGATGGAGCGACACGGACTTCAGGCTCACATCATCGCGCCCCTCCCCCGCCACCGTCACACGAGCCGTCGGCAGCACGCTCTCGTCCTGAGACGGCTCCACGATCGAGACGGTCGGGGCACGATCCTCGATCACTTCGAGCCGAAGAACATAGTCCTCGCCCGATGCGATGCCGTGCTCATCACGCAGCGAAACCGGCACACGCATCGCTCTGTCCGCGGTGAAGCCGAGCACAAAGGTGCCGTCGGCGAGGGAGCCTACCACCAGGTCCGGCATCGAGCCGATGCCGGGAAAAAACTGTTCCGCCCACACACCAGGTATCGCTTCACCCGGGCCCGCGCTCAGAACCGGCAACGCCTTGTTGAATCGAAGCGCGAACTCTACGCTCGAACCAGATAGGACCGGCCCCACTACACCCCGCGCCGAAGAGCCGGGACCGACATCCCGATCTCCGACCAGCCACTGCTCGCCGACGCTCTCGGCTTGAGAAGCGGACAGGGCCGCGGCGGCGTACGCGGGGGGAGTGACTTTCGCCCTCGCGGCGATGATCGCCGGCGGCTGCACCACCAGCACACGTGCCGGGTTCGTCTCATCATCGCTCGTGCGGAACCAATACTCAACCGCGACAACCGACTCAGGCCCGACGGGGCCAGCCGGCGTGATCGCATCGGCGTCCAAGAGGCGCTCGAAGACCTCGCCCATCGACCCGTCACCGCCGGGCGCTGTTGCCTGCCTGTTCTGCGGCGTCATCAAGACGCGCCGCTCCTCTTGTCCCTTGCCGTCTACGACTAACCGGTAGGCGAGCGTCACATCGGTCTTGCCCGCTGCACGGTCGGTCTTGACGAGAATCGCTCGAAGGGGCAGCGCCGTCCCCGCGGCATGAGCCGGCGGCGCACCGGCATCGACAATGCCCGTACGCTTTGGCCAAGCGGCTTCACGCCACGGCGTCAGCGTGCGTTCCGCGCCGATGCGGAAGTACAGCGGCGCCAACAAGGCGAGCAGAATCAGCGGTGCCACCGTGCACGCCGTCGCGAGGAAGCCTCGCAGAAGCGGGCGACGATCAAAGAGTCGGGCGGATCGTGCGAACGCTGCGTAGCGAGAGGCCGCCTTCGCGGCCACCGAATCGGCGAGTTCATCGGTCAGTGGATCGCCCCCACCCCGCTCAGCCAGTTCAAGCCCCGAAGCGAGCAGCCCGGGCAGGCCGGCACTCTGGCCGGTGCTGCTGTTCTCCAATCGCAATGCCACATCTGTCAATGATGGCCGGAAGCGGAGCGCGGGAAGCACGCTTCGACGGATCCAGTACCCCGCCACGAATAACCCCACCAACAGGTGAAACAAACGGATCGGCATCGGCAACCGAAGCAGGTAGTCGATCAGACCGAGCACCAGCACCGCGACGAGCCCGGCGGCAACAATCCACAGCGAGCGTTGAACCACCAGTTGTCGACGAGCAACGGCACGCACACGGAACAGCGCCTTCAAAACAGGCGTCATCACCCCAATCCGCTTGTGTGACTCTCCTCCCATCGTGCTCATGGCTGGTTTCCTGAAACCCCGCGCTCTTACCTTCATCGGACAGTTTGTGTGCTTATTATACCAACCATAATCCAAACACGCATTGCTTTTTACTCCTCAATGTACGCTCCATTCGACACACGGGCGGATCCATCACATCTTGATAAGTGATGCGGGTCATTCCGTTTCAAGTCAGTCGAGGTCCGTCTGGTCACTCTCAACGATCTACGTACGGTGAACACAATCGTTCAAGAGAGACACAAACAGCATGTAACAGGCGAAAATCAAACTCAATCTCTCCCATCGAGATCTTCGCTGTATTTTTTTTACTGGTTGCTGCATTCTCAGTGGAAATCAAACGACAGTCAGTCACACAACACTCGCAAATCATGTTCCGTAAACATCATTTCCATTCGCTAATGTGCCGACTTTCTCTCTTTGCTGCATGCGGAGTTTTTCAACCGGCATACCTTCCATGACGTACTGATTGTGCGAAGGATTCCTGCCCGTGTCCAGGGCACACTCTCCGTTCATGGCCATTGGAAGGATGACAACCCCTTTGCCTACAGCCGCACCCGGCGACACACAGACTCCACCACTCCCCGCCGATCCCGCCGCCACGGCGGCGCTGGCTCGGATGCGCGGCCATAACCCCGATGCGGACCCGCTCTCGCGATTGCCTGATGTGCACCCAGCTCGCATCCCCCGCCATATCGCCATTATCATGGACGGGAACGGCCGATGGGCCGGGGAGCGTGGCTTTCCGCGGCAGTTCGGCCACCTGAACGGGGCCAGGAGCGTCCGCGACACGCTCGAAGAGTGCGCCCGGCTGGGCGTCGAAGCCCTCACGCTGTATTCCTTCAGCATCGAGAACTGGAAGCGGCCGAAGGATGAGATCGATGCCCTGATGGACTTGTGCATCCGCTACCTCGACGGCGAACAGGAGGCCCTGGTCCGCCACGATGTCAGGCTGCGGGTCATCGGCCGGCGCGAGGGACTGCCCCCCGAGGTGCTGGGAGCGATTGACCGAGTCACGCTCGCGACGCGCGGCTGCAAGCGCATCACGCTCTGCCTGGCCGTGAACTACGGCTCGCGGGCCGAGATCGTCGATGCGGCGCGATCACTATGCCGTGACGCCGCCGCGGGAACACTGACGCCGGATGAGATCGACGAGTCCGCCCTTGCCGCTCGACTTTACACCGCGGATTTGCCGGACCCGGACCTGCTGATCCGCACCGCGGGCGAGATGCGCCTGAGCAACTACCTGCTCTGGCAACTCAGTTACGCCGAACTGCACATCGCGTCGGAGTATTGGCCTGATTTCGGCGTCCCTCAACTGCACCGGGCGATCCGCGATTTCGCGGGCCGCAGCCGCCGCTTCGGCGATGTTCACGAGGCGAAGCCCCATGCGTAACCGCCTGTTGCTCGGGCCGTTGATGATCCTGATTCTGCTCGCGGGGTTGTGGTTCGACGAGTTCCTCGACGCCCGCACCGCGCCCCCCTGGGCACGCTGGCAGGGCAAGGAAACCTGGCCGCCCGGGTTGATCCTTTTCTTTTTCAGCGCGGCGATGTCCCTCTGGGCTGCCCGCGAACTCGCGGCAATCTTGTTGGAGAAGAGCATCCTGACCTCGAAGCGGATGATGTCGTTCGCCGCCCTCTTCGGTCTTGTGGTCTCGTGCCTTGTTCCCAGTTGGCTGTCGGCGGTGGACGCCGTGGCGGTTGTCTCTACAGCCGCGATGATGGTTCTGGGCGTGAGCATCGTTTTCTTCTGCCGCCACCGAACCGTGGAGGGCGTGATCGCCGCGACGGGGGGCACACTTCTGGCCTTCGTGTACCTCGGCCTCATGTTCGGTTTCCTGCTTGCCATCAGGCGCGAGAACACGGCTTGGGTCGTGGTCTGGGTCGTGCTGGTGACCAAGGCCTGCGACATCGGAGCCTATTTCACCGGCAGAGCGTTCGGCAGGCACAAACTCATCCCATGGCTCAGCCCCGGAAAAACGTGGGAAGGCTTCATCGGCGGCTTGTTGCTCGCGTGCATCACGGCGTACTTTGGCTGGTGGATCGTCCGCCCGGCCGGCGAAGGGCCGCCGGCGTGGTATCTCGGAGTGGTTCCGGGACTTCTTCTGGGTGCGGTCGGACAGGCGGGGGACCTCTTTGAGAGTGTCCTGAAACGCGATGCTGGGAAAAAAGATTCCGGCGGCTCGATCCCGGGTTTCGGAGGTATTCTCGATGTGCTCGATTCCCCCCTTCTCGCCGCGCCTTTCGCGTATTGGTGGCTCCGCTCCCTAAATCTCGCCGGCTGATCCATCTCGCCCCGCTCAGGGGCCGCGGCTATGATTCATTGTTCGCACCGCCCGGAGCCTTCATGGACGTCACGGCAAAACTGCTTCGAGTCTATCACGTCGATAAACAGATCCGCGGACTTCAATCCCGCCTCGGGACCGCCGAGAAGTTCCTCCAGACCCAGGTCAAGGAACTCGCCCTCATCGATGCCCGGATGGCCGCGCTCGGCTCAACACTCACCCAACAGACGGTGATCGCCGCCGATCAGGAAGGTGAAACCAAGCGCCTCGATGAGCGGATGGCCGTTATCCGGGGCCAGATGGACAAGGCCCAGACGAACAAAGAGTACCAGGCGTTCCTCACCGAGTTGAACACCTACAAGGCCCAGCGCGACAAGTTCGAAACCACGGCCATCGAGGCCCTCGCCAAGGCCGAGGAGATCCGCAAGCAACTCGCGGATCTTGAAGTCCTGAGGGCCGACCGCGAAAAGGTCCGCGAGCACGCGGCGAAAGAGCGCGAAGAGCGTTTCAAGGAAATCGAAGGACGGCTGAATGAACTGAAGTCCGAGCGGGCCGCGTGTGTTGCGGAGGTTCCATCGAACGTCATGTCGATGTTTCAACGGCTGCTGGACTTGCGGGGCGATTTGGCGATGGGAACGGTCGAGGTCATAGACCGCAAACGCCATGAATACAACTGCAGTGCCTGCATGATGGCCATCCCGATCGACGCGGTGAGCGGTCTTATCTCCAACGGGAGACTGACCCGGTGCAGTTCATGCGAGTGTGTGCTGTTCCTCGACGAAACCGCACAGGCGGCCCTGAAGCCCGGCGGGAAGAAATCCGCAAAGAGCGCGTAGTCGCTTCTGATCTTCGCTCCTTGGTGTGCGCTCGCCGGCCACGGTCGACGATTCATTCACACGCCTAATTCATGTCCATTTCGGGCAGCGATTCGCGCCGTACGTTTTTTGTTCGTAGATGCGATCACTTCATTACTTACTTGATTCATCGGTCGGTTCTTGTTACTATTCCCTTCCCGCTGAGAAAACGTGTGTGCCCGCATGGGCATGGGTTGTATCTGCGGGTCAAGAAGCAGCAGGCCGCCGTATGGACGATGATGATGAGGCCATTGAACCCCACCTACGCCCGCCGGAAGTGAGATTCTTCACTCCGGTGTGGTGGTTGTTCTGCGGTCCACACCAAGGCAACCACAAAGACCTCCTCCTTGTTCAACGCGATCCCGCCGATTGCTGATCCGGCGGACACGCCCGAACCAGAACTCACATCACCCGCGAGGCGTCTCGTAAACGCCCCGTGATCGGTCAATCCCTCCCCCGCGATCACTTCAACCCCCTCTCAGTCCCACGCCTTCACCCGGGGCGTCCCGAAACGAAAACGAAAGATTCATCCATGCCCGCCGACCTCTCCCATATCCGCAACTTCGGTATCTGCGCCCACATCGATGCCGGCAAGACAACCGTCTCCGAGCGCATTCTCTTTTACACAGGCAAGAACTACAAAATCGGCGAGGTGCACGAGGGCACCGCGACGATGGACTTCCTCCAGGAGGAGCAGG
>ERZ761603.230-NODE-230-length-49155-cov-135.445438_pt1 | contig 49155 bp, 20 predicted proteins | sample MGYA00511879_ERZ761603 | MGnify/ENA primary metagenome ERZ761603 (study PRJEB28899, sample SAMN02850040) | bioreactor sludge metagenome | biome: EBPR Sludge; feature: EBPR Bioreactor; material: flocular biomat | place: Australia: Thorneside Wastwater Treatment...
CTGCCGTCTTCGTCTACCGTGTAGGCATCCGCGACCGCCACCGGTGCGTCGTTCACCGGGTTGATCGTCAGGCTGACGGTGACCACATTGCTTTCCGCACTGCCGTCGTTTACCTGGTAGCTGAAGCTGTCGCTGCCGTGGTAGTTGGCGCTTGGAGCATAGGTGAAACCACCGTCGGCGCTGAGCGTCAGCACGCCGTGTGCCACGTCGCTGACCAGCACCGCGCTCAGGCTGTCGCCGTCGACGTCGCTGTCGTTGCCGAGCACACCGTTCGCCGCGACCGTCAGGCTGCCGTCTTCGTCTACCGTGTAGGCATCCGCGACCGCCACCGGTGCGTCGTTCACCGGGTTGATCGTCAGGCTGACGGTGACCACATTGCTTTCCGCACTGCCGTCGTTTACCTGGTAGCTGAAGCTGTCGCTGCCGTGGTAGTTGGCGCTTGGAGCATAGGTGAAACCACCGTCGGCGCTGAGCGTCAGCACACCGTGTGCCACGTCGCTGACCAGCACCGCGCTCAGGCTGTCGCCGTCGACGTCGCTGTCGTTGCCGAGCACACCGTTCGCCGCGACCGTCAGGCTGCCGTCTTCGTCTACCGTGTAGGCATCCGCGACCGCCAGCGGTGCGTCGTTCACCGGGTTGATCGTCAGGCTGACGGTGACCACATTGCTTTCCGCACTGCCGTCGTTTACCTGGTAGCTGAAGCTGTCGCTGCCGTGGTAGTTGGCGCTTGGAGCATAGGTGAAACCACCGTCGGCGCTGAGCGTCAGCACGCCGTGTGCCACGTCGCTGACCAGCACCGCGCTCAGGCTGTCGCCGTCGACGTCGCTGTCGTTGCCGAGCACACCGTTCGCCGCGACCGTCAGGCTGCCGTCTTCGTCTACCGTGTAGGCATCCGCGACCGCTAGCGGTGGATTGTTGCCACCTCCGCCGATGCTTAGGAAGACCGTCGCGTTTGCGGTTGCGCTGCCATCGCTCGCCGCGTAGATGAAACTGTCCGCGCCACTGTAATCAGCGTCTGGAGTGTAGCTGAACGACCCGTCAGCGTTGAGGACGAGTTGCCCATGCGACGGCGCGCTGACAACTTCCGCGGCAAGCACATCGCCGTCAACGTCGCTGTCATTCGCCAGCACACCGTCAGCGACTGCCACCGTAAGGATAGCGTTGTGCGCCACCGAGTAGTTGTTGTCCAGCGCACGAGGCACATCATTGACGGCGCTGATCGTCAGGCTCACGGTAACGACGTTGCTCGCCGCACTGCCGTCGTGCGCCTGGTAGCTGAAGCTGTCGCTGCCGTGGTAGTTGGCGCTCGGCGCGTAGCTGAAGCTACCATCCGCGTTCAGCGTCAGCACGCCGTGTGCCACGTCGCTGACCAGCACCGCGCTCAGGCTGTCGCCGTCGACGTCGCTGTCGTTGCCGAGCACACCGTTCGCCGCGACCGTCAGGCTGCCGTCTTCGTCTACCGTGTAGGCATCCGCGACCGCCACCGGTGCGTCGTTCATCGGGTTGATCGTCAGGCTGACGGTGACCAAGTTGCTCTCCGCGCTGCCGTCGTGCGCCTGGTAGCTGAAGCTGTCGCTGCCGTGGTAGTTGGCGCTCGGCGCGTAGCTGAAGCTACCATCCGCGTTCAGCGTCAGCACGCCGTGTGCCACGTCGCTGACCAGCACCGCGCTCAGGCTGTCGCCGTCGACGTCGCTGTCGTTGCCGAGCACACCGTTCGCCGCGACCGTCAGGCTGCCGTCTTCGTCTACCGTGTAGGCATCCGCGACCGCCACCGGTGCGTCGTTCATCGGGTTGATCGTCAGGCTGACGGTGACCACGCTGCTCTCCGCACTGCCGTCGTTCACCTTGTAGCTGAAGCTGTCGCTACCGTGGTAGTTGGCGCTTGGCGCGTAGGTGAAGCCACCGTCGGCGCTAAGCGTCAGCACACCGTGCGCCACGTCGCTGACCAGCACCGCGCTCAGGCTGTCGCCGTCGACGTCGCTGTCGTTGCCGAGCACACCGTTCGCCGCGACCGTCAGGCTGCCGTCTTCGTCTACCGTGTAGGCATCCGCGACCGCCACCGGTGCGTCGTTCATCGGGTTGATCGTCAGGCTGACGGTGACCACATTGCTTTCCGCACTGCCGTCGTTTACCTGGTAGCTGAAGCTGTCGCTGCCGTGGTAGTTGGCGCTCGGCGCGTAGCTGAAGCTACCATCCGCGTTCAGCGTCAGCACACCGTGTGCCACGTCGCTGACCAGCACCGCGCTCAGGCTGTCGCCGTCGACGTCGCTGTCGTTGCCGAGCACACCGTTCGCCGCGACCGTCAGGCTGCCGTCTTCGTCTACCGTGTAGGCATCCGCGACCGCCACCGGTGCGTCGTTCATCGGGTTGATCGTCAGGCTGACGGTGACCACGCTGCTCTCCGCACTGCCGTCGTTCACCTTGTAGCTGAAGCTGTCGCTGCCGTGGTAGTTGGCGCTCGGCGCGTAGCTGAAGCTACCATCCGCGTTCAGCGTCAGCACGCCGTGTGCCACGTCGCTGACCAGCACCGCGCTCAGGCTGTCGCCGTCGACGTCGCTGTCGTTGCCGAGCACGCCGTCCGCTGCGACCGTCAGGCTGCCGTCTTCGTCTACCGTGTAGGCATCCGCGACCGCTAGCGGTGCGTCGTTCATCGGGTTGATCGTCAGGCTGACGGTGACCACGTTGCTCTCCGCGCTACCGTCGTGCGCCTGGTAGCTGAAGCTGTCGCTGCCGTGGTAGTTGGCGCTTGGAGCATAGGTGAAACCACCGTCGGCGCTGAGCGTCAGCACGCCGTGTGCCACGTCGCTGACCAGCACCGCGCTCAGGCTGTCGCCGTCGACGTCGCTGTCGTTGCCGAGCACACCGTTCGCCGCGACCGTCAGGCTGCCGTCTTCGTCTACCGTGTAGGCATCCGCGACCGCCACCGGTGCGTCGTTCATCGGGTTGATCGTCAGGCTGACGGTGACCACGCTGCTCTCCGCACTGCCGTCGTTCACCTTGTAGCTGAAGCTGTCGCTGCCGTGGTAGTTGGCGCTCGGCGCGTAGCTGAAGCTACCATCCGCGTTCAGCGTCAGCACGCCGTGTGCCACGTCGCTGACCAGCACCGCGCTCAGGCTGTCGCCGTCGACGTCGCTGTCGTTGCCGAGCACACCGTTCGCCGCGACCGTCAGGCTGCCGTCTTCGTCTACCGTGTAGGCATCCGCGACCGCCAGCGGCGCGTTGTTGCCTCCGCCAACGTTCAGGAAGACCGTCGCATTGCTGGCGGCGAGCCCATCGTTCGCGGCGTAGACGAAGCTATCCGTACCACTGTACCCCAGGTCCGGCGTGTAGGAAAACGAACCGTCTGCACTGAGAATGAGTTGCCCATGCGAAGGCGCGCTGACGACCTCGGCTACCAGCGCGTCGCCTTCGACATCGGTGTCGTTCGCCAGGACACCGCTTTCCGCTACCACCACAAGCCCGCCGTTGCGCGCCACCGAGTAGCTGTTGTCACGCGCCAGAGGCGCATCGTTCACGGCGTTGACGCTCAGGCTGACGGTGACGTCGTTGCTGATCGTATTGCCATCGCTCAGCCGGTAGATGAAGCTGTCGCTGCCGCTGTAGTTGACATCCGGGGTATAGGCGAAGCCGCCGTCGGCGTTCAGCATCAACACGCCGTGTGCCACGCCGTCGACCAGGATGACGCTCAGGCTGTCGCCATCGACATCGGCATCGTTGGTGAGCACGCCATTGGCGGCCGCAACGCTCAGCGTATTGTCTTCATCCACCGCGTACGCATCTTCTGTCGCCAGCGGTGCGTCGTTGACCGCGCCGATGGCCAGACTGACGGCGACCACGTTGCTGTCGGCACTGCCGTCGTTAACTTTGTAGCTGAAGCTGTCGCTGCCGTGGTAGTTGGCGTCCGGAAGGTAGGTGAAACCGCCGTCGGCGCGCAGCGTCAGCGCTCCATGCGCAACTCCGCTGACCAGGATCACGCTCAGACTGTCGCCGTCGACGTCCATATCGTTGCCGAGCACACCGTTGGGAAGAACCTCCAGCGCTATGTCTTCATCGAGCGCATACGTTTCGCCAACGGCAACCGGCGCGTCATTGACCGCGTTGATCGTCAGACGAACGGTGGCCACGTTGCTGCTGGCAAGGCCATCGAACACCTGATAGGTGAACATGTCCTCACCATTGAAGTCGGCTGTCGGCGAGTAACTGAAGATTCCACCGCCGAGATCCACCAGGCTGCCGAAGCTCGGCGCATTGAGCACCTGAACGACGCGCTGCGGACCGTCAGGATCGCTGTCGCCGTGCGCCAAGTTGATGACTGTGGTCTGATCCTCGTCGCCGATGAAGCTGTCGTCGCCCGCATACGGGATCTGGTTCACTCCGAAGTCGCGCGTTTCGCTACCGCCGCTCGCCATGACGACGTCGAAGAAGTTGACCGTAGTGTGCGTCCAGCCACCGGAATTGAGCAAGGTCACGCGATGCGTACCCGGCCCGACGCCGGCGATACGCCAGGCACCGCCGACGCCGGTGGTCGTGCTCGTTTCGTCAACGTCAAGCGCACCATCGCCGTCGGCGTCGATGAAAACGGTCATTTCCGGCAGGCCGCTGTCGGAAACCTCCGGGTCATACGCCCCATTGGCGTCGAAGTCATCGAACACCGTTCCGGCGATCTCGCCCAGGCGGAAATTACCGAAATCGCGCTCGGCAATCTCCTCGCCAGCCGCGACGTGTACGGTGTGGCTCGCCGGTCCGGCAATCAGACCAACATTCGGATCGTCGTCGCTGCTGCTGCCACCACCGCCATTGCCGCTCGCGGTCAGGTTGCGAATGGCATTGGCCAGGGCGAGCACATCGAGGGTACTGAACGACAGGCCGGTATTGGCCACGTTGTCGTTCTCGTCGTCGCCGTCCAGGATCGTCTTGCCACTAGTGGCGAGCAGCGCGGCAAACTCCCCAGTCGTCAGGTTTCGATGCAGATATTGCTGCGCGACATCCTGCGCCAGCGTCGCGATGCCGGCGAGGTAGGCCGACGCCTGGCTGGTCCCGTACATGGTGACCGTGCCACCCGTCGCGTTGGCACCGAGCATGCGGGTGCCGGGAACGAAGGCGTCGAGCTGGCTATCGTCGCGTTGCGAGAATGCGGCAATTCGGTCGGGGCCGGTCGACACGTCGATGGCACCGCTGCCGTAGCGGTACTGGCCGCCGAAGTCGCCACTCCACACCGCCCCGGCAGCGACCACTGCCGGGTCGGCGGCCGGATAAGCGACGCCAAGTTGCCCGCTATATTCGTAGTAACTGTTGCCGGCTGCCGCGACGATAATCACCCCGTGCGCGGCGAGTGCGGCAAGTTCATCGCCGATGCCGTACAGCGATGCCGAATCGGCCCAGTTCTCGCCGTCGCCCAGCGACATGTTGATGACGCCGATCTGGTAGGCGTCGATGTGACTGAGCGTCCACTGCAGCGCTTCTTCCAGGTAACCGAAGTTGCCGCTGCCCGCATCGGTGAACACCTTGAGAGCGATCAGGTCAGCCTGCGGTGCAACGCCTCTCGCCAGCGCATCGGACGATGCGATCAGACTCGAAACGTTCGAACCATGGCCGTGCCGGTCTGAGGCATCGGCATCGTTTTCGGCGAAATCCCACTGGAAAACGATGCGGTCGGCAACGCCGTTGCCATCCGTATCGGGGCCGAAGAAGCTGTGGTTGAGGTCGATGCCGGTGTCGATGACGACCGTGGTCACACCCGCGCCATTGAGCGCCGCGTAGGCGGCATTCGCCCGATACGCGTCGAGATTCGTCAGATGCTCGGCCAGCGTGTTGCTCAGCACTTCGTCTGCGCTGACGTCGGCGCGCACGAGCTCGTCGGGAAGGCTGAGAACCGCGGTCGACCCGGTGAGCGATACCGTCCGTGCGGGAGAAACGCCCGGATAAGTCTGAACCCAACCGGCCTGCATGACTTCCGCGACCGTGTAGGTGCCGGGCAGCAGATTGTCGAAGCGGTAGCTGCCGTCGGCCGCGGTCGTCGTATGACGCTCGCCGCTTTCCAGCACGCCGTTGGCATTGCGATCGAGATAGATTGTCCAGCCGGCCAGGCCACGATCGTCTTCCGCATTCCATCGCCGATCGCCGTTGACGTCCTCGAACTTGCGGCCGGCAATGCTCCCCGCCTGCACATTGGCGAAGTCGTTGCCGCCGATGTCCGCGCCCGAGGTCGGACTGACACTGTAGTACCCGCTGCTCGGTGCCGTCTGCAGCCAGCCTTCCCGCTGTACTTCACTGACGCGGTAAACGCCCGGAGCAAGATCGGTGAAGCGGTAATAGCCGTACTCGTCAGTCGTCGCGCTGGCATCGATCGTCCCGTCGCCCCCGCGATCGAGCTCGATCGTCCAGCCGGCAAGCCCGCCTTCGCCTTCATCCTGGCTGCCATCCCCATCCAGGTCATTGAACTTGAGACCACCGATCTGGGCGAGGGCAAAGTTGCCGAAGTCGGCAGTCGACTCTTCGCCACCGACGATGGTGATCTGGCGACTGCCGGCAGCGGGGTTGATCGCCATCCAGCCGCTACGCATTTCCTCGCCGACCAGGTAGTTTCCAGCGACCAGATCGGCGAAATGGTAAACACCGTTCGCGTCGGTCAGTACGCTGACTTCGTCGGCGTCAAGTGTCCCGCTCTCGTTCGCGTCAAGGTAGATCGTCCAGCCGGCCAAGCCGTTCTCGCCAGCGCTGCGGACGCCATCGCCATTCACGTCTTCGTACTTCACGCCAGACAGCGAGCCGCTGCCGCCGGCGATCGTGGTGACGGCATCGGCGTCGGCCGGTGCGTCCTCCTCGTTCCCCGCGTTGTCGCGCGCGGTGCTGTAGAACGCGTAGGTATGGCCGCGATGCCCGGTATAGATCGCTTCAGTCGCCGGCGTATTCAGCAGCCAGATCGAGAAGGCTCCGCCATCCACCGAAACGTGGATCGTGTAGTCGGCAATCGCCGATCCTGCGCTCTCGTCGCTGCCGCCCCAGCTCACCAGGAACTCGGTCGCATCGCCCGTCGCCGGCAGAATGCTCGCCGGCAGAGGAGCCACCTGGCTGCTCGGTCGGCCGGAATCGAGCGTGGCAAAGATCGTCGGCGTGACAATCGGCGCCTGCGTGTCGAAGACGATGCTCGCCTGCGCGTCCACCCGCGTACCGCTGGGCCGACCCGCCTTCGGGCGTACCGTATAGGAAACGAAGCCTTCGCCGCGATGCGTACCTTCGACGACGACCTGATGGTTCTCGTCGTACACCGTGTCGTTGACCGGGAGGAAGCCGATGCTGGCGTCAGCCGGCATTTCGCCGGTCTCCGGGTCGATCGTCGTCAACGTCCAGGTGATGGTCGCCGTCGGCACGTCGACGCTGGCCACCACATCGACGTAATAGCCGTGGCTCGCCGTCAGGTCGACGCGACCGCTGTACTGCAAGCGATTGACCGTCAGCTCCTGGCGGAAATCGCCCCAGCCGAAATCATCCGGCCGGAAGGTGCGCGGATCGAGGTCGGGATCGAGTATCTGCGTGATGACGACCTGTTGCGCCGGTGCGCTGGCATCGGCTGCGTTCTCGAAACGAATCGTGTACGCCTCGGTCGCGCTGGCGGTAATCCAGTTTTCGTCACCAAAGCCCTGCGGCCCGAGGATGTCGTTCGGGTCACGCGGACGCACCGCGCAGGGCTGATAGATGATCGTGCGCTCGATGCACTCTTCCGGATCGTACTGCACGTCGGTACCGCCGCCAGGCCGGCAATTCGGTGCGTTCTCGGTCACCTTCTTGATGTCTTCCGGCTTGCACTTGAAGCACTCGTCGGGCGGCGGCCCGAACAGCACGCCAGCCAGCGTCTGCGCCTGCAGCGGGACATCGCTGCCGTTCAGGCTCAAGCCGGTCGTCGCGCTCACTTCGCTGGCACCCAGCGTTGCCGAGAGGAGCACCGGCGAAAAGGCGCTGGCGCTCGACCAGACACCGCCCAGGTAGCGCGCGCTGCGCATGCTGGTCTCGCTCGAATCGCCGGCAGCGCTGACGTCTTCGGTCCAGAACGCGGTCAAGGTGCTGCCGACCAGGCCGAGTTCGAGCTGTCCCAGCGTCGCCGCTGCGGCAATCTCCTGCGCCGCGCTCCAGGTGCTGCCGTTCCAGCTTGCGCTGAGCAGGTGCTGTATGCCTGCGCTGTCGGTACTGATCCAGCCGGCAATCACCTTGCCCGCGGCATCCTTGCTCAAGGTGATGCCCCCATCCTGACCAGCGGTGGCGGCAAGCACCGCCGGAGCCGACCAACTGCTGCCGTCGAATAGCGAATACATCACTTCGTTGGCGGCACGCGCGGCCTGCAGGGTATCGAGGTCGGAGTTGTGGTTCAAACTGCTCGTGTCGGCGCGCGTCCAGATGACCATCCGGCGGCCGCTCGCATCGGTCATCGTGTTGACACTGCCATTCCAGCCGAGGCTGCCGGCGATTGCCAGCGGTGTGCTCCAGGCGCTGCCGTCATAGGTGGCGACGCGCACTTCGCTGCCGATGTCGCCCAGATTATGCGTCCACGCCGCGTAAGTGCCGGCCGCATCGTGCGCCAGCGCCGGGCTACCGTCGTCGTACAGGTCGCTGCCGACATCGGCGAGCACGGCGTTGCCATAGTCGGCACCGGTACCGATGAGCAAGGCCGAATTCCACGACTGCCGGTACAAGGGGCGCTGCTGCCCAGTCGCGTCGAGCGGCACGAGATCGGACTTTTCGTAACCGAGGAAGTAGGGCTCGGGACTGAAGTCGATACCCCACAGCGTCAGGGTAATGCCGATCTCGCCGCCAAGCTTGGTCAACTGAACCGACGGATAGACGTCGACCTCGGCCACGATGCCGCCTTCGACCTCGAGCTTCCAGTCGTCATCGTCCTTGATCTGAATCCCGGCGTAGGCCTTGACGCTCGCCTCGACGGCAGCCTCCGCGATGACATTCGGCCAGATCCACTCCGGGAAAGGCTCCGCGATGGTCCACCGCAAACCACTGAAATCAAGGCCAATGCTGCCTTTGATGCCGTTGCTTGCTTCGACCACACCGGTCTTGTTGATCGCTGCCGTCGCCCACTCGATGAAGGTTGCAGCGGCCTTGGTCGCCGGCGTCGGAATCGCGCCCAACATCTTGAGCAGGCCGTTCTTCCAGTCGAGTTCGCCGCTGATACCGATCTTCGCCGTCGCCTGATGGAAATCCCAGTCGTGCGCCGCCAGATCGACCCCCCATTCAGCCTCCAGGTCGCCATGGCCCTCGAGCGTGATGCCCAGATTGTCGCTTTCCAGGCTAAGCTCAGCACCACCGCCAACCGTCAGGCTGGCTTCACACTCATTCTGCGTCGCTTCCCCGTGCAGGCCGATCGTTGCCTTGACCTCCATGCCGAGCGCATTCCACGGGCCGTACTCCTTGTCGTAACTGTAGGCAACGCTGGCCTGCGGACGCAGGACGGTCGGCGTCGCCGTCCACAGCAGGGCGCCCGTCGCGACATCGACGACATAGTAATAGACGTCGGCATCGTCCTGAATCGCGACATTTTCCTTCTTGTCGACAATCAGCACCTGACCGCTGCCGATGACGACGACTTCCAGGCCGCGATCGGCGACCACGTCATTCGTCAGGCGGATCGGCGCCGACCACTGGTAGCCGCCACCGGCGCGCGGACGCGCGACGGCGTAGAAGATCTCGCTGTCGTTGCCACCGAGAGCGTCGTTGCCGCCATTCTGCTGCCAGACGGCGATCAGGCCAGGATCCGATCCGTCGAGCACGTTGCCCGCCGCCACCAAGTTGAGGTCAGAAGCACCATCGACCGACACGGCACGCGCGTCACGCCAGTTGCTGCCGTCGAACCAGGCGTGCCACGCCTTGCCGTCGCGCAACCAGAGGATGTTGGGCGTGCCGTCGGGCGCGTTCGCCAGCACCGGAGCCGAATCGTCAGTGTGTACGACGCGCGTCGTGTCAAGCACGTAGACGTCGCCCGCCGCAGTATCGGCGCTGAAGCTGACCGCAAAACTCGGCAAGGCAAGAGGCGCACCGCCAAGGACTTCGCCGCTGTCATCCAGCCCGTTGCGGTTCATGTCGAACACGCCACTCGCCAGACCCAGGCTGTAGTTGCCGGGCAGCAGGCCGCTCAGCGTGAAACGGCCGTTGATATCGGTCGTCGCGTAGCCGCCAAGGGCAAGCCCCTGGCTCGTCGTCCGATACGCGGCAAGCTGCACATTGGCCAGTGCTGCGCCGGTTTCGGCGTCACGCAGCGTACCGCTCAGATTCGAAGCCGGACGCCAGTCGGGATGTTGCTGGTAGACGGTCGCCATCAGCGTGCGCACGTCGCGTACCGGGCTGCCCTGCTCGGAGACGAGCAGCATCGCCTGGTTGAGCATGCGCACGTAGTCGCCCCAGGTGTTGCCCATGGTCACGCGAATACGTCCCCAGAAGACTTCCCAGGCGGCGTTCCACTCGTTGCTGCTCATTCCTTCCGGTGCCAATGGCTTGATCGACTGCTCGATTTCGGTCCACTTGGCGCTGTCGATGAGCCGGCTGTCGGTCGATTGCAGCGTGGCGACGCGGATATCGAACTGCCCCTCGCTCATCGGCGAACGATAAAGCAACTGCTGCGTGTAGCCAGTGTCCGGACGCAGGATGTCCATCGGCCCATCGATGCTGGCACCCAGGTAATAGATCGGCTGATCGCGCAGGTCGCTGCCGGTGTAGCCGATCGGAACGTGACTGCGGCTTGAAATGATCAGCAGCGGCGCCATCGAGTCGCCATCGCCCTGGTTGGTGTATTGCAGGTTGAAACTGTTGACGCGGCCGATCGTCACCTGTCTTGGACCTTCGATGATGCTGAACAGGTTGGCTCCGCGCGCGTCGTCGATAACCGTCACCACGTCGTTCAGCACTTCGGTCTGCCCGGTCGCCTGCACGGCGACCACGTCGTAACGCCCTTCGGCGGCGAGCAACAGATTGAAAGTCGCGTACACGCGGCTGGAGTCTTCGACAAACAGGCGCGTTGCGTCGTACAGGCGACCGTCCGGCGCACGCAGCGCGAAACGAGTCGCCTCGGAGAAGCGGGCGCCATCGATGCGCAGCGTCGCCTCGCCGGAGTTGCCGACGGTGTCGGTGCGTACTTCGCTGAGCGAGAACGGGATGACCGCCGAGCTCAGCGTATAGGCGGGCGCACCGCTGACATCGGCGCCGTAGGCGAGGACGTAGTAGGTGCCCGCCTGAGTTTCGGGAATCAGGACGACCGGATCGGCATCGTAGGCTTCGCGCGAAGCGTAATCGAAGCGGCCGAGGCTGGGCATCGAACCAAAGCGTACGTAAAGCTCATTGGCGACGTTGCTGCCCGCACTATCCAGCCTGATCTGCACCGTTTCGCCGGCGCCGACTTCGAGCTTGTAGTAGGCGGCCTGGCGATAGGCCAGTTCACCGCTCACCGATCCACCCAAAGGCAGAACGACGGCGTCCAGCGCCACCGCTTCGAGGCTGGCCGAAAGGTTGTCGGCGTCGCTCGTTTCATTGACGTAATTCAGGATGTCCGAGCGCACGATGACGTGATACTCGCCCGGGTCGACGCCGGGCAGCGCCGCGTGCAAGGTCTGCGTGTATTCTTCGCCGCCGGAGAACGGATCGGCCGCAGCGTAGGTGTTCCACACCGAGCCAATGACGGCGTCACCGATGTCCCAGAGCGTGTCGGTGGACAGATAAAGCGTGTCCTTCCACGATCCGACGACGGCGTTCGCCCCAGCGGCGTTGCTCACCCGATAGGTGATGTCGGCAGCCTGACCCGGCACACCATTGGTCGGCACCGTGATCAGTCCGGCCACCAGGTTGGCGGGCGGCGCCAGGCTGACGTTCACCACGCCGGGTGAGCGCGTTGCATTGTTCGTCTCCACCGACTCGGTCACGCTGCCCGTGACATCGGTAACGACGAAGGCATAGAGCTGACCGGTATAGCCGGCCGGCACAGTGAACGCCTGCGTGACCTCGTAGTGCTCGCCGACCGCGAGGTCACGGTACTGCAGCACATGACCGAGATACAGGTCGCTGCTGCGCTCGAGGAAGAGATCGCGCGACAGGTAGACCGAGTCATACCAGTAGCGGGCACCGGTGTTGTCGGTGGTCGACTGATTGGTCACCGTCCACTGCAGCGTAAACGGCTGACCACTGTAGGCGTCGGCGGGCAGGCTGACCGAGGTCACTGCCAGATCGGGACGCAACTCGGACAACGGCCGTTCGCCGCCTGCCCAGGCGGCAATCGCCACGCGAGCTGGCGAACTGGCGATGTTATTCGCCTCGCTCGGCGACTCGACAACCGTATTGTGCTGGTCGGTGCGCACGATGACGTAGTAGCTGCCGGCGGTGATCGTCGTCGACAACGTGAAGCTCGCCTCCGCGTCGTACCACTCGCCGGGCGCGAGCACGTTGTTGTGCCGTACCGAGCCAAGACTGATGTCGCCGGCGCCCAGCTCGGGATCGGCCGAGAGAAAGACATCGTCATACCAATAGTTGACGTTGGTAGGCTGCAGGCCAAGGTTCTGCACACGCCAGCTCAGAGAGAGGCTGCTACCCGCGGTCGCCTCGGCGGGCAAATCGCTCACCGTCACCACCTGCAGGTCGGCCGTCTGGCGCAGTACGCTCAATGAATTCAGGGCACTATTGTTTTCGTTGTCGGACTCGAAGACCTGGTTGCCCGCATCGGTGCGGACGAACAAGCGGTACTCGCCGGTGGCCAGAGTGATTGGCAGCGCTACGGAAACGTTGTTGACGCTGTACCCGGCGCCGGCCGCCAGGACGCCGGAGTGCTGGTGACTGTAGAGCGGCACGTCGTCGCCGTTGCCGAGCACATCGTCGAGCGAAGCGACGAGTTGGTCGATCCAGCCGTTCTCGACCGAGTCGCCGTTGCCGTCGTTGCGCACCGTCCACGACGCGCTGATCGTCCGACCCGCCTCGGCGCTGGTGCTGCTGACAAAACTGCCGGGGACGATGACGAGATCGGCTGGCCGCGAAACAATCGTCATCACGTCACTGACGATCTGATTGTTGCCTTCCGGATAGTAGTTGTTTGCCGGATTGTCCAGGCCCTCGAAGACATGATTCTGCACGTCGGTTCGCATGATTACGCGATACTCGCCGGCGATACCGTTGGGCAGCGTGTAGGTGAAGCTCGCGCTGTAGGATTGATCGGTATCCAGCGCACCCCAGTGCCCGCGGTCGCCGAGGTGGAGATCCGAGGCATCGAGCACGTTGTCGGTCGACAACCAGAAGCGATCGTTCCAGTAGGCGTTCGGCGTCAGCGTGCCGAAGTTGGTCACCGCATAGGTGAAGGCGAAGCTGTGCCCGGCCTGTGCCGTTGCCGGCAGGTCGATCGCATCCGGTTCGAGGTCAGGCGGTGGCGTCAGCGACACGATCTCGCTGGCGTACGAGTTGTCGTTGTTGCCTTCGCTGACATACTCATACACCTGGTTGCCAACATCGGTCACGACGAAGAAATGGTAGGTCGTCGGCACGCCGTCAGCCGGCAACCCGATCGGCAGTACGATCGACTCGCTGCGCGAATACGCTGCGCCAGCCTCCAAGGCTCCGTTGTGCCACCACGTGCCGAGCACGATGTCGTCAGTGCTGAAGCTGTCGTCGACCGACATGTAGACGCAGTCGTACCACAGCGCCGCCGGCGCCGTTGTTCCATCGCCGCGGTTGGTCACCGTCCAGGAAACCGTCGCCGCCTGACCCGACCACAGACCGCCGGGTGCGTTCACGCGTACCGAAGACTCCCACTCGTTGTTGTTCGGGTTTCGCGCCACCACCTGCAGGTCCGGCGGCGGCGTCAGCTCGATGACGACCGCGGCGCTGCCGACGTTGTCGCCCTCGTTCTGGTTCTCGAACATGTGGTTGTAGTAGTCAGTCTTGACCAGGTAGTAGTAGGGCCCGGACCAGCCCTGCGGCACCAGGAAGTGCAGACTGCTGGTATAGCTGTTGCCGACGTTGCCGCTTCCCGCCAGATAGCTCGGGTTGCCGACGACGCCAAGCGACAGGTCGCTGCCGTCGAGAACGTTGTCGGTCGACAGGAAAACCGCGTCATACCAGGTGGGGACGCTGCTCGCGCCGACGCCGGTATTGGTCACCGTCCAGCTGATGACCGTGTCGCCCCCCGAGAACGAGTGGTCAGGCGGCGTGACCGCGGTCACCTGCAGGTTGGGCAGCGCCGGATAACGGACGGTCATCGGCTGTTCGCTGACGCGCGCGTTGTTCGCCTCGCCGGCCGGGTGGCTGGACGGCGTTCCAGGCCGCACCTCATAGTGCTGATTGGCGCCGTCCGTCGTCACGACCACCCAGCGGGCGACGTCGCTGACGTTGCCGACATAGTTGTATGGCAGCGAGATGTATTGCGTGCGGGTCGCCGACTCGCCCGGATTCAGCGTGCCCTCGAAGAGGAAACTACCGTAGTGAACGTCGCTACCGGCGACGTTGTCGCTCGACAGTTGAACCAAGTCGTACCAGCCGGAAGCAGCGGCTGTTCCCAGGTTGGTCACCGTCCACGTGATCGGTACCAGCGTGTTGCCACTCGGGTTGAGCACCAGATCGGCGGGCATGCTTACGTTGCTCACGACCAGATCGGGTCTGGCCGGCAAGCGCAGCGTGATCGCCTGGCCGGCGACCGTGTTGTTGTTCTCGTTCGACTCGGGCTGATGGCCAAACGCGTCGGTGCGCAAGATCAGGTAATAGGTGCCCTCGATGGGATCCAAATCAAGCGGCAAGGCCAGATTGATCGTGCTGGAGTAGTCGTCAACCTCGCCGTCGTCCGCCGGCAACGGATTGCGGCTGGCCCATGCGGCGTACAGACGCCGGTCGTTGCCGTCGAGAAGCGCATCCGACGATAGGTAGATCGCGTCGTACCAGTTGTTGCGCGCCGGATCGCTGCCGACGTTTTCGACGCGCCAGATCAGCTCGATGGTGTCGCCCCACAGTGCCGCGGCCGGGTTGCTCAGCGAGATCGCCTGCAGATCAGGCGACTGCAACTGCACGACAGCCGTGTAGCGGTCGTCCGTCTGGCCGTTGGCACCGTCCTGGTTCTGGTCCATGGCGTTGCCCACCCGATCGCCAATGTGCGGGCCAAGCACCATCGTGTACTGGCCCTGCTGCGTCTGTGCGGCAAAATTGACGGTGAGCACGTTGCCCGCCACGCTGACGCTGTTGACGGTGATCGTATTACCGCTCGGCCCGGTGAAGCTGGCGATGTCCGCCACACTGACGCTGGCTGGATCGAGGTCTTCGCTGAAGGTGAAACTCATCTGGCCGAACGGCGCCGAAGCCTGAGCTTCCGGGTTCTGGCTGACGACATGCGCGCCCGTGTGGTCGACCGTGAAGTGCCCGGTGTACGCGACGTTGCCCAGCCCCTGCAGATCCTGCACAGCACCGGCGGCCAGCGTGTAGGCAAAACTGCCCGCCACGTTGGGCGCGGAAACGGAGAAGCGCAGCGTGCGTCCATCGACCAACGTGACCCCGGTGACTTGGGCGCCGTTGCTCAGCGTCAGGTCGGTCGCCTCGACCGAAGTCGCGAGCAGTCCCTCGGATAGCGTCAAGGTCAGCGTCGTCGGTGGATTCAGGAAGTTGGCGCCTTCCACCGGGTTGCTGGCGACAACCGTCGGCACCTGCCCCGAGCTGGGCACGCTGCCATTCACTTTGAGGATGTACTCACCCCGATTGGCTTGCGCGGAACTGGCGGCAATCACCCGCACTTCGTAGCGGCCACTGCTCGCTGCCGTGTATAGAATGTTCGCGTTGCGTTCGTCGCCGTCAGCACCGTTGTCGTCGCTCGCAACCAGATTGCCGCTCGGATCATAAAGTTCCAGCCGCGCGTCGAGCGTGTTCACCGGCTCGCCCGGCGCGTCGAACGGTGTCGTCGTACGGATGTCGAGCGCCTGACCTGCCGTGACCTCGATGCTGTAGCGATCGTCGTGATCGCCGGCTGCCCAGGCCACCGCTTGCTCGAGCAGTCGATCAGCGTCACCGTTGGCAAGCTGGCCGTTGGTGGAAGTCATATAAAGCGGCCCGAGGTACACGCCACGACCGGCACCCACGTTGCCAACGACGACTGCCGGCCACAACCCGGCACTGCCGACCGAAAGGGCAAGAACGCTTGCGCCGGCATCGACGGTCGGCGAATACTCGACGTAATAACCAGGCGCAAAATCGCTGACGCCGGTGGACACCGGATGATCGCCAACGAAAAGGTCGACCAGCAAGGCATTCGTCTGAAACACGTAGCCGATCGTCGTGTCGACCGGGATGATGGCGTCGATGTCCGCCACCGGCACGCCAGTGGTCGCGCCCGCCGAGTAAATCAGCCAGCCGGTCCCGACGACACCACCGCCGGCTTCGACCCACTGCCGCAAGGCCGGCGCGATCGCCGCAATCTGGCCGTGGCTCGTATTGGAATCGCCCAGCATGACCACGTCGTACGCGGCAAGCTCGGCCACGGTGTCGATCTGCGTGTAGCTGACGCTGGTCGCGATGAAGTTGAACCACGTGTCGTCGTTGAGCTGGTTGACAACCTGACTGGCGCGACCGTTATCCAGTACGGCGACGCGGATGCTCCCCTCGCTGCTCCCGGACGCACCGAGATGACCGACGGCTTGCAGCGTCGGGCCGATGTCCTGTACTTCGCTGACGCCGGGGTTCTCGAGACCGATCTCCGCACCACGCGTGACCAGCAAGCTGTAGGGCAGCGTCGCGGCCGAGGAAACGCGCACGGCGTATTCACCAGCCGCTGGCGCAACAAACTGTGAAATCGCCTGATCGACGTTGCCGGCATCGGCGATTCCCAGGGCCAGCCGCGTCCCAGCGAGATCGTACAACTCCAGGCTGAGGCCGCCGGCACCCGGCTGATCGGTACGCGTCACCGCCAGGCTGGCGACCTGCCCAGCCGCCAGGCTGAAACGGTACCAGTCGGCATTGCCAGCGGTGACGGTGCCTAGCGCTGCGAGACGATCGGCCGCTGCTTGCAGGCCAACCGCCGAAGCATCGAGACTTAGGGCAGCAGCCAGGTCATCATTGGCGGCGCCGCCCCACGTTTCCGCTTCGAACTGCGCATTGAGCAAGAGCTGGACAACATAGTTGCCTGCCCCAGCCAGCCCGCTGATCCGCAGTGTATGAGTGCCGGCCAGAGTGATCGGCAGATTCGCCAGCAGCAGGGTACCGCTACCGCTCGTCGTGGCGCCCGGAACAAGGTCGCCGTTCGCGTCGAGCAGTTCGATTTGCGCCGACAGCGCGGGATTCTCCAGGGTCAGACGCAAGGATGCGAGTTGACCGGCTTCCAGATCGATGGTGAACAAATCGACATCGGCGGCTGCGTACAGATTGCTGCCGATCTGCGCATCGCTGACCAGCCCGCCGAGCGGTGCGACGCGGCTGAGCGCGAGCGGGGTCACGCCCAAGGCGTCGACCTTGAAGTCGACGACGAAGTCACCTCCGGCGGCGCCATCACCCGACGGCAGGCTGCCCGCGTACTCTCCGTCGAGCAAGTTGTTGCGCCGGTCGCGCAAGCCATCGGCATCGGCGACCAGCGTCAGCCGGTAGTTGCCCTCGGCCAGGTTGCCCAGACTGGCCGATAGCATTCCGTCGACATAGCTGACCGAGGTGGCAATGGACACGCCGGTGTCGAGATTGACCAGCAGCACGTCGTCGGCGCCGAGCCCGCTGCTCGCCAGTTCCTCGCTGAAGCTCGCGCTGTAGACCACGCTGCCCGGGGCCAGCGTATCGCCGCCGAGCAGGCTGCTGACGGTCACTCGCGGTGGTGTTGCGTCCGTTTCAAAAGTCGCGGTAAAGCTGCTCAGCGCTTGGCCCGACACGCTGCTCAGCGCACCTGCCGCGATGCGCACGGCATACGTGGCGTCGCCGTGCGCGGCCTGGTCGATCGCGAAACGCAAGGTATCCGCGTCGACCACCGTCACGCTGCTCGCCGCGATGCCGTCGATCGTCAGGTCGGCAGCATCGACCGAGGTCAACAACAGCGCCTGCGAAAAGTCTACGGTATAGGTCGCCGGATAAATGGCAAGGAGTGTCTGGTCGGCGGGCGTTGTCGTCGTCACATTGAACGGTAGCGGCGTCGCGCTGCCTCCGCTCGCGCTCAGCACGTAACTGCCTTTCGTCTGATTCTCGGCGCGCACTTCGATGCGATAGAGCGCGCCGGCTAGCGCCGCGCCGGGTACTGTGTATTCGATGCGCGCATTGCGGCCATCCGCAGCGCCGTTCTGATCAAGCGCGACAAGGTTCCCATCTGGAGCATAGAGGAACAGTTGCAGATCAAGCAGGTTGACCGGCTCGCCCGCCCCATCGCCCGGCGTCGCCGTTTCGACGATCAGCACATCGCCCGGGTTGACCGCGTACAGATACTGATCCCGGCTGTCGCCGAAGCTCGGCGTTGGCGTGGTGACCGTAACGATCAACTGGTAGCCGCCGGTTCGGTTGGAATACGAGTCGGCAACGACATAGTAGTCGCCGGTATAGGTCGCCGTATAGCCGATATAGGAATTGAAGCCACCATTGTCATCGTTGTAGGTGATCAGGCTGCCGCTACTGTTGTAGAGATGCAAGAAGGGATCGCCGACCCCGGCGTTGTTCAGATTGATCGCCAGAAAGTCGCCGGCTGCCAGACTGACCTTGAAGAAATCCCAGTCCCAATCGCTGCCGACGCTGATCGTTCCATTGACGGTTGCCCGGTACTGGTTGCCGCCGATCGACGAAAAAGAGCCGTTCAGGTCGTTGGCCAAAGGCAGGTCGGCCGCTGAACCGCCATTCGCAGCGGTGTCGTTAGGTTCGCTCTCGCTGCTGATCGCGCCGACGAAATTGCCCAGATAGCCAAGGACGCGCCCGTCCCCGGCGCCGTCGAGCGAGAGCGTCGTCGCCTGGCTGGCCAAGGTATTCGGCTCGAGGTCGAACTGTGCGTTGCGCAAAACCAGCAAGCTGTAGCTGGCCGGATCGCCGCTCACCCGAACGTGGAAGACACCACCTGCCACCGGCGTGAAGTTTTTGATCAAACGATCGACATCCACCGAGCCGGCAAGGCTGCTCGCCAGCCAGTGCCCTGCGGCGTCATAGAGATCGAGCGTCAGATTGGCCGCTTGCGTGCGGTTGTCGCGCGCCAGCAGCAGAGTTGCTGAATCGCCGGCCGACAGGCTGAAGCCGTACCAGTCGACATCGCCCGCGCGCAGACTGCCGCGCGCAGCACCCCGCGCCGCGCTACCGGCCAGTGCGATGAAGCTGCCGTCGAGGTCCTGGACATCCTCGCCGGCTTCAACTTCGAGCCGCGTGTTGAGGAAGGCCTGCACCTGATAGGCACCACCGCCGGCTTGCGAAATCGCCCGGATGGTATACGTACCCGCGCTGGTCACCGGCGCCGTCTGCACGACGACGTTCTGCCCGTCGAGCAAACCGACGGCCTCGGCAAGCGGGCTGCCGTCCGGCGCCAGCACGACGATGCCGCCGAGCACACCGGCCGCCTGCGGAGAGAGGATGACGCTCAGCGTCTGCCCAGCGTCGAGGTTCAAGGTGTAATCGTCGCTGTCGCCCGTTCCGTAGAAAACGCCCGTTGCCAGCGGATCGTAGATCAGCGAGCCGTCCGGCTGGATGCCGACGAGTGGCGTTGGATAGGCTGTTGGGCCGACCCGGTCGGTGGCAAAGCGAAGAACGAAATCGCCACCCGGCACACTGTCGCCGGACGGCAGGCTGCCCGAATGTTCCCCGTCGAGGAGCAGACCGCCCGCGTCACGGAACGCGTCGTTCCGACTGAACAGCGTCAGCGTGTAGTTGCCCTCGCTCAGGCCGCTGAAGTCGAGCCGCAGCGTACGGGTCTGGTCGTCGTAAACGAAGCCCGTTGCACTGAGCAACGCACCCGAGGTTTCGTTGCGCAGTTGCACGTCGGACGCGTCAAGGACCGATGCGAGCAGATCCTCCGAGAACTGGATCTGCACCTGCAGGTCGCCGGGAACGACGACCTCGTCCTGCGCGATACTGGCGGCGACCACCTTGGGCGACGAATCGTCAAAGAGGAAGGTGGACGCGAAATACTGCACCGCTCGCCCACTCAGGTCGAACATCGTCTCGCCGCCGAGGATCGCCGTATATTCCCCAACGCCATCGAACGTATTGGCGATATTGAAAAAGACGGTATCGGCATCAGCCATCCAGACGCTTTGCGCAACCGACTCATCGCCGTTCGGATCGCGGATCACCAGATCCCAGTTGTTGACATGGTCGACGCGCAAGGGCGCGGAGAAATCGAGCCGCAACGAGTTGGGATAAGCAGCGACGGACAGGCCGTCGGCGGGTGCGACGCTGACCACATGCAAGCCTTCGGCGACGCCGGTCGCGCCGCTACTGTAGAGCACATATTCGCCGCCCGTCTCGCCCGCGTCGCGCACCACGACCCGGTAGTCGACCGGGTCGCTGCCCGGGACGGTAAAACCCAACCAGGCATTGCCGCCGTTCCAGGCGTTGTCGTTGTCGAAATCGAGCGCTACCGGACTCCCGGCGAGGTCGAACACCTCGATACGCGGATCGAGGCCGTTGACGAGTTCGCCGTTCGCGTCGCTGCCCGGCGTGCGCGTCCACAACTCGACGACATCGCCGCCATTGAGGTGCAGCAGGAAGCCGTCGGTCTCGCCGCCGACAATCGCCCCGAGCACCCTGCCCGACGGACCGATCGCCTGATCGCCGCCATTTTCCAGGCTGAAGTCGGCGTTGCGCGTCAGGACCAGGTTGTAGTCACCCGGCGCGGCGCCGAAGACGCGGACGTAAAAGGTCCCGCTCGGTCCCAGGCCGGGGTGGGCAACGAAGTTGGCGATGACGCGCGCAACTTCGCCTGCGCCGGGAAGATCCGACGCGACGAGGTTGCCGTTGGCGTCGACAATCTCCATGCGCACATTACTCGCCGACTGCGGATTCTGGTGATGCAGCGCGAGAGTGGCGCTTTCGTAGTCGTTCAGCGTGAACGAATACCAGTCCTGATCGAGTCCAATACGCTGGCCCGGTGCGCCGAGAACACGCACCTCGCCGACGGCATAGGCGCCGTCGCCGCCGCTCGCATAAACACGCAGATAACGCGCCGACACCGCCCCGGCAAAATCTACCCCGTCAACGTATTCCTCGCTGCCAGCCACTGTGCTGATCGTATCCATCCCGTAGCCGACATCGCCCAGGTCTGCCGCGACCGCCAGCAGGCGGTTCCAGGTCTCCCCGTCGACCGACCAATCGACGGCGTAATCGTCATTATTATCAACGCTGAGCAACAGATCTGCGACTTCGCGTGCGGCGCCGAGATCAAGAACGACGGCCAGGCCATTGCCGTTTTGCGGATCAAACGTCTGACCCCACCACCAGAAATTGCCGCTCCTGTCCCAATCGCTGGCCTGCGCCGGAACGATTCCGTCGGCGAGCCGGCTGGGTGAGCTTTCGTAGCCTTCGCCGCCACCCTGGAGTGATACCGAGGACACCGGCAGGAGGTTCTCGGTCGTAATGACAATATCATCCCACGAGCGGTATTTCAGCGCGGCGGGATCGTCGAAGTACTGGAAGCGAATGCGGAACAAGCCGTCAAGCGACCATCCGGCCGCCGCCGCAGCGGCGTCAAGGTCCACGCTGTAGGTATTCCACAGGTCGCCGTACTCGGCGGCCAACTGAACGAGCGGGAACCAGTTCTCGCCATCCTGGCTGAGCGCGACACCGTCAGCGTTGACGTGCCCCCTGAAGCGAACGAAGCGGCCCGCCTCGCCAGTCGCGAAACGCTCGGCAACGGCGTCGAGACCGATTTCGCGAAAACTCAGCGTGGCCTGCCTCAAACCACTCAGATCGACCGCCCACTCCGCTTCCTGCAGTACGCTGTACTTGTTGCCGGCGCCATCGACGTTCGACGAGGAGTTCATCGTCAATTGCCCGCTCCCCTCGACGTTCCAGTCTATCGAGGGCGGATTGGGATCGCCGGTGATCGTGCGCAGCGTCCACATCGCCTCCGGGTCGCCGGAGAAGACTTCTTCGGCGACGACGTTGATCGACTGCACGCTCAGATTGCCCAGCACTGCGCCGCGCTGTGCGCCGTCGCCCAGGTCGATGACGGTCGCGCCCATGTCCTCTGCCGAGGCCGCATCGTCGTTCGTCCCCCAGCCCGCCCGTTCGAGCTCGACCGCCGAGTTGAGCAATACATCGAGCTTGAAGTGACCGGACGTCCAGTTCCCCTGCTCGGGGTCTTGCAGATTGCTGAGCACGATCCGGTAGCGCCCGGCGCTGTCCACCGGCAGGTTGTTCAGACCAACCGCTTCGCCCGCTCCCGTCGCTTCGTAGACGCCGAGCTGAGCGCCGTCGGGAGCAAAGACCTCGATCCGCGCGCGCAGATCAGGTGCCACGTCGTACAGACCGACCGACAGCCGCTGACCCGCATCGAGATCCAGGAAGTAAGTGTCGTAGTCCTCACCCCAAGGCTCGTAGAGGACACCTTCGCGCGCGGGTTCTGCGCTGCCATAAACCAGCGACCCCGCAGGAACCCGTCTGACGAGCGGCGTTTGATACGCGGCTTCGTCAATGTCCACACCAAAAACAAGCGGGCGATCGCCGCCTGCCTGCCCATCGCTATCTCCATCGAGCAGATTTCCCGTCACGTCGCGGAAACCTGTGGACTGGCTGAGCACGCTCAGCCGGTACGCGCCTTCGGCCAGCTCGGGAAACGCGACGTAAACCCAATCGCCTTGAAAATCCAGCAACGAGGCAGCAACCGACCGACCGCTGAGCGTATCGACCAGCCGCACGTCCTCCGGCCCCAGCCCAACCGACGACATCATCTCGCTGAAACCGATACTGAAACCGAAAGCGCCCGCCAACATGCGGTCGCCATCATTGACGCTTTGCCAGACAACGGTCGGCGCCTGCAGGTCGACATCGAACTGCCGTGTATCTCCCGCGTTGCCAACACTATTACTCAGATCGTGAATCACATCGGCCGCCAGAGTCATGCTGTAGTGCATGTGCACCGACTGCGCGGCAAGAACAAAACGCACCGTGGCCGCATCGACGAGCAACGCATCAAACACCTCGACCGGGTTGCCGTCGCCATCGCTAACGCTCAGATCACTGGGCGACAGGCCGTCAATCCGCACCGCCTGCGAAAAAGTGAAGTCGACCGCACCCGGAAAAGCCCCGAGCCGTGCCCCATCAGCAACGGAAACGCCAACCAGATCGACCGCTTGCACGTCCGCCGTGCCAGTCGCCCCGGCCACGTGCAGCGTGTAATCGCCGGCGCCGGACAGCGAGCTCACCCGCAAACGGTATGCTCCACCGGCGTCATCCGGAACGAGGTATTCGATCCGCGCATTACGCCCATCGAAGGCGCCATTGTCATCGCTGGCAAGCTCCGCGCTGGCCAAGCCAGGGGAATACAGTTGCAAGCGCGGGTCAAGACTGTTCAGCGGCGCGCGCACGTCGGCCGGATCTTCGGCTGCACCACCAAAGGTGGTCGTCGTAATCACCAAGTGATCGCCGGGGTTAGCCGCGATCAGATACTGGTCGCCGGCGCCGAGCGGGTCGTCCGCAGCCCAGGCCACCGCCTGCTCGAGCATGCGATCGGCATCGCCTGTACGCAGCCCCGGGCCCGTCGAAAAACCATGGGCATAAGTCGGACCCAGATAGACCGTGTGGCCAAGGCCGCGGCTGGCCGCCGCAGCAACGGCTCGCGGAGCTTCCTCGCCGCGCTGGACCGTCGCCAAAACGGTCGCATCAGGATCAACCGGTGGCAACGCCACCGGGTTTTCGACGTAGCTGCTGCCGCCAGGTCCGCTACCGACGAAAAAGGCGCCAAGCCCCTCGTTGATCGGATGCAGTGCACCGCTCGGCGTCACCCAGACCTCGCTGGTGTAGCTCTGCCCATTGTCCCATGCCGAGGCATTCACTGGCAGAACGGCATCGACCGCCGCTCGAGCTTCGGCAGACAACGATTGTGCAGCCAGCAGGCTGAAACCCGTTGCCACCACACCACCGCCATTGAAGACATAGGGCTCCAGAATCCCGGCATAAAGAGCGAACTCGCTCAGTCCCGAACCGGTGCCGCCGATCACGACGACATCGTAGCTCGACATTTCACCCAGCGTATCGATGTCCAGCGGAGCGACCAGGCTGGCTGCAAACCGGCCCTGCGCATCGTCATTGAGCTGACCGACCATCGCGTTCAGCCCACCGTCGAACCCCGGCTGCATTGAGGCGACGACCGCAATGCGCAGTGCGCTGCTGCCCCCGCCAAGATGACCGATGACATCGGCCAACGGACTCAGCGGCTGCGCCTGTAGCGCGCTGTCGTTCGGCTCAACATCCATGCGCGCCTGGCGCAGCGCCACCAGGCTGTAACGCTCACCGCCACTACCGCTGACCCGCAGGTAGTAGGTACCGGCAAGTGCCGCGAAACCGTCGACGACCTGATCGCTGGTGGCAGCGCCTCGCCGGCCGGCCGCGACGGGACGGCCCGTCGCATCCAGAAGCTGCAGGTCGAGCGCCCCGCCACCGCCGGCGTCGCGCGCCGCGAGGGCGAACGAGAGGACCTCCTCGGCCGGTAGTTCGAGGCGGTAAAAGTCGTGCGTGCCTGTTTCGACGCTGCCGACGACCGCCGCCCGCTGCCCACCTCCCGGCAGATTGAGCCAAGCCGGAGCCAGATCCTGCGCTCCTGCCAGATCATTGTTGCTCACCTCCCCGAGCAGTTCGCCTTCCAGACTGGCATTGAGAAAGACGTCGGCATTGAAGTTGCCGCTGCCAGCCAGGTTCTCGACACGCAACCGATAGTCGCCGCTGTCTGCTACCGGAAGTGAATCGAGCAAGAGCTTCTGTCCGACCTGCTCGGCGACCACCTCGCCGAGCGGATCGCCACCCGCCGGTCCGAAGATCTGGATCTTGCCCTGCAGTTGCGCATCCGCTTCAAAAAGCACGGAAATTCGCTGCCCGGCATCAAGCGACAGGGTGTAGTCGGCTGTTCCCAGCTCGGCAAAGTGGCCTGCGGTATCGCCTTGCTCGACGCGCTGAATGAACGATCCGAGCGGCGCTACCGGAGTAAAGTCCGCCGAAAGCAGGACGCGTGGCTCGAGGCTTTCGAAGAGCAATCGGCTGGCTGCCGACGCAGCGCCCCCGGAAGTTCCCTCTCTTATCTTCCCACGCCCGGCAGTACCGAAAAAACGATCAAGCGTGGATTTCAGCAGAGCTGGAATCACTTTGCGCCGGGAAAAAACCTTCGACATTCCGTTCATGGCAACTGCCTCCTCACCCGGGCGGGCGAACACAAGGGGAAACCGCGTTAAACAACCACAAAAAACAACAGGCCGTCCTCGGACGAGGCAGGCCTGTTGGGGTCATACCAGTGATCTACATCGCATCGCTACCGAGCCATCAAGTTCGCTAGCGGCCAGGGCGCAGACGCCCGTCATGCCGTTTTTATCAGCCCACAGCGCCGCGCTCCATCCGTCGTCGGCGCACAGGCACGAGCAAGACAGCCAGCGCACAAGCCGCCATCAGGCTAAGGCCGCCGGGCTCGGGTACAGTCGGAGAACGCTCGACCACCACCCGCATCGGGTCGCCCGAAGTCACCGAGGCGTACTGAAATTCGGCGAGAGTGGCGTCGGTCAGCGACGATGGACCGGCCCCCTGCTCGAATCCGATTTCGTACGCTCCAGGCGCAGCATTGGGGAGAATACTGAACGACGCTGAGAGCAAGACGCCTTGCGCCAAGCGGTCGAGAATCGTTTGCGGGTCCAGTCCTGAATTCTGATCCGCCCAGTCGAACCGATAAAAGCCGCCTGGAGCGTCATGGTTCACCGTCAGATCCGGCGGCAAACTCGCCAGAAAACCGGTCAGCGCGAGCGGTGCATCGGCGCCAAACTTGAGCGTTGAACCGGCTGGGTCAAAGCTCAGCGGAGCAGCGCCCCAGTTCAGCACCAGGTTCCAGCCGATGATCGAGCCCATGTCCACGGTCGCTGCAAGATCCGGTGCAAGGCGCAGCGTCGTGGTCACCGTACTGCCCGGCAAACCGCTGGCCGAAGTCGCTGTGACCACTGGCGCAGCGGTCGCTGCCCCCGTGCACAGCACGAGCGCCAGAGCGACGTGGACGACCCGCGAACAGATTCGAGAAAACATGTTTCAACCCCCTTCTCAGCAAAGACAGCAATCGAGCTTCCTTGCCGGAACCAGGAGCAAGATCCACGCCACTACATCTATTCGGCATTAACTCAATCGCGTCGAATCTGTCTGGGACGGCACACCCGATCAGCTGTCAAAAAATTCGACACTTTTTCCGCCGCCTACCGGCCGGCGTACATGCCCTCTACGCTCGCGCGCTACCCGGCAGGAATCCCTCGTTCGAAGCCTGCCGTCTGTCTGGCGTCCGGTGCCAGCGGGCAGCTCTATGGCTTCCGGAGCGCATGCACAGAGGGCCAACAGCCGGCAAGCATCAGGCGGGCGGAACATACCCCTGCACAGGCTCTGCCCCACTCCCAAAGAAGTGCCGCTCCATCTGTTCCGCCAAGTACTTACGGTGCGCCGCGTCGGCCAGATTGAGGCGATTTTCGTTGATGATCATCGTCTGCATGCGCACCCACTGCTGCCACGCCTCCTTCGACACGCTGTCATATATCCGCTTGCCGAGCTGGCCTGGATAGGGCGGTAGCTCCAGTCCTTCGGCCGGGCGGCCAAGCTTGACGCAATCAACCATTCTTGTCATTTGATCGACTCCTCATCATGCTGCAACGGCAATCCGGCCGCCCACCGACGGTAGCGGACACCTTTACAACTCTTTCACCAAAACGCTCGAACGCCGCTGCAGATTGTAGACCAGGCGCTTTTCGACCGGCAGATCATCGACCGAGCGAACAGCGAAGCCGCGCTCCTTGAACCAGTGCGAAGTTACCGTGGTCAGGACGAAAAGACGTCTGACGCCGGTGGACCGCGCGCGTGCCTCGATGCGCTTCATCAGGAGCGCACCATAACCCCAACGCCGATAGTGGGCATGTACCGCGAGACAGGCAAGCTCAGCCTGATCTTCCCCATACGGGTAAAGCGCGGCACAGCCGACGATCACGCCATCGTGTTCGACGACCGAAAAGCGATTGATCTCGCGCTCGAGCAATTCGCGCGAACGGCGCACCAGCGCGCCGATCTCTTCGAGTGGTTCGATCAGCGCGACCAGTCCGCCAATGTCGTCGGGGCGCGCTTCGCGCAGTTGCTCGAGCGCTTCGCGCGTGATCACCGTGCCGACGCCGTCGTGCGTGAAGAGTTCGCGCAGCAACGCGCCGTCCTCACCATAACCGATCAGATGAACCCGCCCGACCCCGGCTCGACTGGCGCGGACAGCAGGCGGCAGATAGCGCTTAAGATCGGCCGACAACCAGTCGCCGATATTGATCAGCCGCTGCGCTCCGTCCACCGTCAACTCTTTCAGCAGCACACCATCGATATCGCTGGCACCCCGACTGTCGGTGAGAAAGATCAGCTTGTCGGCAAGCAACTCGGTGGCCACGGTTTCCGCCACTTCTTCCATCGGAAGGTTGAAAATCTCGCCCGTCCGGCTGGAGGCGATACACGACAGCAGAACAATGTTGCCCAGCGCAAGCTGCGCACGGATGCCCTCGCCGTCAATCTTCCTGACTTGGCCGGAATACTGCAGATCGACCCCATCGACGACGCCAACCGGCTTCGCGGTGATGAAGTTTCCACCGACAACCCGAATCGTGCTGTTGGCCATCGGCGTATCGGCGAGTCCCTGCGACAGCAAAGCCTCGATCTCGACGTAGATGCCGCCCACGGCGTCGATCACGCAGCCCAGCGCGGCGATGTCGGTGACGCGGTAGTTGCCGTGGTAAACCGATTCCAGCCCACGCTCGCGCAGCAGTTTCTCGATCTGCGGGCGCGCCCCGTGCACCAGCACGAGGCGTACCCCCAGAGCAGCCAGCAGGTTGACATCGTACGCCAGCGTGCGTGCCAACTGCCCGGCGATCGCCTTGCCGCCGAAGGCGATCAGAAAGGTCTTGCCGCGAAAGAGGTTGACGTACGGAGCGACCGAGCGAAACCAGACGACGAAAGGGTTGGAGGCCACGTCTTCAGGCATTGCACACCCCGTACACCGCCATCGCTACTTGCCCTTGTCGGCCTTGGCGTGTCTGGCCTTGTCGCTTTTCGACTCCTTTGCCTTCTCTCCCTTCGCCTCGCGCGCCGCGTCGTGCACGACCTCCTTTGCGTTCTCCGCTGGCGGATCGCCCGCGTCGTCGCTCTTCGCCCCCTTGCCCTCATCCGCCTTGGCCAATTCCACGCGGGCGTCCTTCCCGGCCAGCAACGGCGGCAGCTTAAGCGGATCGACCTTGAGTTCCTTTTCAAGGCGCTCGCACAAGCTGCGCAGGACCTTGACGCGCGCAAACAACTTGTCGTTGGCTTCAACCAGGATCCACGGCGCCGTACCGGAACTCGTGCGGTCAATCATGTCGCAGACGGCCTCATGATAGGCGCCCGCCTTTTCCCGGTTGCGCCAGTCTTCCTCAGTGATCTTGAAGCGCTTGTGTTCGACCTTGGCGCGCTCGTCAAAGCGCCGGAGTTGCTCGTCGTCGCTGATCTGCAGCCAGAACTTGACGACGATGCCGCCCGCCCGCCACAAATCGTGCTCGAAATCATTGATCTCGGCGTACGCGCGCAGCCAGTCGGCCTGACTGCAGAAACCTTCGACCCGCTCGACGAGTACGCGGCCGTACCACGTGCGGTCGAAGATGACCACCCGGCCGAGACGCGGCATGTGCCGCCAGAAACGCCACAGGTACGGCTGTGCACGCTCTTCTTCGGTCGGCGCCGCGATCGGAATGATCTGGTATTGGCGCGCATCCATGGCCGAAATGATTCTCCGGATGGCGCCACCCTTGCCCGCCGCGTCCGACCCCTCGAAGGCGAGAATCAACGCCCGCTTGCTGAACTCGGGATGGCGCAACAACTCCGCCAGACGCCCTTGCCAGGCCGAAAGCTGGTTCTCGTACTCCTTCTTGACCAGACTCTGCGTCATGTCGAGGGAACTCAGGACATCAAGGCTGTCGATGCGCGGTGAGACCGGCGGGGCTACCGGCGAACTCTGCTCGCGCCGGTCCGCCAGGCGCTTCTGCAGCGATTCGAGGATCGTCCTGCCGATGGTCAGCGAGCGATAGCGGTCATCGGTCCCCTCGACAATGATCCACGGTGCCCACGGCGTGTTCGTCGTGCGCAGCAGATGCCCGGCCACTTCCTGCAGCTTGTCATAGGTCTTCAGGCGTTCCCAACTCGCCTTGGTCACCCGCCAGCGGGTCAGCGGATTGGCTTCAATCGACTTCAAACGCTCGCGCTGAGCGTCCTTTGACAGGTGCACCCAGAACTTGAGGACAAGCGCCCCCTCGTTAACCAGCATCGCCTCGAAGCGGTTGAGCTGATCCATGCGCTGATCGAAATCACTGCGCGACATCGCGTTGCTGATCCGCTCGGCAATCGGCTGCGAGTACCAGGACCCGACGAAGATGCCGACCCGCCCCTTCGGCGGCAAGGCGCGCCAGTAGCGCCACATCGAAGGGCGCGCACGTTCGTCGGCCGTCGGCTCCGAGAAGGCGTGCGTCGACAGATAGCGTGGGTCCATCCACTCGTAAAGCGTGTTGATGGTTTCGCCTTTGCCCGAGCCGTCGACCCCGGTAATCAGTACGATGACGGGGAAATTTCCGTTCTCGCGCAAGTGATGCTGAGCGTCAAGCAGTGCGGCACGCAGCTTGGGCTCTTCTGCGCGGTACGTCTCCTTATCGATCTTGTGTCCCAATTCCGCCGATTCAAACATCTGTCGTCTCCTCCTTCAAGTCACCCCACAAAAACTGGATTGCCGCTAGGGCAGCCAGGCCAGCTGTCTCGGTACGCAGAACACGCGGTCCCAGGCGCACCGAAATGAAACCGGCAAGTTCAGCCAGTTGCGCTTCCTCGGGCGCCAAACCCCCCTCGGCGCCAACCAGCAACTCAAGCCTGCCACCCGCCTGGGCAAGCACCGGGCTGGGCAGCATGGCCAGCGAGCAAGTTGCCCGTGGACTGAGAACAAGACGCTGGATATCGCCGTCGACCGGTCGCGCGAGCCAAACGTCGAGGCGCTCCGGGAGCGCCACCTCGGGCACACGATTGCGTCCGCACTGCGCACACGCGGCGAGGACAATAGCCCGCCAATGCTCAACGCGACGCGCCGCACGCTCACCAGCAAGCGCTACCACGCTGCGCTGCGAGACGACGGGGACGATACGCGCCACCCCCAGTTCGACCGCCTTCTGCACCGTCAGATCCATCTTGGCACCAACCTGCAGCGCCTGTATCAGGGTGACCGCCAAAGGTGACTCACGTTCGCGTGGCAGCCATCCGTGCAATTCGACGACAAGCTGCGAACCAGCCACGCCTACAATGCGCGCATCATACTCGCCACCGGTGCCGTCGAACAGCGTCATGCCGTCGCCTCGCCGCAGACGCAAGACCTTCAGCGCATGCTGCGCGACCTGCTGGGGCAACTCGACCTGCGCACCAACGACCAGCGGCGGGGGGCAAAAGAAGCGGGGGCCATTCACCGTGGTATTATAAGAGTTCCGCTGTCCGATGTCGTTTTGATCGTTTTGATCGTTTTGATGTCGTCTTGATGTCGTTTTCTGGAGGCAGTGCAGTCATGGCGCTCAGCGCACCGGTCTGTAACTTTGGCTGGCAAGCGGTCGATTTCGCTCTCGCCGACACGCGCGGGACGCGCCACACGCTTGCCTCGCTGCGCGGACCGAGTGGGCTGTTGCTGATGTTCATCTGCAACCACTGCCCGTACGTCAAAGCGGTGATCGACCGGATTTGCCGTGATGCTCGCGAAGTGCAGCAGCTTGGTTTCGGTGTTGCTGCCGTGATGAGCAACGACGCCCGCGAGTACCCGGAGGATTCGTTCGCCAACATGCAGCGCCTTGCCAACGAAATGGGCTTTCCGTTCCCTTACCTGCATGACGAAACGCAGGATGTCGCGCGCGCCTATGGCGCCGTGTGCACACCCGACTTCTTCGCCTTCAACGCCGACCTGCAGCTCCAGTACCGAGGCCGCCTCGACGCCAGCGGGCGGCTTCCGGCGGCACCCGGCTGCCGCCGCGAACTCGTCGAGGCGATGCGCCTGATCGCCACAACCGGCAGTGGACCTCGCGAACAGCACGCCAGCATCGGTTGCTCGATCAAGTGGCGGACGGGCAGCGAGCCCGCATGAATACGCTGGACGCCGACCCCCCGGTGGCTGCACGGGTGACTGATGGCGAACTGAAACGGATGCTCGACGCAACCGTCGCGCTGGTGCGCGAAGTGGCACAGCGTGAGATCATGCCGCGTTTTCTGCGCGTCAGTCACGGGCAGCGCAAGGACGATGGTTCGCTGTGTTCGGAGGCCGATCTGGCCGCCGAACAGTTCCTTCACGGACGTCTGCAGGAGGTCTGCCCGTGTCCGGTGATCGGCGAGGAAATGCCACCGGCCGCGCAACAGGCCGGCTGGAACGACGGGAGCAAGGATGAACTCGGCGTCTGGTGTATCGATCCAATCGACGGGACGACCAATTTCATCAACGGGCTGCCCTGCTTTGCCGTCTCCATCGCCTGGATACGAGCGGGGCGGACGCGCTTGGCGGTGACCTTCAACCCGATTACCGACGAGATGTTCTATGCCCGCGAAAGCAATGGCGCCTACCTGAACGGTCGCCGCCTGCCACTGCGTCAGGTAACCAGCGACATCCGGCGCGCTGTCGGCGGTGTCGATTTCAAACGGATCCCGAAACAACTCGCCGACCGGATTGCCGTCAGCCCACCTTTCTTCTCGCAACGCAACTTCGGCAGCTCGACGCTCGACTGGTGCAATCTGGCTGCTGGTCGCCTCGACCTCTACCTGCATGGCGGCCAGATGTTGTGGGATTACGCTGCGGGTAGCCTGATCCTGCGCGAGGCGGGCGGGCAGATGTGTACCCTGGCGGAAGACGATTACGACGCGGAGGACGTCTGGCGTCGCCCGGTTATCGCCGCGCTGAATCCGGCAGTCTTCGCCGCCTGGCGCAACTGGGTCCGGCAGAACACCTGAATGCCGCCGACGAGTTGCCAGCCGCGAGCGGGCGGGCGCAGGCACCGGCCGGCGGATCAAGACATGCAGCAAGGCGCCGCCAATCCCGGGCGGCGCCTGCACGCGCGCCAGCACCTGCGAGGCCAGCAATGACGGCACTCTGGAGCGTTCTTGCCCTCTGTATCGTGTTCGTTCTGGGGGCCGCCATTCCGCTTCTGCGTGATCGTCGTGCCGACCACACACCGCTCCCGGGAAGACCGGAAACGCTGCGCGACTGGCGTCGCCCGGCTTCCGACCAGCCCGACGAACCATCCGCCTGAGCGCATGCGGGCCCGGCATGTGGCGGACCTCGCGCATCGACTTCAGGCGGCATAGATCATCGCACTGATCGGCGCTGCCAAACGCCGGCGGCGACCACCGGCGACTCCCGCCATGGCCCGACTACGGGCAACCGCCGTCTGCGGCCCGCCCCTTGCCGCGCGCGCGCCGAGCAGACCGCCGCAGACGCTCGCGGCAGCGCTTGTTGCCGCGTTGCCGGCCGGGAACCATCGCCGCCATGCCGCTTACTGACAGTCACCAGGCTTGGCCTGCGAGCTCGGCGACAGGAGTGGCGCCAGTCCCAAAGGCTTGTTGGCCGTAGTAGAATGTTTCGCGGTCGCCGAGAAGCTTCTCAGCCGCTTCCTTCGCCCCGGCCAAGGCCGGTCGACTCCGCATTTCCATGTCGTCCTCCTGTGACACAAACGCGAGCTGCAGGCGGCGCTCGCGCACAGCGTGCATTAGTTCACGGCTTGCCGGCGGTCACGATGATAGCCTTCGTCTCCGACGTTTGCCGTTGCCTTGCCACCGTGGAACATCGTGGGACACATGGTCAAACGCGAGAAATTCGCGAACGGCAGGCCCCGTATGCTTGCGAAAGGTCGATCGTGATTAAGGTGTTCAATCATTGGTTTCACCGGAAGACTGTTGCTCAAGTCGGCATCGATCTGGTCTTTCCGGTTGCCTGCGTACTGCTGGCTGCGCTGTGGATCGAGCACAGCCGCGAGTTCGGACTGGCCAAGGTTGCTTTCTATGCAGTGAGCTTCGCGCTTACAATGACGGCTATCAATGCGTGGTTGGGGTTTTATCAGCGCGTGCACTGCCGCACCCGGACCGAAACACAAGCACGTGCCGTCCTCTCACTCTACCTAGCCATTCCGCTTGCCTACGTCGCATTCTCAATGGTTTCGATGGCCGAAGTCGATCGTGGCTTCATGCTGCTCGCCGGCTTGTCGGCGCTCTTCGCCACCCTCGTGCACCGGGTTTATTCGGCGCACCACCGGACGGGCTCGCTGATGAGCCACCGGGTACTGGTTTTCGGCGTTGGCGAGGAGGCGGAACACGTCAGCCGCGTGCTGCGCGCATCGGACCCGGACATTCAGATCGTCGGGTTTTACCCCTGCCCTTCGGATGCCGAGCCGGCCGTTCCGCCGCGCGAGATACTGCCACGCGAGGTTTCACTGCTCGACACCGCGCATTCGCTCAAGGTGCACGAGATCATCGTCGCCGTGCGTGAGCGGCGAGGTGGGGCACTCCCCTTGCGCGAGCTCCTGGATTGCAAGTTGTCGGGAGTCAAGGTACTGGACCTGCCCACCTACTTCGAGCGGGCGCTCGGACAGATCAGGCTTGACTCGCTACGCGTCGGCTGGTTGATCTTCGGTGACGGGTTCCGACAGAACTGGCGGCGGAACGTCGTCAAGCGCCTGTTTGACATCATTGTCGCTTCGCTGCTCCTGCTGCTCTCCCTCCCGATCATGCTGATCACCGCCATCATGGTGTTGGTCGAAGATGGTTTTCCGGTCTTCTATCGGCAGGAGCGAGTCGGTCTCGGCGGCCGTCTTTTCAAGGTGGTCAAATTCCGCAGCATGCGCAACGACGCCGAGAGCGACGGAACTCCGCGCTGGGCAACCGCCAACGACGACCGCGTCACACGGGTCGGTCGCATTATCCGCAAAGTTCGCATCGACGAGCTACCGCAGTTGTACAGCGTGCTCACCGGCGACATGAGCTTGGTAGGACCACGCCCGGAGCGTCCCTACTTCGTAGACAAGCTGACGCGCGACATTCCGTTCTACGCCGTTCGCCACAGCGTGAAGCCGGGCGTCACCGGCTGGGCGCAAGTACGCTACCACTATGGATCGACCGTTGATGATTCGATCCAGAAGCTTCAGTACGACTTGTACTATGTCAAGAACCACACTCTATTTCTTGATATAGTTGTGATCTTTCAAACAGTCGGGGTTGTACTCAGCGGCGAGGGCGCCCAATGACGAAGTCTGGCGTAAGCATGACTTATACTGACGAATGAGAATCCCGGAGGTCTGCCCGAGGTGATGGACGGAAAACTGATGGTCATGCATGCGTGGAGCTACGGACTGGCGTCGGCCGCGGCGGCGTTCCTGACGCTCTATCTTGCCTCCACCTGGCGTGCTGGTCGGCGCAGCCGGACGATGTTTGTCGCGGTCGCCATTTCTACCGTCTGGGCCGTCCTCGGACTGGCGTTTTCGCTGACCGGTCAGGCGCTTTTCCTGGCCGGCCATGTCCTGGTCGACCCTTTCCGCTTTGCCGCCTGGTACGTCTTCGTCCTCTTGCTGATCACCCCGGAAACGGCCGAGGAGCGGCGGTTTCCCGAGCGTTTCGCGTGGCTGCGCGGGCTTGCGCTACTGCTCTTCACGGTCGGCTTTGGTGCGCAGGCACTGCACCTGATGAGCGTCCAGTTGATTGTGCCGGCACAGCGCATCGTCCTCTTCTCATCGCTCGCCATGAGCGTGTTCGGACTCGTCCTCATCGAACAACTCTTCCGCAACGTCGCGCCGGAGTCACGCTGGAGCATCAAACCCTTGTGTATCGGACTCGGGGCGGTGTTCGCGTTCGATCTGTACCTCTACTCCGATGCGCTGCTATTCAACAGCATCGACCCGGAAGCTGCCAGTGTACGTGGGTTTGCCCATGCGCTCGGCCTGCCGGTGGCCGTCCTCTCGGCGACGCGCAGTCACTCTTGGAAGAGAAAACTGGTCATGTCGCGCCGCGCCGCGTTGCAGTCGGCAACCCTGGTCATCGTTGGCCTCTATCTGCTTTTCATGGCGTCGGCAGGCTACTACGTCCGCCTTTTCGGTGGCGAATGGGGACGCGCGCTGCAGGCGGCGTTCATCTTTGCCGCTCTGCTCCTTCTCGCCGCCCTGACCGTTTCTGGGTCGATGCGGGCAACGCTCAAGGTTCTGGTGGGCAAGCATTTCTTCAGCTACCGCTACGACTACCGGGAAGAATGGCTGCGCTTCACGCAGACGCTGTCGATTCAGGGCGGTTTTACCGGTCTCGGACAGCATGTCGTGCGTGGGCTGGCGGATATGGTCGAGAGCCCAGGCGGTGCCCTCTGGTTGCAGGATCCAAACGAGCGTTTCTTTGCCCAGACCGCCTGCTGGAACGTCCCCAACCTGTCGGCGACCGAGGATCAGGGAGGCCCACTCTGTCGCTTTCTCGTCGAAAGCGGCTGGGTCATCAACATGGAGGAGTATCGCTCTCTACCACGCCGCTATGACGGTCTGGCCCTTCCCTCGTGGCTGGTCGAGATGCCCGATGCCTGGCTGATCGTCCCGCTGACCGCCGGCGTCGATCTGATCGGATTCGTTGTTCTGACCACATCACGGACACGAATCGATGTGAACTGGGAAGTCAACGACTTGCTGAAGACTGCTGGCCGGCAAGCCGGTGCGTTTCTCGGTCAGATGCAGGCAAGTGAAGCGCTGCTCGAAGCGCGCAAGTTCGATTCCTTCAACCGAATGTCGGCGTTCGTCGTACACGACCTCAAGAATGTCGTCGCGCAGTTGTCACTGATGCTCAAGAATGCCGAACGCCACCGGGGAAATCCCGAGTTTCAGGAGGACATGCTGATGACCGTGCAGCACTCGGTCGAGCGCATGCGCCAGTTGATGATGCAGTTGCGCCAGGAAGCGACGCCGCTCGACGGACCACGCGGGGTCGACCTGGCGGATGTCGTTCGCCGTGTCCAGGCAGCCAAGGCCGGGCAGGGAAGAACGGTCGATCTGGCCATCGAAGACCGTCCGATCGCGCGCGGACACGAGGACAGGATCGAACGTGTCATCGGTCATCTGGTACAGAATGCGCTGGACGCCACCGACGAGAGCGGCGGCCAGGTATGGATCAGATTGGCCCGCGAAGGCGCACACGCACTCGTCGAGGTCGGCGACACCGGTCATGGAATGAGCCCGGACTTCGTCCGCGAGCGTCTCTTCAAACCCTTCCAGACGACCAAGCCAACGGGCATGGGAATAGGTGCGTACGAGAGTTTCCAGTACGTCCATGAACTCGGTGGCAGACTCACTGTAGACAGCGCCGTCAACGTCGGGACGCAGGTGGACCTGCTCCTGCCTCTGGTCGACACAGACGAGGAACTCCAGCCGCACGTATCGCCGCGAGATTCCGCATGAGCGCAGAGAAGCAACCCTACTTGCTGATCGTCGAAGATGATCGTGCTCTACAGAAGCAGCTTCGCTGGGCATTCGACCAGTACGAAACGGTGACTGCCGACGATCGCGAAAGCGCTCTCGTGCAGATGCGCCGCTATCAGCCACCGGTGATCACGATGGACCTCGGGCTCCCGCCCGACCCGGATTCTGTTTCGGAGGGCTTCAAACTGCTTGACGAGATTCTCAGCACGGCGCCCGATACCAAGATCATCGTACTCACCGGACAGAACGACCGCGCGAACGCCTTGCGGGCAGTCGCTCTGGGGGCTTACGACTTCTTCGCCAAGCCCTTCGAGGTCGAAATGCTCGGCCTCACGCTGCAACGCGCCTACCGCCTGCACGAGTTGCAGCAGGAACTGAGGCGACTGCAGGCGATGCAGCAGCCGGACTTCCTTTCCGGGCTGATTACCCGCGACCCCGACTTGTTGCGCGTTTGCCGAACCATCGAACGCGTCGCCGTGACCGACGCAACCGTCCTCCTGCTTGGCGAAAGCGGCACCGGCAAGGAGCTTCTGGCGCGTGGCGTACATGACCTGTCGCCGCGCAGCCGGGAGCGATTCATCGCCATCAATTGCGCGGCAATTCCCGACAACCTCCTGGAAAGCGAACTTTTCGGCTACGAAAAAGGCGCTTTCACCGGCGCCGCGAAGACGACCATCGGCAAGATCGAAACAGCCAACAAGGGAACCTTGATGCTCGACGAGATCGGCGATCTGCCGCACGCTCTACAGGCCAAGCTGTTGCGCTTTCTGCAGGAGCGCGTCATTGAGCGGATCGGCGGGAGACAGGAGATTCCGGTCAACGTCCGCATCGTCTGTGCGACGCACCAGGATCTGAAGTCACTGATCAACAACGGTCGCTTTCGTGAAGACCTGTACTATCGGCTGGCAGAAATCGTTGTTACCATTCCACCTTTGCGCGCGCGCTCTGGTGATGCCGTCTTGTTGGCGCACGCGTTTGTCCGCCGTTTCGCCGAGGAACAGAACCGGGGCGGCCTTTCCCTGCGCGAGGACGCTCTGCATGCGATCGAGGCGCACAAATGGCCCGGCAACGTGCGCGAGCTGGAAAACTGTATCAAGCGCGCCGTGATCATGGCCGATGGAAACCAGATAACGGCGGCAGACCTCGGCTTGACCGGCGGACCGACGAGCGAGAAGGCGGTCCTTGACCTGCGCCATGCGCGCGATGACGCCGAGCGTCGGGTGATCATCACTGCCCTGGCGCGCGCTGACGGCAATGTGGTCAAGGCGGCAGAACTGCTCGGTGTCAGCCGACCGACGCTTTACGACATGATGCACCGGTTTGGACTGAAGTGATCTTGTACAAGCTGTTCCACCTAGTGGAGGTCTAATGATTATTCGTGATGCGCGGCGCAGGCTGCGCCAGACCGGCGTTTCGGCATTGCTGGCGATGCTTCTAGCGGCAGGATGCGGCGGCGATAGCCCGGAAAACATGCTGGCATCGGCCAAGGACTTCCTGGCGAAGAACGATCCCAAGGCGGCCACCATCCAGTTGAAGAATGCCTTGCAGAAGAACCCGGACCTGGCCGAAGCGCGCTTCCTGCTCGGCAAGGCGCTGCTCGACAGTGGCGATCCAACAGGCGCCGAACTGGAGTTTCGCAAGGCGCAAAGCCTCGGTCATCCGGCCGACCAAGTGATCCCGCCGCTCGCGCGTGCGATGCTCGCCCTTGGCCAGGCGGAAAAGGTCACCAAAGATCTGAGCAAGGTCGAGTTGAGCGCGCCAGCCGCCAAGGCTGACCTGCAAGCGGTCATCGGCCATGCTTATCTGGTACAGGGAAAGCCTGACCTGGCCGAAGCCGCCTACAGTGCGGCCCTCGCCGCGCAGCCCGATCATCCGCCTGCCGTGCTTGGCGAAGCAAGGTTGAAGGCCGGCCGCAACGACATCCAGGGCGCGCTCGCCCTCCTCGACTCGGCCCTGCAAAAATCGCCCGCACTTTACGAAGCCTGGGTTCTCAAGGGTGATCTGCTGAATCTGCAAGCGAACCCCGATGGCGCCATGCAGGCATTTCGCAAAGCGATCGAAGCTAAACCCGACCTGCTCCCGGCACACGCACGGATTGTCGGACAACTGCTCTCTACCGGAAATACCGACGACGCTCGCAAGCAAGTCGAATTGATGAAGCAGGTTGCGCCCAACAACCCGCAGACACTCTATCAGAGCGCCCTCGTCGCCTACCAGAAGAAGGAACTGACGCAGGCCCGAGAAACGATCCAGTTGATGCTCAGAGCGGTTCCTGAAAGCCCGCTTGGCCTGCAACTCGCTGGCGCGATTGAATACGAGCTGAAGGCTTTTCCACAGGCCGAAGCCTACCTGACGAAGGCATTGCCCAGAACCCCGGAGACCGGCGTTGCCCGCCGCTTGCTCATTGCCAGCTACTTGCGGGCCGGCCAGCCGATGAAGGCGCTGTCCATTCTGGAGCCCATACTCGACAAGATCGACAAGGATTCCAACATGCTGGCCCTCGCCGGGCAGGTCTTCATGCAGACCGGACAAATTGACAAGGCCGGCAGCTACTTTGCCAAGGCAGCAGCGCTCGATCCAAACAATACCGGCAAGCGGACCTCACTGGCGCTCGTCAATCTGGCCAAGGGAGACTCCGAGGGAGCATTCCGCGATCTCGAAAACGTAGCCGCAGCCGACACCGGCAACCGGGCAGACCTCGCACTGATCGCGGCTCACGTCCAGCGGCGCGAGTTCGATAGTGCGCTCAAAGCAATCGCGGCGCTCGAGAAAAAGCAGCCCGATCAACCATTGACGCACAATCTGCGCGGCGCAGCCTTGCTCGGCAAACGGGATACGCAGAGTGCGCGCAAGAGCTTCGAGCAGGCGCTGGCACTTGATCCGGCCTATTACCCGGCTGCTGCCAACCTGGCCAACCTCGACCTCAGCGAGAAGAAGCCTGAAGATGCCCGCAAGCGCTTTGAATCGGTTCTCGCCAAGGATCCGAAGAACCTCTCGGCGCACCTGGCACTCGCCCAGTTGAGCGCCAAGACCGGCGGTACGACTGAGGAAACCACGAACCGGCTCCGAAAAGCGATTTCCGCCAATCCGAGTGAGCCCGCCGCACGTTATGCACTGATTGGTCACTTCCTGTCGCACAAGGACCTGAAGAATGCGCTCTCGGCCGCTCAGGATGCCGTCGCCGCGCTCCCGAACGAACCGCAGATCCTCGACGTCGCCGCCCGCGCACAGCAGGCGGCCGGCGACTACAACCAGGCGTCGGCGACTCTCGCCAAGCTTGCCGCGATCAAACCGGATTCGCCCGTTCCTTACCTCCGGATAGCCGAGGTCGAGGTGGCCGCGAAGAACAAGGATGCGGCAATGCAGAACCTGCAAAAGGCGTTGAAGGTAAAACCGGACTCGCTTGAAGCACAACGCGGACTGATCATGCTCGAACTCGGCGCCAATCGAACGAAGGAGGCGTTGGCCATCGCGCACGAGGTCCAGCGGCAGAGGCCAAAAGAGGCCGTCGGTTACGTCTTCGAGGGCGATGCACAGGCCTCGAAGAAGGCGTGGCCCGAGGCGATCGCAGCCTATACCAATGGACTGAAAGCCGTTCCCGGCTCAGCTGACTTGGCGATCAAGCTGCACGCCGCACAGCGCTCCAACAACAACCTGGCCGCAGCCGACAAGTTGGCCGAAGCGTGGCTGAAAGAGCATCCCAAGGATGCCAGCTACCGGCTGTATCTGGCCGAGGACGCCAGCCTGCGCAAAGACTACGCAAGCGCCGTGAAGTACTATCGCAACGTGCTTGAGTTGCAGCCCAACGCGCCGGCCGTGCTCAACAACCTGGCCTGGGTGAGTGGCCAGATCAAGGATCCGAAAGCGCTCGAATACGCCGAAAGGGCCAATAAGCTGGCACCCGACCAGCCTGCCCTGATGGACACGCTGGCTGTTCTGCTCGTCGACAAGGGCGAGACGACGCGCGCCACCGACTTGTTCAAGAAAGCACTCGACAAGGCGCCCGAGGCGCATCAGATTCGCCTGAACTACGCCCGAGCGCTGCTCAAGACCGGCCAAAAGGGTGCGGCGAAGAGTGAACTCGACCAACTCGCGAAGCTCGGCGACAAGTTTCCTCAACAGGCCGAGGTGAGCCAGCTCCTGCAAGGGCTGTGAACCGACAAAGCGTAGCGCCGCAGGTGGCTCCGCGCGAGAAACATGAGATATTGAAAGGCAAATGATTTATGACGATAGTCGCTGTAGTGGGTCTGGGTTACGTGGGATTGCCGCTGGCCGTCGAGTTTGGCAAGACGCGTCGCACGATCGGTTTTGACCTTTCTGAAAGCAAGGTTTCCTGCTACCGCCGCAAGTTCGATCCGACTGGCGAAGTCAGCAGTGCCGATCTTACGGCGGCAACCCAGCTCGAGGTCGGGACCGACCCGCAGGCGCTGGCGGAAGCCGATTTTGTCATCGTCGCCGTGCCGACTCCGGTAGACCAGGCGCACCAGCCTGACTTCACGCCGCTCGCCAGTTCGTCCGAAGCCGTCGGCCGGAACCTCAAAAGAGGGGCAACGGTCGTTTTCGAGTCGACCGTCTACCCGGGGGCAACCGAGGAGATCTGCATTCCGATCATCGAGAAGTTTTCTGGAATGAAGTGGAAGCAGGATTTCTTCGTCGGCTACTCGCCGGAAAGGATCAACCCGGGAGACAAGGAGCGGACGTTGACGAAGATCGTCAAGGTGGTTTCGGGGGACACCCCGGAAACGCTCGAACGAGTCCGCGCCATGTACGCCAGCGTCATCAAGGCGGGCGTCTATTCGGCGTCGAGCATCAAGGTTGCCGAAGCGGCCAAGGTAATCGAGAATACTCAGCGCGATCTGAACATTGCGTTGATGAACGAACTGGCGATCATCTTCGATCGCATCGGCATTGACACGCTGGAGGTCCTGGAAGCAGCCGGCAGCAAGTGGAACTTCCTGCCCTTCCGGCCGGGACTGGTCGGCGGCCACTGCATCGGAGTCGACCCTTACTATCTGACGCACAAGGCCGAGATGCTGGGCTATCACCCGGAGGTCATCAACGCCGGCCGCCGGATCAATGACGGAATGGGCAAGTTCATTGCGGAACGTACCGTCAAGCAGATGATTCGCAACGGCTGGCAGGTCAAGAACGCACCGATCATCGTGCTCGGGCTGACCTTCAAGGAAGACTGTCCCGACCTGCGCAATTCGCGGGTGATCGACGTGATCCGTGAGTTGGAGTCGTACGGCGCCCAGGTCGTCGTACACGAGCCGGTGACTGATCCTGACGAAGCGCGCCATGAGTACGGCGTAGAACTCGTTGCCTGGGATCAATTGCCCAAGGCAGCAGCGATCGTCGCGGCCGTTGCCCATCGCCAGTTCAAGGAGCGTCCAGTGGCCGATTTTGCCGACAAGCTGCAAGCGAACGGTGTTCTCACCGACGTCAAGAGCATGTTCGATGAAGCGCAGCTCGTCGCCCACGGCATCAGTGTCTGGCGCCTCTAGGACGGCACCAGGCGCTGCTCACCTTTGGCGAAAATTCACCCGCTCGCTGCTTGGCCGTCTCCATGAAGCTTCCCGTTCACTCGTTTTCAACGGCACGCCGCACCCTGCTTGTCGGCGCCATCGCGCTTGCCGCGACGCTGCCCGTCGCGGCTGCTGACGCTGTCCGCAGCGAGGCGGAAGCCGAGCGTCTCGCCGCCCTGCGCAAGGAAGCGCAAAGCTATGAGCACGGCGAAGGCGTGCCCAAGGACTATGCACGAGCGGCCAGACTCTATTGCGACGGCGCCCGCCTGGGGGACGCCGAAGCGCAGTTCAATCTCGGCTGGATGTACGCCAACGGGCGCGGCGTCGAGCGTGACGATGCGCGCGCTGCCTATTTCTTTGCCCTCGCAGCCAAGCAGGGACATCAACACGCCGAGCGGATGAGCCGTTTCGTCGGCAGCCCGGCAACCACTACCCCCGAGTGCATGCGGCCACCGGAGATGCCCGAGATCCCGACTGAACCGGTGCTGCCAAGCAGCGAGGCACAGAAAAAGGTCATCAGCCTGGTCAACCAGTTGGCACCCGAATACGGAGTCAGTCCGCGTCTCGCTTTGGCGGTGATCCAGACCGAATCAAACTTCAACACGCAGGCCTTGTCGAACAAGAACGCGCAGGGCCTGATGCAACTGATTCCCGATACCTCGGCGCGCTTCAACGTGAAGAAGCCCTTCGACCCGGAGCAGAACCTGCGCGGCGGGCTGGCCTACCTGCGTTGGCTGCTGGCCTATTTTGAAGGCGACGTCAGCCTCGTAGCAGCCGCCTACAATGCCGGCGAGGGCGCGGTGAACCGTTACCGCGGCGTGCCGCCATATGCCGAAACGCGTGGCTACGTCAAGCGCATCATCAGCCTTTTCCGGCGCGACGACCACCCCTACGACGCCAGGATTACCAACCCGTCACCAGAACTGCCGCGCATCCGCCTGCTCAAGGGCTCTTGAACCTGCGAACCGCGGCGACCTGGCAAGCCCCGTGCAGAGATTTGGCACTTTCGCCGGCGGCATGGCGTGTGAGCCGATACGCACCCCCTTTGAGGATCAGCATGCACCTGCCAACCATCACCCGGCCGGTAGTGAGCCGGCGGCCACCGGAAAGCCCGCGACAACCGGCGATGCCCCGACCAGCCAGGCTGACGCTGATTGAATTCGGCGAGCGATCACCGCAGCGAGGGCTGCAACGCTTGCTGGGCTTCGCTTGCTGCTTGATCCTCGTCCTCTCCCGATTCGCCCTGGCCGATGCCGATCTGCCACAGATCATCGAACGCAACAAGCCGTCCATCGTCGCCGTCGGCACGTATCAGGCAACGCGCAGCCCGCAGTTTGTCATGCGCGGCACGGGCTTCGTGGTCGGCGACGGCAGGCATGTCGCGACCAACGCGCACGTCGTGGCCGAAATGGCCGATATTGCAGCCGGGCAAAGCCTGGCCATCGTCGCGCCGAATGCAGCGCGCGTGCCACAACAGCGAGCTGCACGCGCCGCCGTGATCGACCAGGCGCACGACCTGGCCCTTTTGCGAATCGACGGCAGCCCACTTCCAGCGCTCGAACTGCACAGCTCGGGTCCGGTGCGTGAAGGCCAGGCAATCGCCTTTACCGGCTTTCCGATCGGCGGGGTGCTCGGCCTGTCGCCCGTCACACATCGCGGAATCATCTCATCGATCACGCCTATTGCCATTCCTGGAGGCAACGCGGGGCAACTCAACGCCAAGCTTGTCCGCCAGATCAGGGATGGGAGCTTCGACGTCTATCAGCTTGACGCAACCGCCTACCCGGGGAACAGCGGCGGCCCACTCTACGAGCTCAGCCGCGGCGAGGTGATCGGCATCATCAACATGGTGTTCATCAAGGAGCGAAAAGAATCAACCCTGAGCAAGCCGTCCGGAATAAGCTTTGCCATTCCGGTACACTTCCTGCGTGAGTTGCTGCGCCAGGCGGGCAACTGAAGTGCAGGCGAGTGTCGGCGGCATTCGCGCGTCTCCCCGACGAGCGACGCGCCGACCGAGCGCATGATTTCCCGCGGCTTGCCTTGGCGGGCAGTCGCGCGCGCCCGCATCTGGTAGCATGCCGGGTGACTTCGACGGACTACAGAACACCACTTTGCTGGCCGACATCTTTTCTGCCGACGGCCCGCTCGCAGCGGGCATCCCCGGCTACCGCCTGCGCAGCCAGCAGATCGAGTTGGCCGAGTGCATCGCTGCGGCGATCGCCGAACACCGCGTGCTGGTAGCCGAAGCTGGAACGGGAACCGGCAAGACTTACGCCTACCTCGTCCCAGCCTTCCTTTCCAGCGGCAAGGTGATCATTTCGACCGGCACCAAGAACCTGCAGGATCAACTCTACGCACGTGACATCCCGACCATCCGCCGGGCGCTGGCGTCGCCGGCCAAGGTAGCGCTGCTCAAAGGCCGCGCCAACTACGTCTGCCACTACCACCTGGCGCGCGCCCTGGCCGACGGTCGCTTCCTTTCGCGCGAAGACGCTGCACATGCGCAAAGCGTCGCCCGTTTCGCCAAACGAACGGTTTCCGGCGACAAGGCGGAATGCTCGGACGTCCCCGAGAACGCCGGCGTATGGGGAATGCTGACCTCGACCCGCGACAACTGCCTCGGGCAGGAGTGCCCCAATCACCAGGAGTGCTTCGTCCTCGCCGCCCGCCGCGAGGCGATGGCGGCCGATCTGGTGGTGGTCAACCATCACCTCTTTTTCGCCGACGTGATGTTGCGCGACGAGGGTTCGGCCGAACTCCTGCCGGCCTGCAATACGGTGATCTTCGATGAAGCGCACCAGCTGCCGGAGGTCGCCAGCCTGTTCTTCGGCGAAAGTGTGTCGACGGCGCAGCTCCTCGATCTGGTGCGCGACACCAGGCTCGAGGTCGCGGCCGCTGCGCGTGACTGCCTCGATCTCCCCGCGCTCTGCACCAGCCTCGACAAGCTCGCCAAGGACTGGCGTCTGAGCCTGCCGGTCGAGCCGGCACGACATGCGTTGGCCCAGCTTGCCGGCCGCCCGGCATTCGCCGCGGCGCTTGCCGCCACATTGGAGGCACTGGAGTCGCTGACGCGTGTGCTAGCCACTCAGGCCGAGCGTAGCGAGGGGCTGATGAATTGCTCGCACCGCGCCGCCGACCTGCTCGTTCGCCTACGCAACTGGCAGGCGGGCGACGGCAGCGACAAGGTGCGCTGGGCAGAAACCTATGCGCACGCGCTGCAGCTCAATGCGACACCGCTGATCATCGCCGACATCATGCAGAAGCAGATGAGCGGACGGCCGCGGGCCTGGGTGTTCACTTCGGCTACGCTCGCCGTACAAAGTGATTTCACCCATTACTGCAGCGAAATGGGCTTGGTCGATGCGCAATCAGCGCGTTGGGAAAGCCCTTTCGACTACCCGCGACAAGCCCTGCTCTACGCACCGACGAATATTCCCGAACCAAACACCGCCGACTACTCTGCGGCCGTCGTTCGCGCGGCATTTCCGCTCGTCGAAGCGAGCCAGGGGCGAGCCTTCTTCCTATGCACCTCGCTGCGGGCCATGCGCCTGGTACACGAGTTGCTGCTCGCCGAGCTGAGTCGCGCCGGGCTCGACCTGCCCTTGCTGCTGCAGGGCGAACAGAGCAAGAACGACTTGCTGGAGCGTTTCCGCCGTCTCGGCAATGCGATCCTGATCGGCAGCCAGAGTTTCTGGGAAGGCGTAGACGTGCGTGGCCAGGCGCTCTCACTGGTGGTCATCGACAAGCTTCCCTTCGCGCCGCCGGACGATCCGGTTCTCTCGGCGCGTATCGACAAGCTTCGGCGTGAGGGGCGCAATCCCTTCCTGGAGTACCAGCTGCCGCGCACAGTGATCAACGTCAAGCAGGGCGCAGGCCGGCTGATACGTGACGAAACCGACCGCGGCGTGTTGATGATTTGTGATCCCCGGATGATCGGCAAGCATTACGGCAAACGCATCTGGCGCAGCCTGCCACCGATGCGCAGGACGCGCGATTTGGCTGAAGCCGTCGCTTTCTTTACCGGCCAGGAAGCACAGTGAAGCGTATGGACGAGGAAATCTGCCCAGGATGGGGCCTGGCGCACCCGGCGGACGGCCCGGCCAGACCCGCAATCGCACGGCCAGGCCAGCGCCGTGTCGGCGCCGAGCCCGATTTCCTGCGACTTGTGCGGGCAACCGGCCAGCACGCACTGCGCACAGACCCGCGCTACGCGGCGCGCGCCAACCTCTTTGCTGACAGCACGGTGCAGGCCAGCAGCGAATACCTCAGACTGATGGCGCGCACAGTCGCTGCCGTCGAGCGCGTCGCAGCGCTGCCGGCGTTTCGCCAGCGCGTCCTGCAGCATGCCGCGCCGATTGCACAGCATCCGCCGCGTTGTGCTGGAGTGTTCCTTGGTTACGACTTTCATCTGACGACCAGCGGCCCCCGGCTGATCGAAATCAACACGAACGCCGGCGGACCGCTGCTCAACACGCGTTTGCTCGCCAGCCAAGCGTCCGACCAATGCCCGTCTGCCACGGCGCGTGCCGCGGCGGCCTGCATCGAAGCCGATTTCGTGGCCATGTTCCACGACGAATGGCGACTTGCGCTGGGTGCCGGCGAAGCGCGCCCACTCAGTCGCATCGCCATCATCGACCGAGAGCCCGCCAACCAGTATCTGGCGCCGGAGTTCGAACTGTTCCGGCAGGCATTCGAGGCGCAAGGCATCGCTGCGCTCATTGCCGATCCACGCGAGTTGTCTTTCGACGGGCTACGCCTGAACTGCCGCGGCCAGGCCATCGACCTGGTCTACAATCGGCTGACCGACTTCGCCCTGGACGAGCCGCAGCATGCTGCGCTGCGTACGGCCTATCTGGCCAATGCCGTCGTCCTCACGCCGCATCCGCAAAACCATGCCCTGTATGCCGACAAACGGAACCTCGTAGCACTCGCCGACAGCGCCTGGCTGGAACGAATCGGCGTCGACGACGACGATCGCGAGATCCTGGCGGCAAGCATTCCACCGACCGTAGCGGTCCTGACGGGCAACGCGGAAGCCTTTTGGCACAGCCGTCGGCAGTGGTTCTTCAAACCGGCTGCCGGCTTTGGCAGCAAGGCGGCGTATCGCGGCGACAAGCTGACGCGCCGTATTTTCGCCGAAATCGCCGCGCACGGTGGCTACGTCGCACAGCAGGTCGTTGCTCCACCCGAACGCCCGGTGGTCGTCGACGGCGTGACCGAGCATTTCAGGATCGATCTGCGCAACTACGCGTATCAGGGGCGCGTCCAGCTCGTTGCGGCACGCCTCTATCGCGGGCAGACGACCAACTTCCGGACGCCGGGTGGCGGCTTTGCTGCCGTTTTTCCGCTTGCCGGACCAGACGGGAAAGACAGCCGCACATGAAGCTTTTCGGCATCGCCGGCTACTCAGGCTCGGGCAAGACGAGCCTGATTGAAAACATCTTGCCGCTGCTGACCGCGCAAGGACTGCGCGTTTCGGTGCTCAAGCATACCCACCACGACTTCGACATCGACCGACCCGGCAAAGACTCGTACCGTCACCGCCAGGCCGGCGCACACGAGGTCCTGCTGGCGAGCAGCGCGCGCTGGGTCCTGTTGAAAGAACTGCGGAGTGCAGCCGAGCCGACGCTGAGCGACTACGTCGAGCGATTCGCGCCATGCGATCTCGTCCTCGTCGAAGGTTTCAAGAAGGAGGCCATCGCCAGGCTGGAAGTTCATCGGCCGGCGACGGGTCAACCGCCCTTGTGGCCCGACGACCCACAGATCGTCGCGGTCGCCTCCGACCGCCCACCCCCGGATAACCTGCGGCCCGGAGTCGCCTGGCTGGATGTCAACGACGCACCGGCGATCGCCCGCTACATTCTCGCCCGCGCCACGCCGCTGGCGGTGGCAGGCGCCATCGACTGAGATGAGAGCGTAGAAGCGAGCAAGGAAGAAACGATAGATGCTGAGAATTCTCTATTTTGCCGGGCTGCGCGAGCAGCTTGCGACGAATCAGGAAGATCTGCCCCTGCCAACCGGGGTGCACGATGTCGCCGGTCTGCTTGCCTTCCTTGCCGCGCGCGGCGGTGACTGGCAACACCTGCAGCGCACCAGGAACCTGCGCTGCGCGGTAAACCAGGAGATGGCAAGCTTCGATTGTCCATTGCGCGGCGATGAGGAACTTGCCTTCTTCCCCCCGGTAACCGGAGGCTGAAATGCAAGTTCGCGTGCAGGAAAGTGATTTTGAGGTGGCCACAGAACTCGCGGCAATTTGCCGCAACCGGCCGCAGATTGGTGCCGTCGCCTGTTTCGTCGGTCTTGTACGAGACATCAGCGAGCACAGCGAAGTGCGTGAACTGACCCTCGAACACTACCCCGGAATGACCGAAAAGGCGCTCCAGGCGATTGTCGACCAAGCGGCGCAACGCTGGCCGATCATCGACGCGCGGGTCGTGCACCGCGTCGGCCGGCTGCAACCCTGCGATCAGATCGTCCTCGTCGCCGTCGCCAGCGAGCATCGCGGCGACGCTTTCGCCGCCTGCGAGTTCATCATCGATTACCTGAAGACGCACGCCCCATTCTGGAAACGTGAGCTCACGCCGAGCGGCACGCGCTGGGTTGAAGCGCGCCAGGCCGACGAGCAGGCGAGCGAGCGCTGGCGACGCTGAGCGAGCGATCAGCGAGTCGTTGACTTGGCGCAGAACGTCCCCATTTCTGCTCCATCTCACCGACTTCCTGCAAGGACAAAACGATGCGTTTCGACAAGCTGACGAGCAAATTCCAGCAAGCCCTGGCCGACGCCCAAAGCCTGGCCATCGGGCACGACAACCAGATAATCGAGCCGCAGCACCTGCTGCTCGCCTTGCTGCAACAGGACGATGCGACGACCGCTTCGTTGCTGGCGCGCGCCGGGGTCAATGTGCCGCCGCTGCGAGCGGCGCTGAGCCAGGCTGTTGGCCGGCTGCCGAAAGTCCAGGGACATGGCGGCGAAGTTCAGATCGGTCGCGATCTGAGCAATCTGCTCAACCTGACCG
>ERZ761603.231-NODE-231-length-49131-cov-85.185773_pt1 | contig 49131 bp, 40 predicted proteins | sample MGYA00511879_ERZ761603 | MGnify/ENA primary metagenome ERZ761603 (study PRJEB28899, sample SAMN02850040) | bioreactor sludge metagenome | biome: EBPR Sludge; feature: EBPR Bioreactor; material: flocular biomat | place: Australia: Thorneside Wastwater Treatment...
GTGGCCGTGTGCGCCGTACGATGCATGCCAAAGGGCCAACGCGCGGGCGCAGGCTGCGGCGTCGGTCAACCAATCACCCAGCGTGTCCGCTTCCGGCGTTTTCGCTCCGGCCTGCTGCAGGCTGACGAGTGACATGCTTTTTCTCCACAGAAGAAGTGCTTACGACCCGTTCCGGGTCCAGTGCCGCAAACCGGTTGGCCCGTTTTGGGTCCCGGTTATTTTTGGACAGGCAGCCACCAATCCACATTCCGTTTCGGAGAGTTGGGTAAGCGAACTGTACCTCCGGCAGGCCGCCCCAGGCAAGCGTTGCCCGGCCCGGATCGCCGGTCGTGCACGGGCTCTTTTGCGGTCATGCGCGGGGGCTGGCCCGAATGGTGTTTTCTCCTTGGCCACCCGTTGGCTGGGCGAGCTGGCGAGCAAACGCAATGCGCTGGCCCCAAGCACCGACCGCAGGAAGCGGCTCCCTTGACGTGTCGCGCCGGTCGACGCGGATTGTCTCGCCAGGCAACCGGCGTTGGCGCTGCCCGCGCGGTAGAATCCACCGCAGGCAGCGGGCGTGCCTGCTGGCGCGCTGTTCGACAACCGGAAGGGAACGAGAATGAAACGACAAAGAGCCACGGTGATCGTCGAGATCGAGCGCCGCATTCTGCTCGTCGAGAACCGCGGCGGACTGGTTCTGCTGCCCGGCGGCGGGATCAACCCGGAAGAGTCGCCCGCCCAGGCAGCAGTGCGCGAACTTGGCGAGGAAACCGGCCTGACCGCCGCGTCGATTGGCTTCCTCTTCGCGCACGAATCGGCGACCAATTGTCACCAGGTCTACCTGGCGCAGGCGGCGGGACAGCCGCGCGCCGGCGACGACGCTTGTGCGCTGCATTTCCTCGGCGCCAGCGACGACCGGCTGGACGAGCGCATGTCGCTGGCTACGCGGACGATCATCGAGCGCTTTCGACGGCTCGCGCCTGGGGCGCGCTAGCACTCGCCCGAAGGCGAGCAATACGGCCTTAATTCAAGGATCGCGACGAGCGCTGGGCGGTGCATAATAGGGCCATACACCTTTTCGGTTGCACGCCGCGCCATGGATACCAAGAGCGAAGCCACGACGACCTTCCTCACTCGCCCGTATCTTCCCCCGCTGGAGGAATTCCTGCCCTACCTTGCGCAGATCTGGGAGAGCCGCCGGCTGACCAATGGCGGCCCGTTCCACCAGCAATTCGAGGAGGCCTTGCGCGAGTATCTGGGCGTTCCGCATGTCTGTCTGTTCGCCAACGGCACGCTGGCGCTGATCACTGCACTGCAGGCACTGCGCATCACCGGCGAGGTGATCACCACCCCGTACACTTTCGCGGCGACGACGCACGCGCTGCTCTGGAACGGCATCAAGCCGGTTTTCGTCGATATCCGGCGCGATACCTGCAACCTCGACGAGGAACAGGTCGAGGCGGCGATCAGCCCGCGCACGACTGCCATCCTGCCCGTCCATTGCTACGGCAATCCCTGCGCCGGCGAACGCTTGCAACAGATTGCCGACACCTACGGCATGAAGCTGATTTACGACGCAGCACATGCCTTCGGCGTGTCGCTCGCCGGGCGCTCGCTGCTCGCGCTGGGCGATCTCTCGGTGTTGAGTTTTCATGCGACCAAGGTGTTCAACACCTTCGAAGGTGGCGCCATCGTCTGCCATGATGCGAAACTGAAGCAGCGGATCGACTATCTGAAGAACTTCGGCTTTGCCGACGAGGTGACTGTCGTCGCACCGGGGATCAACGGCAAGATGAACGAGTTCCAGGCAGCGCTCGGTCTGTTGCAGATCAGGTACGTTCACCAGGCGATCGCCGCGCGCCTGGCCATCGATCGCCGCTACCGTCAGGCGATCGCCGACATTCCAGGCATCCGCTGCCTGCCGCAGATCGATGGTGTCACGCCAAACGGCGGATACTTCCCGATCCTGATCGGCGCCGACTATCCACTCAGCCGCGATCAGCTTTATGATGTGTTCCGGCGCAATCACATCCACGTTCGACGCTATTTCTATCCCTTGATCAGCAATCTCCCGATGTATCGCGGAATTGCCTCGGCAACGCCCGCCAACCTGCCGGTCGCGACCCGAATGGCTGCGCAGGTTCTTTGCCTGCCGACGTATCCTGACCTCGCTGCCAGCATCGTCGATCGGGTGATCGACATTCTTGCCCGCGGCCATTGACCCACGCTCGCCACGATGACGACAAGCAACGAACTCTTCCGGCTGATCGCAGCCGCACTCAAACTCCCGCTCAGCGCGATCGACCTGACGACATCGATGCAAACCACCGAGGCCTGGGACTCGCTGGCGCACATGGAACTGATCATCAGTCTCGAGGAACACTATCGGATCATGCTGGAGGCCGACCAGATTGCCGAAATGACCTCGGTTGCCGCCGTCGTCGACCAGCTTCGCCAGCGCGGATTGCTCGACGATGAAGCTTGACGGTGCGGTGGCGGTGGTAACCGGGGCAGCCCAGAACATCGGGCGCTGCATCGCCCTGACTCTGGCCGACGCCGGTTGCCGGGTGGTGGCGCTCGACCTCAACGAGGAACTGCTCGGCGAACTGGCGAATGAGCGGATCAGGGTCGGCAAGTGCGATGTCGCCGACCCCGAACAGGCGGCAAGCGTCATCGCAACGGTCGTCGAGGAGCACGGACGCATCGATCTCCTGGTCAATGCCGCCGGCTGGATCTGCAGTGCGCCGCTGTTCAATCTGCTCGACCGGGCAGGCGGTCGGCACGAGCTGGCGCTGTGGGAGAAGTCGCTGCGACTCAATCTGACCACCGCCTTCGTCATGGGAGCATGCGTCGCCGAGCAGATGATCCGCCGCCGTACGCGCGGCCTGATCATCAACATCAGTTCGGTCGCCGCGCGCGGCAATGCCGGCCAGAGTGCTTATGCCGCCGCCAAGGCAGGCAGCAATGCGCTGGCGCTGTCGTGGGCGAAGGAACTGGGCGCGCTGGGCATCCGCGCGCTGGCGATCGCGCCAGGCTTCATCGATACTTCGTCTACGCACGCGGCGATGAGTCGGCAGCGCCTTGACGAATGGCTGGCGCGAATTCCGCTGCGCCGGCTCGGCACGCCCGAGCAGGTGGCCGACGCCGTCGTCTTTGCGGCGACCAACGACTATCTGACGGGAACCGTCATCGAACTCGACGGTGGCCTGAAGATCTGACTGACGGGCCCGACTTGCCGCGCGCTGACACGCGCCGCCTGTTCGGCCGGGTCTGGCGCCTCAGCGCCGGCTGCGGGTCGCCTGGCCGTTCCGGCAATGGCTTTGCCAGGCGAGAAAACTGCGGCAGAATGCACGGCTGGCGTCCGTAGCCGTGAAACCGGGGAGATTCATGCCTGCCTCAGAAGAAGACCACGACAAGACCTGGGTCCTGCCTGCAAAGGCAGCTCCCGCGTCGCCCGCAAGCGCAGCGGCAGTAGCCGTAGACAAGGAGAGCAACGCCTTGTCGGTCGGCACCAAGATCGGCGAGTTCGAGATTACCGGGCTGATCGGCATCGGTGGTTTCGGTATCGTCTATCTCGCGCACGATCAATCGCTCGGACGCAACATCGCACTCAAGGAATACATGCCGGCGTCGCTCGCCGCGCGGCTTGACGGGCTGACCGTCTCGGTCCAGTCGGACCGTCTGGCCGAGACCTTTGCCATCGGCCTGCGCAGTTTCGTCAACGAAGCGCGCATTCTGGCGCAGTTCGACCATCCGGCCCTGGTCAAGGTATACCGCTTCTGGGAAGCCAACGGCACAGCCTACATGGTGATGCCGTTCTACGAAGGGATCACGCTCAAGCAGGCTTTGCAGAAGATGCCGCAAGCACCGAGCGAAGACTGGCTGCGCGCGATCATCAATCCGCTGCTCGACGCACTCGAAGTCATTCACCGCGACAATTGCTTCCACCGCGACATCGCCCCGGACAATATCCTGCTGCTTGCCGACGGCCGTCCGCTGTTGCTGGATTTCGGCGCAGCGCGACGGGTCATCAGTGACCGCACGCAAGCGCTGACAGTCATTCTGAAGCCGGGCTACGCGCCGCTCGAACAGTACGCCGAAGTACCGCAGGTCAAACAGGGCGCCTGGACCGACATCTACGCGATGGCGGCCGTCGTCTACAACGCGATCACCGGGCGGCCGCCGATGCCCTCGGTCGCCCGTTCGATGAACGATACGATGCCGCCGCTGAGCAAGGTGGCGGCCGGTCGCTACAGTGCCGGCTTCCTCGCCGCGATCGACCGCGCACTGGCCGTCAAGCCGGGCGATCGCCCGCAGACGATCGCCGAATGGCGAACGCTCCTGGCGCAGAAGGATGCCGCAGCGACGCCTGCCCAGCCCTCGCCGCCAACCCCGGAAGCGGGCCGGGAAGCCACGCCGGCAACCGCGAAGAAGCCGACAGCACTGCTTGCCGGCTTGGCAGGCGCTGCGCTGCTGGTCAGCGCGGGAGCGTACTACGCGCTGCGCCCGCATTCGTCGACGCCAGTCGCCCCAACCCCGTCGCCGGTCGCGCCTACGCCAGCCGCCTCGGCGACGGCGGCTCAGCCAGCGACCAGTCCGGCCGGCAGCTCACCGACGCGCGCCGACGAGCCGACACCGTCTGAGCCGACGAAAGTGGCGACGGCAGGCGGCCAGGGCGTCACTGAGAAGGAACTGGTCGATCTGCTGCTGGGCAAGAACGGCGCTGCCGGACGTGGCGGCAAAGCCTTTGATCCGGTCGACATGCTGGAAGAGATTCACCGGCAGCGCGATGCCGAGCACCTGGTCACCGTTCTGCCCGAAAAGGCGAAGGTGAGGATCGGTCAGGACAAGCTGCGCTTCCGGGTGACTTCGCTCAAACCCGGTTACCTTTACATCCTGATGGTGGGAACCGATCGCAGTCACTTCAATCTGCTCTTCCCGAACGCGATCGATGCCGACAACGCGATCGCCGGCGACGGTGAGCTCAACCTGCCTCGTTCGGGCTGGGCAATGACCGCTGCCGGACCCGCCGGGACCAACCGTTTCGTCGCCTTCGTCTCGGAGAACCGACGCGACTTCACCGCCGCCGGACTGAAGAAGATCGATCCGTTTGCCGAGTTTCCGCTCAAGCAGGCGGCCAAGATCGCCGCCGAGGCTCCGCCCGGCGCGGGCAATCCGTTTGCCGGCAAGGTGATCTGTCCCACCAGCCAGAAGTGCTCGTCGCGCTACGGCGCTGCCGTCTTCACCATCGAAGAAATCGACTGACCCGCCCGCGCGCGCCATACCGGGTGCGTGCGCTAATTATCCAGGCGCTTGATCGTTACGCGGCGGTTTTCCGGTGCTTCCGGACGCGCCGGGTTGAGCAGTTGCGTCGGCCCCTTGCCGACCGGCGTCAGGCGGCCGCGCTGGATCTGGTGATTCTCGGCGAGATAACCGACGACGCTTTCGGCACGCGACTGCGACAGGCGCATGTTGTACGCCTCGCCACCGCGCGGATCGGAGTGCCCTTCGATGGCAAAGCGGTAGGAAGACAATTTTTCCGAACTCAAGGCGCGACCGACGACGTCCAGCGACTGCTTGCCGGCCGGCGTCAGGCCGGCCGAGTTCGTCTCGAAGGTGATCAACAGGGAAGCTGCTGCCGGTTTGGCCGACGCTTGCGCACTCTCCTCGCGCGTCACGTTGATCGACCGCGTCCGCCGCTTGACGGGGGCTCCCGCTTCCTCCGGAGCGAGCAGTTCGACGAGTGCCTTTTCATTGATCTCGTCCGGCTTCAGCAGACGTTCGGTCTGTCCAAGTGCGACCACCGGCAACAGCGTGCCCAGCGCCAAAGCGAGAACTTCACGGTATTTCATCTCCATTCCTCCCAGTGCAAACCACTCGATACACGTTCCGACCGCGGCCAACCCACTTCAGTTTCAACGCCCGCACCAGAGTTGGCACGCTTGCCTTGAGGCGGTCGGCCGGCTGGCCAAGGAAGTGCCAAGCATACGCTGTTCGCCAGTCTCGGGGGAGAGAAAATCTCGCGCTTGGCGCGCCTGGCGCCGATCTGGCGTCAGCGCCCCTCGCCGACGAGAACGAACGGCGCCCAATACACCGGATGGTGATAGCGCTCGTCGTTCATCACCTGCACGATCGCTTTCTGCAGCGCCCTGATCCTGCCCTGTTGCGGCTCGGCCGCCAGCGCGCGGAAAGCGCCGGTGGTGATCAGGACGGTAGACTCGGAGACGACCGCCCAGTGCGAGACGAGCAGATTGCGCGCACCGGCGTGAAAGAATGACTTGGCGAGGCCGGAGAGCCCTTCTGCCCCTGGCGCACCGTCAGCCGCCGCCGTATTGCACGCTGAAAGCAGAACCCAATCGGCGTTCAGCCGCAGGCTGGCGATTTCGTTGGCCGACAGCAAACCATCGTCGAGCTCGCTGGCCACTTCTGGCGGGGTCATCACCAGCGCCGGCTCGCCGAAGTCCACGAAGTCGCTGGCCATCGCCCCATGCGTCGCGAAGAGGACGTTTCGATAAGGCAACAGATCGATGCCTTTTACCTTGCTTTCGCGGGTTTCCTCGCGCAGGAAGATGCGCCCGCCGCCCAGCGCGGCAGCCACTGCCCGCGCTTCGTCGGCGGTTTCCGGCAAGGGCGCCAGTGCCCGTATCCTGGCCGGGTCGGCGACGCGACGCTCTCCCCACAGGCCGCGGTTGAGCGGTCGGCGGGTGGCGCGCGTCGCCCCTGGGCCGGGTGCTCCGAGCGCCGGGTCGGCAAACGCCAGCAAGGGCTCGGGCGCTGGAGCGGGTACGCTCTGTGTACGGGCAAGCGCCAGCGCGCTGACCGAAGGCAGGGTAGCCAATGCGTGCTGTCGCCCGACCCAGGGCAGGTGCAACCAGTCCGCGTGGCTGCGCGCTGGCGGACTGGGCGTTTTCAGCAGCAAGCTGAGCGGCAGGCTTTCCAGCGGGCCGTCCGGCAGGACGAACCAGGTGCTCTTCTCGGCCAGAACGTCGGCGGCGGGCGCAATGATCTGCTGGTAGAGTTGACTCGCCTCCGCGAAGGCAAAGGTTGCCTGTTCGTCGCTTTCCGGGTCGACCGTGGACCGAATGCGGCGAACCAGACCGTCGAGGCCCGACCGACCGATCGGCAAAGCGAGAAAGCGCAGCTCGCTGCGCGTCGCGACGACGAGAAACGTCTGCTGTTCGCCAACCAGGAAAGCGAGCAGCGCCTCATCATCACGCAGCAGTGCGGGCAAGGCCTCGGCGGCAACGACGCGTCCCGAAACGAGCTCGTGGTAGCGTGGATGCGCCTGCGCCAGTTGCTCCTGCATGCGCTCGAGCGTCGCACGCTCGCTCGCCAGTTGATTGCGCAGTGCAAGCTGCCGGTCGCCGAGCGAGCGCGGGTCCTGCAACTGCTGCAGAAGCTCTCGCTCCTTCTGCTGGTAGCGCGACATCTGGGCGCGAATGTCGCGCGTCCGCTGGCCAAGGTCGCCCGGCGCCCCGACGCCAGCCGCGGAGTCGGCGAAGACGCGCGCCAATTCGCCGTGTTTGCTTGCCTGGATCAACTGGAAAGCTTCGCCAGCGCGCCGCCGCGGGTCCTTTTCGGCCTTCGCCAGCAGGCTCAGGTGGGTGACAAAACCCTCCCGCCACTCGCGTCGCTCCTGCGCCAGGGCGCTTGCCGCCGAAGTTCCGGCGCCGGCCGCCAGATTTGCCGTGATGCTGGAAGTGCCCGTTCGAGCAGCCGCCAGGCCGGCTTCCGCGTTGCCCTGCCGCTCGAGCAGGAGGGCCAGCGCAAGCAGCGTGCGTGCAGTGTCACGATGCTGCTCGCCAAGCAGTGCCCGGCGCCGCGCTTCGGCCTCGCGCAAACGGCGGCCGGCGCTCTCAAGCTCGCCGGCCTGCAGTTCGATGGTCCCCAGATTGTGCTGCAAGGAGGCGGTCAGCAGCGCGCTGCTGCCCGCGTCGAGGGCCTGCAGCGCCTCGATCAGGCGCTGACGCGCTTCCGGCACGCGACCCAGACGGTAGAGCAGCGTGCCCAGGTTGTTGGCGAGTTGCGCCCGGGCAAGCGGGGAATCCGCCGGTAGATATTGCTCGGCACGTTGATACAGTTCAAGCGCCCGGGCTGAATCGCCGCGGCGGTCGACCAGACCGGCAAGATTCAACGAGAGGGCAAAGCGTGCCTGCGTCTGCGCGCCCGGTAGCGAATCGCGCAATTTCATCGCGGTGAGGTAGTTGCGCTCGGCCCCGGGAAGGTCGCCGCGCAGATCGAGCACCGTGCCCAGGTTATTGTGCAAGGTTGCCTTTTCTTCGGCGAGCTGGCCGGGAATGCGATCGATCACCTCGATTGCCTGGCGCAGCGCCCTTTCTGCCTGAGCCAGGTCGCCCGCCTCGTGTTCGATGCGGGCGAGTAGCGCCAGGCTGCTCACCAGCCGGTCGGCATTCTCGTACTCGGCGAGCCGGGCGGCCAGCGTCGTCGCCTGACGTGCCGCGGCGAGATCCTCCCGAACAAGGGAGACCGACGCCTTTTCCATCAACTCGTCCCAGCGGTCGCTCTCCTGGGCAACAGCGCGGCCCAGCCCGTTACTCAGGCAGAGGGCGCCGCAGGCAATCAGCGAGGCGACAGGCCGACTGCGCAGGCCAGCGAACCACCACGTCAGGCCGCACACGGTACGCGCCAGGGCACGCCGAAACAGCCGTGGGAAAACTGCGTTCAAAGCATTTGTCATTTTCCGGCCGGCCTCCGAAAAGACTCGCAAAGCGAAAAAAACTGATTATAATTTTTTTGTCACCTTTTCATTTTGGACGAGGCCGATGAATACCCGAAAGCACTCGGTGAGTAGTGCAGGACACTGGTTGGCGGGTGCTGTGGCCGCCCTGACGGCCACCCTGGCGGCGGCCCAGCCGGCGCCCGCAGCGGCCAAGCTCCCGACCGATCTGGTGGAGCTGGTCGCGACCTTCAACGACGAAGCCATCCCGTTCAACGACCAGTTGGTCGTTCTCGGCAAGGCCGACGCGAAGGTCACAGCGGTGCTGGTCTTTGGTTTGTCCGGCGACACTTCCTATCTGATGGATAGAATTTTTGCCCGCCTCAAGGAGAAGTACGTCGATACCGGCAAGCTGCGCCTGATCGTCTACGACTTTCCGCTGACTTGGCACGACATGCAGGCACTGGCCGGCTTTCGCTGCCTGCCCGCCGAACAGCATCTGGCCGCCATGCAGGCCGCTGTGCGCTATCCGTCGTTTGCCGACGGGATGAAACGGGGTTCGTACATGGCAACGCCGGCGCGCGTCTGGAGCGTGTTGAAGGATTTCGACATCACACCTGAGAAAGCTGAAAAGTGCATGCGCAATACGGCGATCATCGGGCATATCGAGGCGCTGCGCCGGACTGCGACGAATACCTGGGGCGTCACGCGCGCGCCCAGTCTGATTGTCAATGACCGAGTAATCGCCAGCCCATCCTCGCTGCGGCTGATCGAGGATGTGTTGAATAGTGCGCTGAAGGAATGAAGATGACCATGAAAAGTCGGCTTGCGCTCACCCTGCTGCTCGCGGGCTTGCTTGCAACGCCTTTTGCGCTGGCCCAGAACAGCGGTTCGGATGGACACAGCGGATCTTCTGCGAGTGGCGACGGCGCCGGTTCCTCGGGCGGTGACGGCGCTCCAGGTTCGTCCGACTCATCGGTCAGCGCTACCGAGGGCGCCAGCGGTGACGGCGGCGCCGGCGAGGGCAACAGGCCGATCGAAAGGATCAATCGGCACGCCATCAAGAGCATGGTGCTCGTCAGGCAACTTCTGGCGCAAGCGAACGTGGCGCTGCCCGGCGCGCGCTGACCTTGGGCGCCGCCTCCGGACGCTGACCGTACAGGCGTCCTTTCCGCTGCCGCCGGTCACTCGCCGGCGAACCTCACCTTGACTGCCGCGACGCGTGCCTGGTGCAGGCGCTGGGCAAGCGCTTGCGGCTGATTGCAGGCGGCGGCGATGGCCGCCGCGTCGACGCTGCGCATCGCATGGCGCGCCTGGCGGAGAAGTTCCGCTGCCGGATAGGGCACCTCGCGCCAACCCAGACGGCCGTGGAAGTCGCAGATGCAGGCTTCGAGCAGTTGCTCGAAGCGTTCCGGCCGGCGCAAGGCGTCGGTCGTTTCGAGCAGGCGAACGATGCTCGCCGCAGTCATTTCTCCGGCGCGGTGAATCGTACCGTGGTGGCGAGCGACGAGCAGAGCCAGATCGCGGCAGTCGGCCGGCACCTTCAAGCGGCGGCAGACGGCGTGGACCAGGTCCGCGCTGCGCGCCTCGTGCCCCGGATGGCGGGGCAGGTCGGTTTCCGGTGTCGTCCCCTTGCCCAGATCATGCAGCAGCGCGGCAAAGCGCACCGGCAAGCCGGCGCGACGCTCGGCTGCAAGATCCACGACCATCATGACGTGCTTGCCGGTATCGATCTCCGGGTGGTAGTCGGCGCGCTGCGGAACGCCAAACAGGCGATCGACTTCCGGCAACAGGCGCGCCAGCGCACCGCACTGACGCAGAACGTCGAACATGCGCGAGGGCTTCGTCTCCAGCAGGCCCTTGGCCAGCTCCTGCCAGACGCGCTCGGCGACCAGATGGTCGACCTCGCCCTGGTCGACCATGCTGCGCATCAGGTCGAGCGTTGCCGGCGCGACGCTGAAGTCGGCGAAGCGGGCTGCGAAGCGAGCGAGGCGCAGAACGCGTACCGGGTCTTCGACGAAGGCCGGCCCGACATGGCGCAGAACGCGCGCGGCGAGATCCTCGCGCCCGCCGTAGGGATCGATCAGCTGGCCGTCAGCGGCGCGTGCGATCGCATTGATCGTCAGATCGCGACGCGCCAGATCTTCCGCCAGGCTGACCTCGCGCGAGGCATCAACGGTGAACCCCTTGTAGCCTCGGCCGGTCTTTCGCTCGCTGCGGGCGAGCGCGTACTCCTCGCGTGTCGTCGGGTGCAGAAAGACCGGGAAATCCTTGCCCACCGGCTTGAAGCCCAGCGCCAGAAGTTCCTCGACCGATGCTCCGACGACGACATGGTCGCGGTCCTGCACGGGCTGCCCGAGCAGTTCGTCACGGACAGCGCCGCCGACCACGAAGACCTGCATGCTATGCGCTGCCGACCGTCGTGGCGAATCGCTCAGCGCCCGGCCCGATAGCGGTAACGGTCAAGGCGAAACTGTTCGATCTCGTCGGGCGAGAGGTAGCTGGGAGCGACCGCTTCGAGTGAGGTCGGTTGCCATCCCGGAAAGTTGTGCTCGCCATCGCTGACGCTATCGACCTCCATCGACCGCAGGTTGTCGGGCGAAAGCGGCGGGTTGGGCAGCAGCCACATCAGGCCGGCTTGCAGATAGGCCCAGCCACCTGTTCCCAGGTCGATGATCCGGCGTTGCTTGCCAACCAGTTGCGCGGTGTAATCGACCAGTTCGCGCAGGGTGTAGACCCGTGGCCCAGCCAGGTCGTAGGTTTGTCCGAAAGTCGCGCCCTGGGTCAGGCAGTCGGCGAAAGCCTGCGCCACGTCGCCGACGAAAACCGGCTGGAAGCACGCTTCGCCGCCCGCCAGCGGCAGGATCGGCAAGACCCTGAGCAATTTGCCAAACATGTTGAGAAAGGCATCGCCCGGACCGAAGATCACCGATGGGCGGAAGACGGTCACATCCAGATCGCCCATGGCTGCCTTGACCAGCGCTTCGCCATCGCCCTTGGAACGGAGATACTCGGACGGCGCGTTGACTGCTGCCTTGAGCGCGCTCATGTGCACCAGACGGCGAACGCCGCTCGCCTGCATCGCAGCGATGATCTTGCCGGGCAGTTCGACATGCGCAGCGGCAAATCCCTTGCCGTATGGGAGTCGCGAATCTCCGTCGTGGAGGATTCCGACCAGGTTGATCACCGCATCCTGGCCCTCCATCAATTGGCAAAGCGTCGGCGCGTCGTGCACGTTCGCCTCGACCATGCTGACCATGGGGACGGTCGTCAAGCGCTTGGTGTTCTCGCGACGCCGGGTCGGGATCGTCACCCGGACACCGCGTCCCGAAAGACAGTTGGCGATCCATCCGCCGACAAAGCCGCTGCCGCCGATCAACAGCACGTTTTCCAGTTCCATAGCCTCCTACCGCTCGCTCAAGTGTCGGAAAAATACCATTTTACGGCAATTCTTCAGCCTTCGTCTCGCTGCCGCTGCGCGGCGGGACGACGCCCAGTCGCCCTTTGATGTTTTGCGGCTTGCCGTCGAACAAGGCCGAGTAATAGACCGCGTTGCTCATCACCTTCTTGACGTAGTCGCGCGTCTCGCTGAACGGTATCGTCTCGGCGTAGATGGCGCCTTCTAGAGGCCGCTCAGCACGCCAGCGACGGGCGCGCCCGGGTCCGGCGTTGTACGCCGCCGAGGCGACGACCGGTTGATTGTCCAGACTGTCGAGAACGAGCCGCATGTACGTCGTTCCCAGCAGAACGTTGGTCTCGGTATCGTTGACCCTGGACGGACTGAAGTCTTTTAGGCCGATCTTGTTGGCTACCCATTTGGCCGTCGCGGGCATCAGTTGCATGAGCCCGGAAGCGCCGACCGAAGAGCGTGCGCTGCTGACGAAACGGCTCTCCTGCCGCATCAAGCCGTAGACCCAGGCATCGTCAAGCGCCTGATTACGCGCCGCCGGTCGCACCTGCTCGGAAAATGGGCTGAGATAGCGCAGCGTGAAGTCGTGTTCCTCGCGCGTGCGATCAGCGGCAGCAATTGCCCGATCGTAAATTCCGGCACGCCTGGCAAGCTCCGAGGCCGCGAGAAGTTCGCGGTCGCTCATCTCGCGCAGCGCCCAGTTCCATTCGCGCACACCTTCCGTACGCAGGTTGAGGCGGAAGAAGGCGAGCGCGCGCTGCACGCCGACGTTGGTCTTCAGTCTGGTCAGTTCCTCCGCGGTCGGCGGTGTGGCTCGAACGGGTGTGCTCGTCGGCCGACCCAGTTCATCGTTGGCCAGATTGCCGTAGAAGTCGTGTCGTCCGGCGATCTTTGCAAAAAGCGCGTTGGCTTCTTCGAGGCGTCCGCCGGCACGATAGGCGCGCCCGAGCCAGTAGACCCAGGCCGGCTGGGCGGCCAGCGGCGCCGGCATGCGCTCGATCGTCAGCCGGACGCTGGCCCAGTCGTGCGCGCGCAATGCCGCCCGCACTTTCCACTGCGCCGCCTCGTCGGACAGGGGAGCGTCGCCCGCCTGGCGGTACCAGTCCAAGGCTTCAGGCCAATGGCGCTGAGCCGCCTGCCAGCCGACCTGACTCCACGCCCAGCCTTTTTCGCGTGCGCCAAGCGATCCGGCCAGCCGGCTCAACTGTTCGGCCGCCACGCGGGGATCATTGCGCGCGACGCGCTGGATGGCCAGCGCGGCCAACTCGCGCTGCATGCGGCTGGCCGCGAAGTCGCTCGGCAAGCGGCTCAGCCAGGGCATCGGCGTCTCGGCGACGGCCTGCGCCAGCTTCTTGTCGGGTGTCTGGCTCGCCGGAAGATAGTTCATGCTGAACAGAGCAGCAGCGATCTTGTTGGCCTCGAACTGGTTGCGAATGCGCTGCCAGACCGAATCGGCGAGGACGCGCTTGTCGACGATCAAGGCTTCGAGCACCGGATAGCAGGACTCGGGCGGCTCGAGCAGCGTCAGCCAGAGCGGCAGCGCGTCGTCGGCGGCACGCTTGTCGCCCTGCGCCCGCCGGCTCTGCAGGGCATAGCAGGCGAGTTCCTGGTCGGCTTGCGCGAGACGCGCGTACTCGCCGTCGAAGTTGGCCCATTGCTGTTTCTTGCCCTGCTGACGCAGCCAATCGGCGCGCAGCTTCTCGGCAACGTAGGTCGTCTCGTGACGAGCGAGGAAGGCACTGACGCTACTGAGGTCGGCGTCCTTCAGGTCGAGCAGGAGACGCCAGTAATCGACATAGGCAGCGAGGTCATGGTCCTCAAGGGCAGGCGCCAGACGCTCGAGTCTTGCCTTGTCGGCACTCCGCGCGGCCTCGCGCGCAGCGAGAAACTGCTCGTCCGAGGGCACGCCGAAAGCCAGTGTAGCGACCCCGAAGAATGCCCAGTGGAAAAGCAGGATCGTTCGACAAAACTTCATGTTATGCTGGATTTCTGGAAATTGACGCAGGTGGACGATAGCACATGCAGGAGAGCCTGACGGCGGAATTCGGCGCCTCGCCACCGACAGACGGAGCCGCTGACGAATGTCGTCGGCTGCGACGACGCGAGCTCCTCGCTGCTCGCCGGGCTCTGCCGGCGAGCGAGTGGGCCCGCCTTTCACAACTGATCCGCACGCATTTGCGACAGAGCTTTCCCGATCTGCGCACAATGCGCGTCGGCTTCTGCTGGCCGGTGCACAATGAACCCGACCTGCGACCGCTGCTCGCCGAATGGTGCGCTGCTGCCGATCCCGGGTTTCGCGCTCTGCTCCCGGTGGCCCTTGCCGGACGACGCACGCTGGTCTTTCGCGCCTGGCAACCGGATACGCTGCTGCGTCCCGACCGTTACGGAATTCCAGCGCCGCCCACCGGCGATTTCGTCTTGCCACAAGCGCTGCTCATTCCGCTCGTCGGTTTCGATGCAGCCGGCTTCCGCCTCGGTTACGGCGGTGGGCACTTCGACTCGACGCTGGCAACGATGTCACCGCGTCCGCTGGCGATCGGCGTCGGCTTCGAACTCGCCCGGGTCGACTCGATATTCCCCGCCACGCATGATCAGCCGCTCGACGCCATCGTCAGCGAAGCCGGCGTCTTTCCGGGCAGACGCGAGGACACTCAGGGCGCCGGATGGGAGCGCACGAAGTCGGCCAGATCGTCAGCCGGCATCGGTTTGGCCAGCCAGTAGCCCTGGATCTCGTCGCAGGCAAAAGCGCCCAACTGCTCTGCCTGCTCGACCGTTTCGACGCCCTCGGCGATAGCGCACAGCTTCAGGCTGTGCGCCATCTGGATGATCGCGCGAACGATCGCGGCATCGTCGGCGTCGCGCACCACATCGCGCACGAAGGGCTGGGCGACCTTCAGCTTGTCGACCGCGAAGCGTTTGAGGTAGGCCAGACTGGAGTATCCGGTACCGAAGTCGTCGACCGACAGTCGGACACCGATCGCTTTCAGGCGACGCGCCGTGTCGAGCGCCGCTTCGCTGTCCTGGATCAGTATTGACTCGGTGAGTTCGAGTTCGAGCCACTGCGCATCGAGGTCGGCGAGAACCAGCGCATTGATCACCGTATCGACCAGATCGCTGCGGCGATACTGCATCGCCGATAGGTTGACGGCGACGGTGAACGGCGGCAGACCGGCCTCCTGCCAGGCGCGCGCCTGCCGACAGGCTTCGCCGATAACCCAGTTGCCAATCGGCACAATCAACCCTGTTTCCTCGGCGATCGGAATGAAGCGACTAGGCCCGACGATGCCGCGCTCCGGGCTGCACCAGCGCACCAGCGCCTCGACACCGCAGATTTCGCCGCTTTCCAGCTTGATCTGGGGCTGGTAGTGGAGAATGAACTCCTTACGTTCGATCGCTTGCCGCAGGTCGGTCTCGAGCTTCATGTGCTCGACCACCTGTACGTTCATCTGTTCGGTGAAGAAGCGGTGCGCGCTACGCCCGGCCTGTTTGGCGTGATACATCGCCGTGTCGGCTTTCTGCGTCAGATCGTCGAAGTTGTCTCCATCGTCGGGAAACATCGCGATGCCGATCGAAAACGAGGTCGACAAGGCGTTCGTGTCGATCAGGAAAGGCTCGGACATTCGGCGATGGATTTTGTCGGCCAAGCGCGATACAGCGTCGCCGTCGCGCGCGTCCCTGAGCAGGATGATGAACTCGTCGCCGCCCTGCCGGCTGATCGTGTCGGATTGGCGCACACACGATCGCAAGCGCTCGACGATCGCCCTGAGCAACTTGTCGCCGGTGGGATGACCGAGCGAGTCGTTGATCGTCTTGAAGCGGTCCAGATCGAGAAACATCAAGGCCAGGCGGCTATGCGTGCGCTTCGCCGCGGCCATTGCCTGTTCGACCCGGTCGCGCAGCAGGATGCGATTGGGCAGTTCGGTCAGCGCGTCGTGGTGAGCCAGAAATTCCACCCGTTGCTGCGCCGCCTTGCGCTCGGTAATGTCGGTAAAAGTGACCACCGCCGCAGTGCGCGGCGTAGCCTCGCTCGAGGCCAGCGGCGAGGCGTTGATCAGAATCCAGCGCAGGCTGCCATCGGACGAACGTAAACCCATGACCACGCCGCGCACATCGCGCCCTTCGCGCATGGCGACGAGCCACGGCCGTTCGTCCGGAGGAAAAGCTGACCCGTCCTCGCGCAGCTTCTCGCCGCCCGATTCGTCCGCGTCTTCGCCCTGCAGCCGGGTTTGCGCCTTGGCAAAAATCTCTTCGGCGGCAGGATTGGCAAAGATCAGGCTGCCGTCGTCGGCGCAGACCATCAGCCCCTCGGCCATCACCGAAACGACGCTGCGAAAGCGGCTTTCGCTTTCATGCAGGCGATCGATCATCTGGCGCAGTTCGGTGATGTCTTCCTTGATCGCCAGGTAGTTTGCCGTCTTTCCCAAAGCGTCCTGAATCGGCGCGATCATCGCACGTTCCAGATAGCGTGTGCCGTCGCGTCGCCGGTTCTCGAACTCGCCGCGCCAGACCTGGCCGCTCTTGATCGTCGTCCACAGGTCGGCGTAGGTTGTCGCGTCAGTTCGCCCTGACTTCAGAATGCGCGGGTTACGGCCGAGCACCTCGGCTTTGGTATAGCCGGTGGTGTGCACGAAGCGTTCATTGACGTACTCGATTCTTCCCTGCAGGTCGGTAATGATGATCGTTGCCGGATTCTGCTCGACGGCGAGAGAAAGCTTGCGCGTCCATGCCTCGGCCGTGCGTCGCTCGCCCAGCTCGCGCAGAAGCCGGCTGGCCAGGGTGCGCCGCTTGAGCAGCAGGCTGATCTGGATCAGCAGCAGGAGTGCCAGCAGGCCGCCGACAAGCGGCGCATGGCGTATCGCCAGTGACGCGTGGTCGGCGCGCCAGACGTCGGTGGCCTCGACGATGATCGACCAGCGTCGCCCGCCGAGCACCAGGTCGGATTCGTAGCTGTACGCGGTGCTGGCAGAGGGATCGGCCGCGCCGTCGCCAGCCGGCCAGGCGTAGATGAGGCCCTGTCCTGGCGGCAGGCTCTGGTCGAGCAGGCGCACACGCAAACCGGCTTCGTCGGCGCGCAAGCTGGCCTGCTCGAAGGCCTGCACCGGGCTGACGATCGCCATGAGCAGGCCGTGGGTGGTCGAACGCCGTGCCTCGACCGTCGCGGCCGCACCTTCCGGACGATAGACGGGGACGACCACGGCAAGGGCACCCCCAGGCCAGCGCGCAGCGATCGCCGGGGTCAATCGGCAGAAGGCGAGTAGCCCGGAATCGATCGCCTGGCCGAGCAACGCCGGATGCTCGACAAGGGCTTCGCCTGATTGGTCGACCGCCCATCGGTTGGCTCCCTGCGGAACCAGATAGGAAAGCGGAAAACGAGGAGCAGACGTTTTTCCCGGGTCGCGTGCGCGCTGCTCGGCACTGGCGGCGGGCAACCAGGCGAGCAGGTGGGTGGTCGCCTCATCGACCAGAAGCAGGCGTTCGGCAAACGCCTGAAAGGCCTCGGCGCTCGGCGACTGATCTGCGGCGAACAGGCGCTGTGCCGGGACAAGCTGGTCGACCTGAGCACGCAGCTGCCGACTGAGGTGTGCTGCGCGGTGCGTCGCCGCCGCCCGAAAGCGCTCGGCGACGAGTTCGTCGTCGGCGTCGTAGAGCAGTTTGCCGATCGATCCAACGAGCAGCAGCAGGGCAAGGCCAACGCCAGCGAGAAGCGTTCCCCCGGCGCCGATTGATCGGCTGCGAATGCGTGAAATCAGGGCCATCGCCCTCTACCGGTTGTTCTCGGATGCGCGGATCTGCCGCACACGCGGGCGTGTCGAGCGCTGCCGGCCGGGCTGGGCAAGGCCAACCGGCCACGGAGCCGCAGCCGCCACCGGAGGATCGTCGGTCGGCATGCTGCCTCCTGTGCTGCTGTGACCCACCTGGCGGGCGTCTCGACGACTGAATCAGGCCTCGAGGTGAGCGTAGAGCTGGGTCGACAGATAGCGTTCGCCAAACGAAGGAATGACGACGACGGTCAGCTTGCCGGCATTCTCCGCCCGGCGAGCGACTTCGAGTGCCGCCCAGACGGCAGCACCCGACGAAATGCCAACCAGCAAACCCTCTTCGCTCGCCATTCGGCGGGCGATGGCGAACGCATCATCGGCCTTGACGCGCAGCACCTCATCGAAGACCGCGGTGTTCAAGACGCGGGGAACAAAGCCGGCACCGATTCCCTGGATCGGATGCGGGCCTTTCTGACCGCCCGAAAGCACTGGCGACGCGTCGGGCTCGACCGCAACCACCTGCACTTCGGGTTTGCGCGCTTTGAGGACCTCGCCAACACCGGTGATGGTACCCCCCGTACCGACACCGGCGACGAAGATATCGACCCGACCGTCGGTGTCACGCCAGATTTCCTCGGCCGTCGTCACCCGGTGAATGGCAGGATTGGCGGGGTTCTCGAATTGCTGAGGCACCAGGTAACGCGGGTCGGCGGCGGCCATTTCCTCGGCCCGGCGAATGGCTCCGGCCATGCCATCCGGTCCCGGCGTGAGGACCAGGTCAGCGCCGTAGGCCTTGAGCAGCAGGCGCCGCTCGCGGCTCATCGTTTCGGGCATGACAAAGCAGCACTTGATGCCACGCGCAGCGCAGACCATCGCCAGACCGATTCCGGTGTTGCCCGAGGTCGGCTCAAGGACGATGGTCTCGGGCGTCAGCCGACCAGCCGCCTGTGCGGCGTCGAGCATCGCAGCTGCGATGCGGTCCTTGACGCTGTGTGCGGGGTTGTAGAACTCGAGCTTGGCGGCGATCGTGCCTTCGATTCCGTGCGCGAGACGATTGAGGCGAACCAGCGGCGTGTTACCGATCAGTTCGCTGACGTTTCCGGCGATATTCATGGGCATGCTGCGGACCTCCTGGATTGTTGTGCGATCAAACGATTGCTCGCTGGCCACCAGTCGCTAGCTTAGCAGGCAATCGCAGAAACCGGAAAAAAGGGCGCCGTTGACGGCTGTCCGGCATCGCCATTGCGCTATGTTGCGTGCCCGGTTCATCCTGATGCACTGCGTGATGCACTGCGCGTACGCCATCCCGCCGAACGGGACCGGAGCCCGGCCATCCCGGCACGAACGGGTGATGCACGCTCAGCGGCGACCAAACAGTCGATCGAATGTGCCCCCATCGGCAAAGTGCACCCGCTGCGCCTTGATCCAGCCGCCGAACACCTCGTCCACCGTAAACAAGCGCAGGTTCGGGAAGTTCCCGCTGTAGCGCGCGCCAATCCTGGCCTCGCGCGGCCGATAGTAATTGCGCGCGGCGATTTCCTGTCCTTCGGGCGAGTAGAGATAGGCCAGGTAAGCCTCCGCCAGCTTGCGCGTGCCGTGCTTGTCGGCGTACTTGTCGACCAGCGCTACCGCTGGCTCGGCCAGGATGGACAACGATGGGGTGATGATCTCGACCTTGTCCGGCCCGAGTTCCTTCACTGCCAGATGGGCTTCGTTCTCCCAGGTAAGCAGCGCATCACCGATGCCGCGCTCGACGAAGGTCGTCGTCGCCGCGCGCGCACCGGCATCGAGGACGGGAACATTGCGCAGCAGCTTGCCGACGAACTCCTGCGCCTTTCCTTCGTCGCCGGCTGCCTGGCGCAGCGCGTAGCCCCAGGCGGCAAGGTACGCCCAACGCGCCCCACCGGAGGTTTTCGGGTTAGGCATGACGACCGCAACGCCCGGGCGGACAAGGTCGGCCCAGTCGCGAATCTGTTTCGGATTGCCCTTGCGAACCAGGAAGACGATCGTCGAAGTGTAGGGCGCCGAGTTGTGCGGCAGCCGCTTCTGCCAACTGGTCGGCAGCAGTTCGCGCTGCGCCAGCGCATCGATGTCGTAGGCCAACGCGAGGGTCGCTACGTCGGCCTCAAGTCCGTCGACGATGGCGCGCGCCTGTTTGCCCGAGCCGCCGTGTGATTGCCGAATGGAAACGCTTTCCCCGCTGTTCGCCTTGTGCTGGCGGACGAAAGCGGCATTGAACTGTTGATAGAACTCGCGCGTCGGATCGTACGACACATTGAGCAGCGTGCTCTGACCAAGCACCGGCGAAGCGCCGGCCGCGCAGACGAGAAGACCGGCAAGAATAGGGATAGGCAGTCTGAACACGGCGACTCCGGCGCATCAAGCAATGAACACGCAGCGCAGTGTATGCGGAATTCTTTATTCCAATAAAGAATAAATAGTTAGAATGGTATTCCAGTTTGAAATAAACTAGCCCAGAAAGAGCTTGTAGGCGGGGTTCTTGCTCTCATCCCAGTACGCGTAACCCAGCGAGTCAAGGAAGTTGGCGAATTCGCCCATCTCGTCCTTGGGTACCTGCATACCGACCAGCACGCGTCCGTAGTCGGCACCGTGGTTGCGATAGTGAAAGAGACTGATGTTCCACCCCGAACTCATCCGATTGAGAAAGTTCATCAGCGCACCCGGACGTTCGGGAAACTCGAAGCGGTAGAGCAACTCGTTGTCGATGCGTGGCGAGTGGCCACCGACCAAGTGCCGAATGTGCCCCTTGGCCATCTCGTCGTCGGTCAGATCGAGCGTCGGGTAATCGTTCTCGGCCAGGCGTGCCAGGAGTTGCTGCGCTTCGCCGCGCGAAGCGACCTGCACACCGACAAAGACGTGCGCCTGGCGAGCGTCGTTGTAGCGATAGTTGAACTCGGTAATGTGCCGTGGCCCGAGCAGCGAGACGAAGCGTTTGTAGGCGCCGGGCTGCTCGGGCAAGGTCACGGCAAAGACGGCTTCGCGCTGCTCGCCGATCTCTGCGCGTTCGGCAACGAAACGCAATCGATCGAAGTTGAGGTTGGCACCGGAAGCGACGGCAACCAGCGTCTGCTCGCGCAGCTGGTGCGCCTGAACGTAAGCCTTGGCGCCCGCCACAGCGAGCGCGCCCGCCGGTTCAAGAACGGCACGCGTGTCTTCGAAGACGTCCTTGATCGCCGCACAAATGGCATCGGTATCGACCAGCACCATTTCGTCGACGTACATCCGGCAAAGCCGGAAGGTCTCCTCGCCGACGTACTTGACCGCAGCTCCGTCGGCAAAGAGGCCGACATGCTCGAGTCTTACCCGCTCACCCAGGCGCAGGGAACGCGCCATGGCATCGGCATCGGCAGATTCGACCCCGATGATCCGGGTCTGCGGCCTGACGCGTTTGATGAAGGCGGCGACGCCGGAGATCAGACCGCCGCCACCGACGGCGCAGAAAACGGCATGAATGGGTTTCGCGTGCTGGCGGAGGATTTCCATGCCGATCGTTCCCTGGCCAGCGATCACATCGGGGTCGTCAAAGGGGTGAACAAAGCTGAGCCCTTCCGCTAGCTCGAGCTCGATCGCATGCCGGTAAGCCTCGTCGTAGGATTCGCCGGCGAGAATCACCTCGCCACCGCGCGCGCGGACCGCCTGCAGCTTGATCTGCGGCGTCGTCGTCGGCATGACGATCACCGCCCGGCAGCCCAGCGTTGCTGCCGCCAGCGCTACGCCCTGCGCGTGATTGCCGGCCGAAGCGCAAATCACTCCGCGCGCCAGCTTTTCCGGCGCGAGGCGCACGATCTTGTTGTACGCGCCACGCAGCTTGAACGAAAACACCGGCTGCAGATCCTCGCGCTTGAGCAACAGGCGGTTGCCCAGACGGGCAGTCAGACCCGGGCTTGGATCGAGCGGCGTTTCGTCCGCGACATCGTAGACCTGAGCGTTGAGGATTCTTTCCAGGTAATCGGTGGACATGGCGGAAACAGCACTCGCGGAATCGGAGGCGGCGATTCTAGCAGCCGCCGCCGGCGCCTGCCGGCAAATCCGCCGGCGACGCTCGGTCAGGCCATACGCGCCCGCTCGCCACCACGACGCTGGGCAGGGCGTACCACGCGATCCCTCAGTGCGCGGTCGATGGAAATGCCCCAGCCGCCAGAAACTCCTCGAACTCGGCCGCGGACAGCGGACGACTGAACAGGAAGCCCTGCATTTCGTCGCACATCAGTCCGCGCAGCAGTTGTTTCTGCACGTCGGTTTCGACGCCTTCGGCGAGCGTACGCAGGCCGAAACTGCGCGCAATGCCAAAAATGGCATCGACGATCGCGGTCGACTTGCTGTTGTGCGGATTGAGGTCGCGGATGAACGACTGGTCGATCTTCAGGCTGCTGATCGGAAAACGCCGCAAGTGGTTGAGCGACGAGTAGCGCGTGCCAAAGTCATCGATCGATACGCGCAGCCCTTCATGGTGCAGGCGCTTGACGATATCGATGTGACGCTCGGCATCCTCGGTCAGCAGATGTTCGCTGATTTCGATGTCGAGCGCATCAGCCGGCACCGCGTGCACCTGCAGTCCACGCATCAGTCGTTCGTACAGGTCGCTGCCGGAGAACTCCCGGGGCGAGATGTTGAGGGCCAGTCGCAACTCGCTCAGGCCCGTACCACGCCAATGCGAGAGCTGGCGCAAAGCCTGGTTGAGGACCCAGTTGCTCAGTTCGACGATCATTCCGCTGTCTTCCGCCAATGGGATGAAGAGATCCGGCGACATCAGCCCATGCTCGGGGTGATGCCAGCGAAGCAGCGCTTCAACACCGATCGTCTGCTGTCGACTCATGCTGATCAAGGGCTGATAGTACACCTCGAACTGGTCGCCATGCGAGAGCGCCAAGCGCAGATCACGCTCGAGCGTGACCCGATGACTACGCCCACTACGCATTTCCGGCTGGTACTGCAGGTAGCCGTTCTTGCCGCGGCCCTTGATCTGATACATGGCGATATCGGCATTGCCGAGCAGCGCATCGGGCGTCTCGCCGTCGTCCGGGAAGAGGGCGATACCAATGCTGGCCGTGGCGTGCAGCGGCTGGCCGGCGATGGTAAAGGGACGCTTCAGCTCGCCCAGGATCTTGTCGGCGATCGCTCCAGCGTCCTCACCCGAATGGACATCGGGCAGCAGAATGGTGAACTCGTCTCCCCCCTGGCGGGCCAGCGTGTCGCCCGAGCGCAAACAGGCGCGCGCGCGCTTGGCAAAGCACTTGAGCAGTTCGTCTCCCTCATGGTGACCGTAGGTGTCGTTGACCAGCTTGAAGCGATCGATGTCGATGAACATGACGGCCAGCCTTCGGCCCTGCCGCTTCGCCTGGCGCAGCGCAACCGTCAGGCGGTCCTTGAAGAGGACCCGATTCGGCAGCCCGGTCAACAAATCATGGAAGGCCTGAAAGCTGATCGCTTCTTCGCTCTTCTTGCGTTCGCTGATGTCGCGCGCAACGCCTGAGGTACCGATGAAATGCGGTTCCGCGAGTTCGTTCTGGCTCGCATACAGACCACGCGCGCTGAGCACGGTAACGATCGTCCGGTTCTCGAAATGGCGAACGCCCGGAACCTTGCCTTGCAGACGAATTTCCACGTTGGTGCTGGCGCGGTCGCCGATACGCCGCTCGTTGAAGGCGAAGCGTGCGTGCTCGACATCATCGGGATGTACGATCACCGAGTAATGCTGGCCAATCAGTTCCTCCTGCGAGTGACCTAGCAGGAATTGCACCCGACCATTGACGAAGAGAAAACAACCCTTTTCGTCGAGCGTGTAAATGATATCCGGCGACTGCTCGACGAGCAGGCGATAAAGACGCTCCGAGTGTTCGAGACGAACCACCATCAGCGCGCACTCGCGCTCGCGCCGACGGCGCAGCAAGGCACGTTCGACGCTTTCGACGACTTCCGCCGGTTCGTCGTGCTGGCGGATGAACTCGCAGGCACCGTGCCGCAACGCACCAATCGCCGACTCGACGGTCGGCTGGCGACTGAAAATGATCACTGCGGTCGGGATCTCCTTCTGCCGCATCCATTTCATGATCTCGCTCCCGTGCATGTCGGGCAGGTCGAGATCGAGGATCAGCAGGTCGATATCGCCACGGTCGAGACGCGCGAACGCTTCGTGACCGGTGTGGCATCCCTCGACATGACGCTCCTTGGCGACAAGTAGATGATCGTAGGCAAAGCTGCTCAATCCCTCGTCACCGACGACGAGGATGTTGTCGCTCGGCGGCAAAGGCGCGCAAGCAGGAATCTGTGGGCGAAAATCGACGTTTGGCATGGCGTTGATCAGTCCTCCGGAGCGATCCAGGGAGAGGAAGGTACCGGCGCGCGAGCGGTCAGCGCCCTGGCCGGAGTCGGTATCGAAATCTATCCGGTTGCGCGCAGGCCCGCCTCGACTTCGTCGGCGATCACGGAAAAGACCGCGCGGACGAGAAAGTTCATTCCGTCGATGATCTCGGACACGGACATCATCGACGGTACACGAACTCCGCGGTGTTCGATCTCGCCGCCGATACGCTCGATGCGCACACCAAGCCGGGCAAGGTTCGCCGCCAGACGCGGTTCGGTCAGAACGAAGAGCGTCGTGATACCGTGGTGCCGGGCCAGCGCGATGAGCGCAAGGTACACGGCCATCGCCAGATAGGGCTGGCGCGGTCGCTCGGGAGTGCCGAAATCTTCCTCGGAGAGCGAGATCGGCTTGTCCTGTTCGCCTCGCCGACGCCGATAGTTGCCGATCACCGCCAAGCGCGAGATCTCGGCAATGCGCGACCGATCGAGGGTCTGCGGGTCAACCAGCGAACGGTCGAGGACAGCCTCACAGGCAATCTCGAAGGGCAGCGGACGCTGCCGTTCCGCCGGCCTGGTCAGAACGAGGCGCGCACAGCCGACATACTCGCCGGTGGTTACCGACTGGACGAGGCAATGAACCGACTGCGCATCGAAAGCGTCGGTTTCCAGGCCATCGGCACGCACTGGTTCGAACCCGAGTTCGCGGCAATACACCTGATGGCGGACACGATAGTTCTCGGCCCGCAGCGCCTCGGTCGTCGCTGGAACGACCCGGAAAAAGCGCCGATACCCCTGGCTCATCGCCCGTTCGGTCAAACTGGAAAGAAACACGTGATATCTTCCTTGCGTTGGGTTAATCAAGCTTCTTGAGATAGTCTTTGGTGAAGATCTTGTCCGGCAGATCGCGCAGCTTCATGCTCGCGTACTCCAGCACCGACTGCTCGCCTCCCCGCAGGGCATCCTCCATGACCAGGCGAGTCGGTCGTTTCCGACCCTCCATCGTCTTGAAGTTCTCGTACTTGCAGCTCTTCAACAAGCGGTTCGACAGCGAGTAGAACTCGGCCTTGTGCGGCGCGAAATCCTTTTCGCGCACCCAATACACCACGCGCTGGTAGGTCACCCCACGGTCGATGCCCGTCAGTTCGAGTACGTAGTGCTCCTCGCCGCCGATCTTCTCCTTGCGCAAGAGGGTCGGATTGTAGTCAGCGGCGAAGTTCGCGCGCGCCAGATCGCCATTGGCCACCTGCCCGGTCAGCCGCTGCGACAGGGCGAGACGAATGGGTTGCGACACGTCCGGCATGAAAACCCATAGATCACGGCCCTTCATGAGCAGAATCTGACCGCGCTCGGACGCCGGCTCGGTGACCCGGACGATGCTGTTGTTGTTGCCCTTGGCGAGAACTCGATACTTGCGCACATCGCTGCTCTGGTCGCTGGCGGTCGTGGTGATCGTGACATCGACCTGAAAGCCCTCGGTCGGAAAGCGCACCTGGTCTGCCTTTTCCACGATCTGGCGGGCTTCGGTGTCGTCCGCACCGACCGGCGCCGCGGCAAGCGCCGCCGTGCCAGCGAAGAGGGCAAGCGCCGTGGCAAGCAGCGCAGTGTTGACACGACAATGACGGCTGGTCATGATTTCCATAGTTTTCACTCCATAGTGCCGATCGTTGATGCGGTTGGCAGGACAGGTCTCCACCGATTGCCAGCGCATGAGCCTTGACTTCGAAAAAACGCCCGTTGTCCGCATAGAACACGTATATAAGGATTATCTGCTCGGCGAGCAGAAAGTCCAAGCCCTGAAGGACATTACTTTGTCGTTTGACCCCGGCGTTTTCCTCGCGATTGCCGGTCCGTCGGGTAGCGGCAAGACCACCTTGCTCAATCTGATCGGTTGTATCGACACGCCGACCAGCGGTAAAATATACATCAATGAACAGGATGTCAGTGGTCGAACCCCCGATCAACTGGCCGATCTGCGGGCCCACACGATCGGCTTCATCTTCCAGACCTTCAATCTGTTGCCCGTTCTCTCCGCCGCCGAGAACGTCGAATACCCGCTGTTGCATCGCCGCGATCTGTCTCCTGCCGAACGTCAGAAGCGGGTTGCGTTCTTCCTCGACGTGGTTGGCCTGTCGAAATTCGCCAGCCATCGGCCCAATCAGTTGAGCGGCGGCCAGCGACAGCGTGTGGCGATTGCCCGCGCCCTGGCGATCCGGCCAGCGATCGTTCTGGCCGACGAGCCAACCGCCAATCTCGACCACAAGACCGGCGAAGAAATCCTGCTGTTGATGAAGAGCATCAATCGCTCGTCGCTGCGCACAACGTTCATCTTTTCAACGCACGACAAACGTGTGATTGCCAAAGCGGACCGCCTGGTCCGCATTGAGGACGGTGAAATTGCCCTGCTCGGCATCCGCCGCCGCTCGCAGACGCGCTGGTCGGTCGTCCGCCAGCCTCCGTCAGAACCCCATGCCGATAACCATGTTGACAGCCAGACAACCGCCGAGTCAGCACCTTCTGGAGAAAACAGCAATGCCGATGCGGCCTGACCGATCTTTCATTTGCCAGCTCGCGCTTATCCTGGCAGCGTTTTCGCGGCCGGCGATGGCCGACGTACTGACCGCCGAGAACGACGGCAAGGCTTTGGCCGCCGATCATGCGAGGCGCACCTTGGCAAGCGCAGAAACTCTGGCCGCGGCAGGCGGCGACGCTCTGCCGAAGAGCAAGGACGCGCTGTTCGACGACGACGCAGGCGAGGAGAGCGGGACCCCGACCCAGCGGCAGACTCTGCCTGGCGACGATGAGCCGACAACGGCATCGAAAGCCTCCTCCGGAGGCCGCAGCGCGCCAACCGCGCCGGCCGGGATCAGGGGTTTCATCCAGAACGAGATGGCCTACACCACGGCCAGACCGCGACACTGGTCGGCAATGATGACGCGCGCCGACGTGACCGCCCAAGGGAATCTGGCGAGCAACGTCAAGTGGAAGCTGGGTGCGCGTGTCGACTATGACGCGACCTATGCGCTGACCGACTATTACCCGCATGCGGTGGCGCGCGATCAAAGGGCCAACTTCCTGCTGCGCGAGAACTATCTCGATATCGGTGCGGGCGATTGGGACTTTCGCCTTGGCCGCCAGCACGTCGTCTGGGGTGAGATGGTCGGGCTTTTTTTCGCTGATGTCGTTTCGGCGCGCGACATGCGCCAGTTCATTCTGCCTGAGTTTGATATCCTGCGCATTCCGCAATGGGCAGCGCGCGCCGAGTATTTCAAGGACGATTTCCACGCCGAGTTCCTCTGGATTCCAGTGGCCAGCTACGACGAAATCGGCAAGCCCTATTCCGAGTTCTTCGCCCATACACTGGTACCGCCGGGGAGCGCAGTATTCCGTAACGAGAAGAGGCCGACGCGCAATCTGTCGCACACCAACTATGGTTTGCGCCTGTCAGTCCTGCGCGAGGGCTGGGACCTTGCTGCTTTCGCCTACAGCAGCATGAACACCGCGCCGACCTTTTACCGCCAGATGGTCAGCGCGCCGCAACCGACGCCGGTGTATCAGGCGCGGCACGAACGCATCGAACAGTTCGGAGCGACGCTCGGCAAGGATCTCGGGCGTGTGGTGATCAAGGCCGAAGCCGTATACACCCGCGGACAACGCTACGAAGTCAAGGACTTCAGCGATGCCGACGGGGTGGTGCGCCAGAACACACTCAACTGGATTCTCGGGCTCGACTACACCGAGCTCGCCGACACGCGCATCAATTTGCAACTGTTCCAAAGCCATGTCATGGATCACAACTCCGCGATCATTCCCGACCGGAATGAAAATGGCGTCAGCGTGCTGCTCAACCGCAAGTTTGGTGATCGGCTGGAAGCCCAGGCGCTGTGGATTGCCAGCCTGAACCGGACGGACTGGCTGTTGCGTCCGCGTATCCTCTGGAACTTCGAGAAGAACTGGCGCCTGGCGTTTGGCGCCGATTGGTTCAAAGGTCCGGCGAGCGGCTTCTTTGGCCGCTACGACCGCAAGGATCGGGTCTATACCGAGTTGCGCTACAGCTTCTGAAAACATGCTTGCGCGCTCAGTCTACGACGAGGACTGCGGCACCCTGTACCTGACCGGCGCGCAGGCGCTGCAGCGCTTCGTTCGCCGAGGCGAGCGGGAATGTCGTCACTTCGGTACGCACGCCGGCCCGCGGGGCGACGGCGAAGAACGCCTCGCCATCCTGGCGCGTCAGATTGGCGATCGAGCGAATGCAGCGCTCCCCCCATAGAATCGCGTAAGGAAAAGCCGGGATATCGCTCATGTGAATACCGGCGCAGACAACCGTTCCGCCTTTCGCCGTATGGCGCAGCGCCTGCGGGACGAGTTCGCCCGCCGGGGCGAAAATGATCGCAGCGTCGAGTTCCTCCGGCGGCGCCTGGTCGGCCCCGCCTGCCCAATCGGCACCCATCTGGCGGGCGAAATCCTGCCCGGGAAGATCGCCCGGCTTGGTAAAGGCGTACAGCTCCCGCCCCTGCCAATGCGCCACCTGGGCGATGATGTGTGCCGCCGCGCCAAAGCCATAGATGCCGAGACGACGTGCTTCGCCGGTAGCCATCAGCGAACGATAGCCGATCAGCCCGGCGCAGAGCAAGGGCGCCGCCTCGGCATCGGAATAGCAATCAGGCAGAGCGAAGCAATAACGTTGATCGGCGAGAGCGAATTCGGCGTAGCCGCCATCGAGCGTATAGCCGGTGAACTCGGCCTCCGTACACAGATTCTCGCAACCGCGCGCACACTCAGGGCAGTGGCCGCAGGTGCGGCCCAGCCAGGGAACGCCCACCCGCTGACCGAGCGCAAAGCGTTCGACACCGGCGCCTTTCTCAACTACCCGGCCAACGATTTCGTGCCCCAGGACAAGTGGCAGCCTGGCTTGCTGCAACTCGCCGTCGAACACGTGCAGGTCCGTCCGGCAGACGCCGCACGCGCGTACCGCGAGCAGAATCTGGCCCGCATCCGGCTGCGGCCGAGGCCATTCGACGAGCCGCAGCGCTCGACCTGGCGTTTCAAGCAGCATCGCCTTCATGTGCTCTCCCCCCTCGCTGCAGGCGGCTCGCCTGCGCGCAGCCAAAGTTACAGACGGCCGGCCAGAATCATCGCACAACGCATTGCGAAGCGTCCTGGCGTGCGGTCCCAGGGAGTGAATCTGGGTAGCATATGCGGGTTCGTCGCCGCAACGGCAAAACCGGGATCGGTGATCACTGCACACGCGAAGCCGAGGTCGCGCACCAGATCTACATCGCGTTGCCCGAGATCGCGGCGTGTATCGCCATTTGGATAGGCGAACAGGCGGACCGGGCGGCCGGTCATTCGCTCGAGTTCACTTCGACCACGGACAATCTCATCGCGCGCTTCCTCGCGTCCGATCTGGCTGAGGATCGGATGGCTGCAGGTGTGCGCGCCGATTTCCATGCCGCCGGCGATCAGCCGTGCAAGGTGGTCGGCTTCCATCATCATCCTGCTCTCATCGGCGACGCCGGCCGCACGTGCGATCGCGCGGGCGACGCGAGCGCGATCGCCATGCGGGAAATACTTGAGGCGTGGCAGAACGGTCTCCAGACACTGCAGGCGATCGGCTGGTGTTGCCAGACGGTGTGCACCCAAGCCGTACGCGTGCCAGTCGACTTCCGTCGAGCCGAGCTGGCGCACTGCCTCGATAAGGTCATCGTTCCACATGCGCCCCTGCCCGAGAAAGCTGCTCGCGACGAAGAATGTCGCCACAGCTCCGTGCCGGAGCAGAATCGGCAAAGCGAGTTCGGCGTTGTTGCGGTAGCCATCATCAAACGTGATGCAGGCAGCCGCCGGCGGCAGCGACCCGTCGGCCAGGCGAGCGGCAGCTTCCGCGAGCGGCAGAACGCTGAAGTTCCGTGCGATGTGCTGAACCATCCAGTCAAACTGTTCGGCATCCGGCTCGTAGGGACGCAGCGGATCGGGTTCGGCCAGAACCTGATGAAAGATAAAGATCAGGAGTTTGCTGCGCCGCCCGCCGGGGGCCAGCATCCGATACGCTGTCTTCCAGAGCGCCATCGGCTACTTCGCCTTCGCCTTGCCAGAGCCGCGAATCTCGAGCAGCAGCTTCTCCAGCCCACGCGCCCCGGGAGCGTTGCGTTGCCCCTCTTCAATCACCTTGATCGCTTCCCCTTTCTTGCCGTTCTTGTTCAGCCAGTAGGCCCACCACCAGTAAGCCCGCCAATACTTGGCATCGGCCTGCACAGCAGCGCGAAACGCATCGGCCGCGGCCGAATTGTTGCGCTGCAGCACGGCGACCTGCAGACGCCGGGTCCATAGTTCGGCCAGCAAGGGCGTCTTCGAACTGCTGTTGTTGATGACATACACGATATCCGCATCGGCTATGCGCAAGTAAAACTCTCGCTCCTGTGTCGTAAGTCCGACGCGGTACGAGCGTGCCAGGGAAACGAGTGCCCAGCAATAGTGATGGACGGGCAGAAAATCGGACTTGCCAAAATAGTTCTCCCATTTCTCCGAGCCCGACGGGAGCATATTCTGGGCCCAGACCCATGCTTTGTGGTGGCACATCTCGGGCAACAGCGCGTACTCTTCCTTCGTCATGTCGTTTTGCGTATCCGCCAGCACACGCGAACCGCCGAGCAAGCCGGCGACTACGGCTGCAGCGACCAACACTCGCCTCAGAGCAAACGCGGTGGCCAAACGGCCGCACGCTCGCCATTGCCGGAGCACGAAGCGGGGACGAAACACCCTCATTTGAGCTGATCTCCATGATGGGTCGGACCAGTCGTGGGAGGCTTTGCCGCAGGTGCAGCGCCGACCGCGGTGGTAGCGCGCATCTCGCGGTGAGTCAGCACGATCAGGCCGACAAGATAGTAGGGAAGGTCAAAATGCAGCAAGCCCAGGAAGGCGCCGCCAACCGCAAAGCCTATCATGCTCGTCTGTACCATGCGCATAAGTTGCGGTACCCACAAGTCAGTCTCCGCGTTGCCCGTCTTCCGGGCAAGCTTGGCTGCCCAGCGCCAACTGATGTAACCCAGGCACAGGTAGAGGGCGAGACCAACGAAGCCGTGTTCGCCCAGAACCTGAAAATAGATGCTGTGCGCAGCGTGTGCGGTCACCTCCTTGTTTTCACCGTAGAGCTGGTACAGGAGGGGATTGCTCAGATCGAAACCGGCGCCAACGATCGGGCGGTCGAGCGCCAACGTCCAGATCATTCGCCAGGTGTGCAGGCGCGACATCGCCGAAGTGTCCTGCTCGTAGGACTCGATCGTTTCCATACGCATCCACCAACTCTCTGGCATGACAAAGAGCAGAACGCCAGCAAGTATCGGCGCGAGCAGAAGGAGTGTTACTTGCCGGCCGCTTTTCACGATCAGGAAGGCTGCCATGACGCTGATCGACAGTAGCGCGCCGCGCGAATGGCTGCCGAGCACGGCCAGCGCGCAGGTACACATGGCAAAAAGCAAGCCATAGCGCAACCAGCGACGGGTACTGGTCGACCACAGGTAATACAGCAGCGGGATGAGAATGACCAGGGCCAGCGCCAGTTCGTTGTTGCCGCCGATGAACGAGCCCTGGGGTCCCCACACGCGATACGCACCGCCAGTCAGCGCTGTGAAGATGCCCCCTTTGACCCCGTAGTAGCCAATTGAAATGACGATCGCCCAGATCAACTGCTCGATCTGTTGGCGACCGGAAATCAACATCAAGGTGACCCACAGCATCAACTGAATCTTGAATACGCGGCCCCACATTTCGTTCACGATGTCGTCCGCATTGAGCGCGAAAATCCGTGTCACGCACATCCAGAGAAAGAACGAAATGAGCAGGGCGGTGATCGTGTTGAGGGGAAACGCCTGCTTGCGCCGAGTGAAGGCAAAGCCAATCAAGGTCGCCAAAGCAACCAACTGAGCGAAGGGGATGCGTGCGGCAAAACCGAAAGTCAGCAGGTGCGGATTCATCATGCCGATCCACACCCACATCAGGGCCCCGATATGCGGCCGGTAAAGGATCAGCGGCAAGGAGCCGAAGACGATTGCGGAAAGCAGCAGATCGCGCATCAGGCACCTTCGCCATCGGGCCGGCCACGCTGCCCGTGACCGGCATCCCCGTCGCCCTGCTGGCGACGGATGAGGTTCGGGAAAGGGTCAGGCATTGGTCGACGAGAAAAGGGGGCTGGGTGAGCGCGCGGCCGGGGGCATCAAGCGCTTCCGGTCTGGACGATGCGGGCGTACGCCTGGGCGTAGCGCGCCACGCTCGCCGTCCAGTTGCGCTCACTTTCGACAAACTGCCGCCCGGCCGCGCGCAGCGCCGGCCAGCGCTCGCGCTCGGACAGGAGTTGCCGAATGGCTCCCGCCAGAGCCTCCTTGCTGCCAGCACGAAAGAGGATGCCGTTCTCGCCGTGCCGAATCAGCTCGCGGTGTCCGCCGACGTCCGAGGCAACGAGCAGGCGACCCTGCGCCATCGCTTCGAGCGGTTTGAGCGGCGTGACCAGATCGGTCAGCCGCATGGAATGCCGCGGGTAAGCCAGCACATCGACTAGGTCGTAATATCGCTGCACCTCGCTATGCGGCACGCGTCCGGCAATGACCACCTTCGACTCGAGAGCGAGACGCTCAACCTGTTGTCTGAGCGCTGCCTCCTGCGGTCCGCCGCCGACGAGCAGGACGCGCACGTCCGGCCGGTGACGCAGGATTTCGGGCAGGGCATCGATCAGCAGATCGAGCCCCTCATAGGCATAGAACGATCCGATGAAGCCGATCACCGTCGCGCCGCCCAAACCAAGCTTGCTCTTCAGCCCCTCGTCGACCGGCCCGCCGCCGACAAACGATTCGATGTCCACGGCGTTCGGAATGACCGTAACCTTCTCAGCGGATATCCCGCGTTGAACGATGTCACTGCGCAGTCCTTCGCAGATCGTGAACACCTGATCGGCGCGCTTCAGCGCCCAGGTTTCCAAGCCGCGTGTCAGGCGGTAACGCAGGCTTCCTTCGCGCGTCGTACCGTGGTCCACGGCAGCATCTTCCCAGAAAGCGCGCACCTCGTAGGCCACCGGCAGAGCAAGCCGCCGACCGACGCGCAAGGCGGGGATGGCGTTGAGCACTGGCGAATGCGCGTGCAGGATTTGCGGCCTCACCCTTTGCGCCACCTCCAGCAGGCGTTCCTCGACACGCCGCATCAAGGCGAGTTCATCGAGGCCAGGCCAACGCCGGCCACCCGCTTCGCTGACCGGCGTGCGGAAGAAATGCCAGCCATCGACCTCCTCCTCGAGCGCACGACCGGCCAGATGCCGCGGCGTCGTCAGATGAAACGTCTGCCAGCCGAGCTTGCGCTGCTCGCGCAGAATCGACAGCGTGCGAAAGGTGTAGCCGCTGTGCAGCGGAATCGAGTGATCGAGGATGTGCAGAATACGCAGGCTCATCGGACCGACTCCCTGCCGCCTGCGGTCAACCCGATATGGCGGTCGATGGTCGACAGGTGCGCATCCCAGCTGTAGCGCTCGAGCACGCGCTTTCGCCCGGCCGCACCGATCGCCGCAGCGCGCTCCGGTGCGCGCAACAAGGCGCCGGCTTGTGCGACGAAATCGTCGATGCCGCCCGCGGTCAGAAAGTCACGCTCGGCGACCGCGTCAATCGGTGTCGCACATTCGGCCGAGGCGATCACCGGTCGGCCCATCGACATCGCTTCAAGAATCTTGTTTTGCACGCCGCGCGCCAGACGCAGGGGAGCAACGACGAGCGCGGCGTGACGCAGGTACGGGCGAACGTCCGGAACGGTTCCGGTGACGACGATACGGTTGTTGGCCAAGCCTTGCACCGCCGGCGTCGGACTTCGCCCGACGATGAAGAAACGCAGCTCCGGCCAGTCGCGCGCCAGTTGTGGCAAGGCCTCCTTGGCGAACCAGCTTGCCCCGTCGATATTCGGCCAGTAGTCCATGGCGCCGGTGAACACGATCGGCAATTCGCCCACGGCAAACGGTGAGGGCAGTTCGTGCGCGGGCGAAAAATAGTCGGCGTCCACGCCGTTGCACATCGCTTCGATCTTCCCGGCGCACTCGGGCGCGAGGCCGACGAACAGCTCGACTTCCGCCGGCGTGACGAAGAACAAGCGGCTGGAACGGGCGGCGACCAGACGCTCGAAGGCAAGCAGGCGCTCGCCTTCGCGTCGGTAGAGCGAGGACATCGGCCAGCGGTGACGCCCGGCGTACTGCGTCCATTTGTACGAATCGACGTCGCAGAAGTCGACCAGGCTGGTGATGTCCGTGTGGCGCTCGACGAATTGAGCCATGACCGAGGAAAAGACGACGACCGCGTCGATCTTCTCGGCGCGCACGGTCCGGTCGACCCAGGCTTGCAGTCCGGCGTTGCGGTAGTAGGGCAGGCTCAGCGCCTGGCCGCTGAGCAAGCCGCGCAGGCCGAGTATCCGGGCAAGCTTGGGATTGAGGCGGGCAACGTGCAGATCGGCGCAATAGCCGCGCACCGTCTCGACATAGGTCTCGTCCTGCGGATCGTCGATGAACGTCCCCAGGAACACGCGGTGGCGCGCCGCCAGATGCTTGAGCAGGTGATACGAACGTACCTTGTCTCCCTTATTGGGCGGATAGGGGAGGCGGTGGACGAGATAGAGGAGATTGCTCATCAGAGGGCGAACCCAGTCAGTTCACACCACCGCGTTCTCATTGGCACGAGTTTGCGCAGAGGCGGTGGTCGAATCGAGAACATTGCGCAGGAAAGCGTCGAACATGAGAACCGTCCATAGCGGTGCGCTGTGGTCGGCGGCGCCCGACTGATGCGCATCGACCACCTGACGCAGATAAGCCTGATCGAACCAGCCGGTCTCGGCCAGGCGATCACCGAGTACCGCCTGGCGGATCCGCTGTTTGAGCGGGCCGCGAAACCAACGCGCCAGTGGTACAGCAAAGCCCATCTTGGGACGATAGAGCACGTCGTAGGGCAGGCTGGGCTCCATCGCCTTCTTCAGGAGGAATTTTCCTTCCTGGCTGCGCAGCTTCAGCGACGAGGGCAGGGTCGCCATCCACTCGACCAGTTCGTGATCCATCAGCGGCTCGCGCACTTCCAGCGAGTGCGCCATGCTGGCTCGGTCGACCTTGGTGTTGATGTCACCAACCAGATAGGTTTTCAGATCCAGGTACTGAATCAAGGCCAACGGATCGTCGGTGGCCGCCCGTAGCGCGTGGCCACGAAACACCTCTTCGGCGGTATAGCCGCCGATCTGCTGCCGAAAACGGTCGGTGAACAGTTGCCGCCGCATCGGAGCACGCAGTATCGAGACGGAGTGGAAGTAGGCTTCGACGGCCGTTCTCGCCATTCCCTCGAAGGTCGTCTTGGCGCGAAAGACACGTGGCGCCCAATCGGCTTTCGGGTACACGCGACCGAGCAGGCCAAACAAGGGCCGCCGCAAGGCAAGCGGCAGCGCCGAGCGCATGCGTTCCTCCATCATGTGCAGGCGATAGCGACGATAGCCGCCGAAGGTTTCGTCGCCGCCGTCGCCGGAAAGGGCCACCGTGACATGCTGGCGCGCCAGTTGGCAGACGCGGTAGGTGGGAATCGCCGAACTGTCAGCGTACGGCTCATCGTACAGCCGGGCAAGCGTGTCAACCAGATCGAAGTCGTCGCTGGCAACCACTTCCGAGTGGTGGTTGGTCCGGTAGCGGTCGGCGACGATACGGGCGAACTTCGCTTCATCGAAAGCTGGATCGTCGAAGGCAATCGAGCAAGTGTTCACCGGCGCCGGCGATAGTCCGGCCATCAGCGCCACGACGGCGCTCGAATCGACGCCACCGGAGAGGAAAGCGCCCAGCGGAACTTCGGAAATCATGCGCAGACGGACCGATTCGCGCAGCCGCCTGTTGAGTTCGTCGCAAGCATCCTCCAGCGACAGCGGTTGATGCAGGCTGAAGCGAAGGTCCCAATAGGGTTTCGGTTCGGCCAGCGGCTGACCCCGGCGCAGCGTCAGCGTGTGGCCCGGCGGCAATTTCCTCGCCTGGCAAAAGATCGTCCGCGGCTCGGCCACATAGCCCAGGGCAAAGTACTCCTCGACCGCCAGCGGGTCGATCTCGCGCGGCAGTCCGCCGTGCGCGAGCAGCGACTTCAGCTCAGAGCCAAACAGAAACAGCCCATCGGCCAGGCAGGCGTAGAACAGCGGTTTGACCGCCAGGCGGTCGCGGGCAAGGAAAAGGGTTTGCCGATTGCGGTCCCACAAGGCAAAGGCGAACATGCCGCGAAAGCGCTGCACACAACTTTCCCCCCACGACTCCCAGGCATGCACGATGACCTCAGTGTCGCTGCGCGTGTGAAAGACGTGGCCGAGTGAGAGCAACTCGGGAATGAGTTCCTGGTAGTTGTAGATCTCGCCGTTGAATACCACGCAAACGCTCTGGTCTTCGTTGTACAGCGGCTGCTGACCGGTCGACAGGTCGATGATCGACAGCCGGCGATGGCCGAGACCGAGGCCGGGCTCGACATGTATTCCGCCTTCGTCAGGGCCGCGATGGTGCTGTGACTCGTTCATTCGCGCCAGCGCGCCGCGATCCAGCTCACGCTGCCCGCGCAGATCGAAGATCCCGGTAATCCCACACATACCCTAGCTCTCAGAGGTTGTGAATGGCGGCCGGTGCCGGCCGCTTTGAGCGCGCAACTGGTCGTCATAAACCGCCAGGTATCTTGCGCACATCGTTGGCATGCTGAACTGGCGCTCAACCAAAGCCCGCCCAGCCAGTCCCGCCGCGCGTGCCGCTGGCGGATCAGCCGCGTAGGCGGCGATACGCTCAGCCATCGCCTCGATATCTCCTGCCGGCACGATCTCACCCGTTCGCCCACGATCGATCAATTCGCGGTTGCCGCCGACATCGGTGGCGACCACCGGCAAGCCGCTGGCCATCGCTTCGAGGATGGTGTTGGATATGCCCTCTGCCAGCGACGGAAGCACGAAGCAGTCCAACCCGCGCATGATCTCGGGCACATCATCACGTGCACCGGGCAGCCAGGCGTACTCGGCAACGCCCGCCTGTGCGAGCAGCGCCTGCGCCTCGGTGCGTAAGGGTCCTTCACCAACAATCACCAGCCGCAAACGCTCGACCAGAGCCGGGTGCGCGCGCAAGGTTCGCACGAAAGCCCGCACCAGGTCGGTCTGGTTCTTCACCACTTGCATGCGCCCGACGCTTCCGACCAGCCACAAGCCAGGGTCGACGAAGGGGCAGCCGGCCGGCGCCTGGCGCGATGCAGCCGGATAGAAACGCATTATATCGACCCCATTGTAAATCTGTTCGATCTTGCCCGGCGGAACACCCACGGCGCTGACCAGATAGTCTTCGAGATCGCGTGAAAGCGCTATGTACTTGGTCACGAACGGACGGTAGAAGCGACGCACCCAGCGATATTTCCGACTTGAGCCATCGAGATCGCCGACATCGCGTCCGTGTTCGCCATGAATGCGCACCGGGACGCCGGACAGCCAGGCGGGGACGACGACCTCGAGTGCAGCCAGGTTGCGACTGTGCACAATGGCCGGCTGCAGTTCCCTGAACAGCCGGTAGAGGCGTGGATAGATCCAGAAAGTATGTCCCGGCGCCTTCTCCAGGGCGATGAACTGGACATCGTGGCGAGCGATGCGCTGACGAAAATCGGTGATGTCGGTCAGCGCAATGATCACGTGCCGAAACGCTTCGGGCGGCAAACGATTGAGCAGATTGACCACCCCGTTCTCGAGACCGCCGACATCGAAGCGAAAAACGACATGGGCAATCAGCGGACGTCGATCCTTCGCTCCTTTGCTCATCGGTTCTCCGCTGTCTGCCGCAGCGCATCCCTGATCGGCGCAGCAGCCGCTGCTGCGAAGTCATCGAGTATCGCTGGCGCCTCCACAGCTTGCTCGTGCGCTGCGTAGAGAATCACGACGGCCGAGTCATCGCCTTTTCCCATCAGGCGAGCGAGGGCCATGTAAGCCTTGGCCAGGGAATCGCTCGCTGTCCACCGTCCGTCAACCCAGTACCACTGCCAGACAGTCAGGCGCGTGTGCAAACCGCTGCGCAACTGTGCCGAGCGCACCTTTAGCTCCTGGTGGTCGAAGCTGATGCGCTGCACCCCACCGGCCGTCCTCACCCAGAGCCGATCGTCGCTGCGCACCAGGCCGTTGGTCGAGGTGACCAGTTTACGCTGGTTGTTCTGCTGACGGTAATAGCCCAGGAAGAGTCCGGCGACACGCCCCTCTTTCGCGAAAGCCAAGTGTGTCTGGGCATTGGTCCCCGAGTAACTGGGTTGCCAATTCACGGCACCCTCCGGCGCAGGCTGCCAGCCGGGAATGGACGGAAGCGGCGCGAGTCGGCTGATCGGAGCCGAGTGACGGTCATCGAGTTGCCACCTGACCAGGGGTCCGAGGGCCGAAACCACGACGGTTGCCACTGCACCGATGAGCAGCAGCGGAACGCTGGCTGAACCACTGGTGGATACTTCTGGACGCCGCTTGGCCGGGCGCGGCAGATGGTCCTCGCGCCAGCGCCCACCGACCCAGAACATCGCCATCATGACGACCCCGAAGAAGAGCCAACCGTAAACTACGTGGTCGACGCCAACCGCCAGTCGGTTGCTCGACAAATGACCGATCATGACGATCATGTAGGCGCGCAGCCAGTTGGCGACGACGGGAACGATGATCGACGCCAGCACGAAGATGATGCGCCGCTTCAGCGAGTGATACGTCAGATAGGCGAAGAGTGTGCCGACGGTGATCGACGCAATCAGGTAGCGCACACCGCTGCAGGCCTCGACCACCGACCAGCTACCGCTTGGAATGACGAAACGCAGGCCTTCGGCGTGCACCGGTATGCCGGTGAGGCGTAAGCCGAAAATGGTCATCGCGGCGGTCCAGTCCATCAGCTTCGGCATGGCAAAATCGCCCAGCGGTACCGCGAAGAACAGGAATAGCAAGGCAAAGGCAAGCGCACGTGCCACCGGCCAGCCGAGTACAGCGGGAACGGACAGGACGAGCATCCCGACGGCGGCAAACTGGGTGAACGAATTCACCGCTGCCAGGTCGCCGAGCAGCCAGAAGAAACCAACGCCGGCGAGGAGCAGCCATGCAGAGTAGCTCGGCCGAGGCGTCAGCAGGGCAATCTCGGAGCGCTTGCGCCAGATCAGCCAGAGCGTGATGGGCAGCACGACAAAACCATGCGCGTAGGTGTCGGAGCGCGCCCAGATACCCGCCATGCCCAGGAACGTGTGGCGAAAAATGAGCAGAATCAGTATCGTGACGATGAAGAACACGGGCAGGACCAAGCGCCACTGATGATCGTCAGCCTGCATTGTCCGACTTGCAACGATGTGATTCATGGGAAGGCTTTCGTTGATCTGACTCGGTCGCTCATCCTGGTTTTCGCTCGCTTGCGGCATTGGCCCCGGCACGCTCGCCGAGTCATCCGAGGTTGCGCACGATGAAGGGTCCGAGTCGGTTGGCAAGGCCAATCGGCAACTTCCGCCAGGTCTCGATGAGCAGTCTGTACTTGGCGTTTGACGGGTTGTTCTGGGGAATCGAGTCGCGCCGGTAGAGGCAGTACTCATAATGCAGGGCTTGCGGTTCAAACCCCCAGTTCTTCTTGAAAGCAAAGGATCCGGTGCCGCGCTTGCTTCGACCGTAGTCGAAGACCTTCACGCCGCGTTCGCAGGCGCGGCGCATGAGCTCCCAATACTTGAAATCGTTCGCCGCAAGCTCACGCGCGGAAAGCTCGTCCCCCGCCGAATACGGCAGCACCTCGTCGCGGAAGTAGAAGCTCAAGACGCTGCTTAGTGGCCGCTGCATCGGGTCAACGACGGTGAGCACCTCGCAGTCGGCCGCGAAGACCTCGCGCAGGGCCTGGAAGTAACGACGCGGGAACGCCGGCGTGCCATGTCGATGAACGTTGTCGGCATAAAGGGCGAAGAAGCGGTCGATATCGGGGTCAAGCTCGCTGCGCAAGCCGTTCTTGATTCCCTTGCGGACCATGGCGCGTTGCTTGCGAGGAATGGCCAGCATGTTCGCGTCAACTTCTTTGGCAATCTCCTTGCGGAAGCGCACATAGAGATCCTGCGTCGGCCAATCGGCATGACGCTGACCGACGTTGCGCATTTCCAGATGGTCTACCCGTAGGCGGCGCGCGCGCGTCTGCGCTTCCTGCTCGAGCAGTTCCACCGCCTCCTGGCTGAGCGCGGCGATTCCACCGTACATGGCAAACGGCAGCGAGACGAGCGAATTGCCGAACAGCAGACTCTTCACCTGAGCCAGGGGCAGAACGCCTTCGATGACGCCAGCCCGCTCGGCAAAAAGAAAATGCGTCCGGTGCTTGAAGACCTCACCGACGATCCTCTGCCAGCCCGCCTTGTGGAAGAACGTCGCCTGGGGACAGGAATCGACGAAGGCGTCCCAGCGCGCCGCGGTCGCCGCATCGTCTGCACGCAATTCCCTGAGATGCAGTGGCGCCAATCCAGAAGCCGCTTCGCCGGTGGCTTGCCCGCTGGTCACCGACAAGCTCCCGGCGCTACCGTATCGGTGGGGAGAAACACCTGGTCTACCCGCCCCCAGTGAAAATCTGTCAGGAGTCGCTGCAGGCGGCCTTCCATATGGTGCAGATTGATGTAGTGGCGAAAGCGTGTCTTGGCGTCGATGCCGGCAACGCGTGGCTGTCGCGCATCGATCTCCCAGGGATGGAAGTAGAAGATTGCCGGTTGCCGGTCAATCGCGTTGACCCGCCGGAGCAGCCAGCGCGAAAGGGCATAGGGCAGCAGGCGGAAATAGCCGCCGCCGCTGGCCGGCCAGTTTCGTTCGAAAAAGCGCGCTGTGGTGACCGGTAGCTCGATCAACCCGGCGCGGACGCGATGCGCGAAGCGCGGCGCGTCGGGCATGCCATAGTGGTCGTGGCGAATCGGGTAGATGCTCGAGCTGTAGCGATAACCAGCGCGCTCAAGGCAGTCGAACGCCCACAGGTTCTGCTCGCCGATCGAAAAACTCGGCGCTCGGTAGCCTTTGACCTCCTGACCAGAGAGGTCTTCCAGCAAGCGCTTGGCCGAGCCGATGTCGGCCGCGAATTCGGCCGGGCTCAGATCGCTCGCGCGCTCGTGCCCATAACCATGGCTAGCCAGTTCGTGGCCGTCGGCGACGATGCGGCGGACGAGCTGCGGGTAGCGCTCGGCAATCCAGCCCAGGGTGAAGAAGGTCGCTTTGGTTCCTTGCTCGTTGAGCATGGCCAGAATGCGCTCGACGTTGCGCTCGACCCGGCATTCGCGCGCCTCCCACTCGCTGCGGGCAATGTAGGGGGCTAGCGCCGAGACCTGAAAGTAGTCCTCGACATCGATCGTCAAGGCGTTGGTGATCGCTTGATCCGCCATCGTGCAATGACTGCCGCGATCAGTGCCGACTTGCCGAATGTCGCGCGAGGAGCCAGCGCGCCAGATCGGCGGCGATCCGCTCAGCCGCGCGGCCATCCCACAGCTCGGGAAGACGGCCGCTCTTGCCGGCGCCGCTCAGAATCTGATCTACACCCTGACGAATCGCCAGCGGGTCGCTGCCGACGAGCGTGTTGGTTCCCTGGTCGACGGTAATCGGCCGCTCGGTATTCGCCCGCAAGGTCAGACAGGGAACGCCCAGCGCCGTCGTTTCCTCTTGCAGGCCACCTGAATCCGACAGGACCAGGCGAGCACCGGCGAGTAGACCGAGCATCTCGAGGTAGCCTTGCGGCGGCAGCAGAACGACACGCGGGCTGCTTAACAGATGCGCCAAGCCGAATCGTTCGATGTTGCCGCGCGTCCGCGGATGCAGCGCCATGACCAAGGGAATGCGCTGCGCGGTCTCACTGAGCACGGCGAGCAAGGGCGCCAGCGTTTCGACCTGATCGACGTTCGACGGACGATGCAGCGTGACGACGCCATAACCCTGCGCAGCGCCGATGAGGGCCGGGTCAAATCCGGCCTGCCGCAGGGTTTGCGCAGGTGGATGAGCGAACTCCCGGTTGGCGAGCAGGGAGTCGATCATCACGTTGCCGACAAATGACACGCGTTCCGCCGCGACCCCTTCGCGCGCCAGGTTGTCGTGTGCGCTGCGCTCCGTCGTATACAGGCGGTCAGCAAGTTGGTCGGTCAGTACCCGGTTGATTTCTTCCGGCATCGCCCGATCATGGCTGCGCAGCCCCGCTTCGACGTGCACGACCGGCACCAGCTTCTTGGCGCAGACCAGCGCGCAGGCAAGCGTCGAATTGACGTCGCCAACGACCAGCACGCATGACGGTCGGTACTCGTCGAGCAGGGGCTCGAAGCGGCGCATGACCTCCGCCGTCTGCACCGCATGCGTTCCCGAGCCGACCTCGAGGTTGATATCGGGATGCGGCAGACGCAGGTCGACGAACAGCCGATCGTTCATGTCCTTGTCGTAGTGCTGGCCGGTATGGACGAGCAGCGTCGGGACAACCGGGCGATGCGCACTGAAAGCGCGCAGGATCGGGGCCATCTTCATGAAATTCGGCCGTGCGCCAACAATGCAGGCGACCGGTCCCAGAGCGCTGGGCCATTCCTTGTCTGCCACCGGAGAACTCCTTTTCAGCCTATTGTTGCCTTGCCCGGACAGCGTCTATGAGCTGCTGAAGCAAGGAGAGAAGCGCTGCATTGTTACGTTCCAGACGGAGAATGCCGCGCTCGATGCGAATCATGCGCTGTTCAGCCTGCCCGCTCTTCATGTCGGCGATGACGCGTGAGGCCTGATCGGCAGTACTCGCGTCGAGCGAAAGGCGCGACAGGTCGACTTCGAGGACGTTGCTGTCGCTCAACTGCATGCTCATCGCGGCATGCTCACCATCGCCCACCCGGCTCGCCACCATCGACACGCTGGATTGCGTCTCTTCCTTGATCTCGCGCGCCACTTCTTCGACATCAGTACGCGAGAATTCGCTCTTTCCGTTCAGGTAGCCGGAAAGCAGAAGCCGATCGCAGTGCGCGTTGATCCGCCGCGGTACGCCGCCGCTGGCCTGAAAGATCGCATCGTAGGCCTCGCTGTCGAAGCGCGGCAGACCGGTCGAGCCGGCGCAGCGGAGCCGGTGTTCGATATACGCCTGCGTCTCCTCGCGGTCCATCGGTCCAATGTGGCACGCGGCGATCACGCGCTGGCGCAACTGGACCATTTCGTGGCTTTGCATGATCTTGCGGAACTCAGGCTGACCAATCAGGAAGCTCTGCAGCAGCGCCTGCGTGCCAAACTGGAAGTTCGACAGCATACGCAGTTCTTCGACCGCCCGCGGAGTAAGGTTCTGCGCCTCGTCAACCACCAGCAGGCAACGTTTTCCCTGGCGCGTGACGTCGATCAGGTAAGCTTCCAGCGAGAGCAGCATGTCGGACTTGCCGGCATTCTTCGTCGGCACGCCAAATGCGGCAGCGACCATGCGCAAGGTGTCTTCGGCACCAAGCTGAGTCGTGACGAGCTGCCCGGCAACAACCTTGGTCTGATCCAGATCGTTGAGCAGGCCGCGCACGATCGTCGTCTTACCCGCCCCGACCTCGCCGGTCACGACGATGAACCCTTCGTTCTGGCTCAAGCCGTATTCGAGGTAGGCCATCGCGCGCCGGTGCTGCTTGCTGGCGTAGTAGAACGAGGGATCAGGATTCAGCTGAAAAGGCTTGCTGGTCAAGCCGTAGAAGGATTCGTACATGGCAAACGATCAAAAACTGTGCGAGAGTCCGCCACTGAGGGCACTCTCCGTGTAGCCGCCAACGCCGCTCCCAACGGTCCGGCGCAAGCCGACGCTGGCGCTCGTCTTCGGCGAAATCTGCGTGGTCAGAAACAAATACGCAGCTCGTGTCGTAGTCTCCGGCGAACCGGCAACAAAACTCGTGCTGTGCTGCTGGCTGAGCAGGAGAGACAGGGCGGACAGGCCCGACAACTGGTGCGCCCAACTGAGGCCTACTCCGCGTTGCCGCGTTCCGTCCGCGCTGGCCGCGCTTCCCGTAGCGCCGCTCACCACACCCAGGGACTGCTGTTCGCTTTGGGTTGCCGTCAGCGTAACCGTATTGCGCGCGCCGAGCAGTGCCACCGAGAACTGCTGCCGCTTCTGCAGATTGGCAGTGTTGCTCAGGTAGCCATTGACGACACTGCCATCAACCGGCAAGCCTCGGCTTTGCAGGAACTGGATGACCTGCGCACGAATGGCATCGGGCGCCATTCCCGGATTGATCGCGGCCACGAGCGAATAAATCGCGTCGTAGTTCGAGCCGACGCTGGTGCTGGTCGCGTTCGACGGCTGAAACGACACATCGCGCGTTGCACTGTAGGTCCACAGCGAGCGCGGCATGCGGTGGCTGAACTCGACGGAATAGCCGTCGCCGAAGAATCGCCTGGTCTTGCTCGCGGCGAGCTTGCTGCGCGGGTCGGGTGTCCACACAAAACCATAACTGCCGGTAGTGTTGCTCTCCTGCTCCTGGCTGACATAGTTGTTGGATTCCCTGCCATTGCTCAGCCACACCTGCCACTGCGGGCTCAGCCGATAGAGCAGAGTCAGCGCATAGCGCGTTGCCTCGAGATTCCTGCCTCGTGTGTAGTCCGTGGTCTCGCGGCTCACGTCGATCGCCCAATCCAGAGGTCCCCAGCGGGTATTACCGGAGAGCTTTCCTTGCCACTCGCTGGAGTCCATGTCGCCCTGGCCCGACTGCGACCGGGTGATACCTGCCTTGTAGCGCAGCAGGTAATCCATCGACGAGAACATCTGACCGCGAATATACGGCGACACGCTATAGGTCGAGGTTTCCGTCTGGTTGGCGTTCACGTTCACGTTGCTGCCTGGGGAGACGGCTCCGAGCGGGGTCAGATACTGCTGCGAGATGTTTCCCATGGCGTCGATGAACAGCCAATCCTCAATGGCTTCGAGCATGCCAACAGCATTCAGCGCGTTCCTGTGATTGTTCGCCGACGACTCGCGCACATAGAGGTTTTGCGTCAGCGCGTAGCTGAGGCGAAGTTTGCCGCGCGCGCCCTTACCATCGATCAAAATCCCGGGCGTCAGGCTGGTCACCAGGTCGCTCGTCCGGTTGCCGCCGGGTGAGAGAAAGACGTTGTCGCTGAGCGTCGCGCTGACGGCCAGCGTCGGCGTCACGTGCCAGTTCTCGGCGTACGTCGGGAAAGCTGCCGCCCAGAGAAGGGCGCCCGCACGCCAGGCGCACGCCGCCAGCAGCGGTCTCGGCTGGCGAGGACGCGCGGCCTCGCTTGGGAAATGTGGCTCTCCAGCGCTGCGCTTGTCGCCACGCATAGGATCAGCTGCGCTCGGAGCCATAACCATACCCGTAGCCGTAGCCATAACCGTAACCGTAGCCATCCTGCGTCGTAGCGCGCGCCTGGTTGAGGAGCAGGAGCTTGACCGGGCATGAATCAATGGCAGCCAGGGCGTGTTTGACGTCGCTCTTGATCGTGCTCTCGGCCCTGACAACGATGACGACCTGTCCCATATGGGTGGCCAGGACGCGCGCCTCGGTGGTCATCAGTAACGGCGGCGAATCGAAAATGATGATGCGGTCCGGGTAGCGATTGGCCATTTCGTCGAGCAAGGCGATCATCGCTTCGCTGGCAAGGAACTCGGTGGCGCGCTGGTGTTGCGTACCGCTCGGCAGGAGCGTCAGCTTTTCGACGTTGGTCCTCAGGAGTACGTCGGACAAGGTGCTGGTTTCATGCGTCAACACGTCGAGCAGGCCGGCCGATGCGTTCAAATTGAGCATCTTGAGTACGGATGGTTTGGGTACATCGGCGTCAACGAGCATCACCGTGTTGTCCAGTTCCATGGCAATGCTCATCGCCAGATTGATCGCCGTAAAGCTCTTGCCTTCGCCGGGCAATGCGCTGGTGACCATGATCAGGTTGCCGCGCCTGATCGGCGCAGCTCCCCTACCCATGGCGTTGGCGATCAAGGGTCGCTTGATCACGCGATACTGATCGGCCAGGCGGGAGCGTGGCGCATCGGGACTGATCAGGCCGACGGCGGCGAGCGCCGCCAAATCGAGGTCGACCCGGCGGGAAACCATTGCCCCCGGCGGCACGCTGGCGACGGCCAAAGCTGGCGTGCTGTCGACCGCTGCGGGACGCGGCGTCACGGCCGGTGACTCTGCCCCGGCACCTGGCAAGGCGACGGCTGCGTCCACTGTCGAGTCAGCTTGCACCGGCGCCGGCGCCGGCGCCGGCGCCGCGTCGGCAACCGACTGCGGGATATCCACTCCCGCCCGTCGCAGTTGTTCCAGGCGCTTGGCCGCTTGTTCGATGAGGCTCATGGATTTTCCTCAGACACTACGGATGGAAAACACGAACAGGACGACCAGTCCCGCTCCGTAAATCGCAACGAGCGCCACGCAAGCCCCGAGGAAACGAAGCAGATCCCGCTTCTCGCGGCGCTTGCTGTCCTCGTTGATCAGCATCGAAACGGTTCCCAGCAGCGGCAAGCCGCACTCCTCGCGCAGCGAACGCGAATCGAAGAAGACCGGGCGGATCTGGCTGGCGGCAAAAGTGGAGAGAATGCCAGCGGCGAGCGACAGTAGAAGTGTCAGCGGCAGCAACAAGGTGCGATTCGGCGCCACCGGTTTCGGCGAGACGCGTGGCGGGTCGATCAGGCGGAAGTCGACACCCGCCGTGCTGTCCATTTCGCTACCCATGGTCGCCGATTCACGGCGCTGCACCAGTTGCTCGTAATTCTTCTTGTTGATGTCGTAATCGCGGTTGAGCTGGGCAAACTCGGCTTCGATCTGTGGAACCAGATTGATCGACGCTTTCATCCGATCGTAACGCGACTGATATTCGCTTACCCGGGTCTGCAAGGCGGCGACTCGGGCTTCCGTTTCCGACAGGGCAACTTTCAGTTGCTGATAAACCGGATTGCTGCTGGCGGCTGTTGACGGACTGCTCAACGCCGTCTTGCGGCGGGCAATGATCTCCTGCTGCTTCTGCTCCTCGAGTTCCTTGATCAGCCGGCGCGTGCTGACCACATCCGGATGCTGGTCGGTAAAGCGCTGCAGCATGGCATCCAGGTTACGCCGCATGGCGTCGATGCGCCCGTCGATCTCGGGCACCGAAACACCGGCGACCGATTCGGGAGCGACGGTATCGGACTGGACGACCGGATCTTCACCGACGATCTGGTGCTTCAGCGCGTCGCGCGACTCCTGCGCTTCGCGCAACTCGAGCCGTGCCTGTTCGAGCAAACCGCCAAGCTCGCCCATTCGGGTCAGATGGTCTTTGCCTTCGGACCCCTGCAGGTTGAGGTTGCGCAACTTGAATTCCTTCAGACGCGACTCGGCCTCTTCCAGCTTCTTCTCGTACGTCTTGATCTGTTCCTCGAGAAACTTCTTGGCCGATTCGGCGTCACGCCGCGTGTCGCCAAGGTTGGACTCGACGAAAATCGAGACCAGCGACTGCACCACGCGCTTCGCCTGCTGCGGATTACTATCGCGGAAGACGATCGTGTAGATGTTGTCGCGCGTCGTGTTCTGAATCTTCAAGGCAGACATCAGATCCTCTGCCAGCGTATCGCGTTCGGCCTTGGTCTGGACCTTGAGGTCGAGATCGGCCATCCGGATAAGCTTGTCGACATTCGGCCGCGAGATCAGCGTGCGGCTCAACATCATGATCTGCTGATCGAAGTTTGGCTGCGTCACCAGGCCAGACATCAGCGGCCGCAAGATCGATTGCGTGTCAACATAAATGCGCGCCGAGGCCTCGTACTTGTCCGGCATGAGCAGAACCAAGGCCACACTAGCCACACTGACAATCCAGGCGACGCCCACTCCGAGCCAGCGGCGCTTCCACATGCCGCGCAGCATTGCAGTCGCTTGTCGAAGCAGTTCATCCATCGGATTCAGACTCTAACAAGAAGATGTGACAAAGGAACCCGCTGCCGCCTCGTGCCGTACTGCACAAGCCAGCAACAGTCCGACCAGACGGAGCAAGAGGCAGCCGGCAGATCAGAACCAGCTCTGTGGGATGATCAGCACATCACCCGGTCGCATATCCACGTTTGCAGAAATGTCGCCACGCCGGATCAGATCCGCCAGGCGGACGCTGTACTGAGTATTCCCCTCGGCGCTGCGGAGCAGCTTGGCGCCGTTGCCATCGGCAAAATCGGTCAGACCGCCGACGGCGATCATCACGTCAAGCAAGGTCATGTTCTGCCGATAGGGAAGTGTCTGCGGCTTCGAGGCTTCGCCCAGAACCCTGATCTGCTCGCTTTGCGTGCCGATGAAGCTGGTCACCACAACGGTCACCACCGGGTCGCGAATGAAGGTGCCGAGCGCCTTCTCCATATCCCGCGCCAGAGCTGTCGGCGTCTTGCCCATTGCCTGCAGATCCTCGATCAGCGGTGCTGCAATCAGCCCATCAGGCCGCACCGGGACGGTCATCGAGAGTTCCGGGTTACGCCAGACGATGATATTGACGCTGTCGCCAGGTCCGATGATGTAACGATAGTCCGGCGACGCCGCGCTGGTCGGCGCTGGCGGCAACGAGCTCGCACAGCCAGCCAGCAGCACCCCGCAGACGCCCACCGCAACCCAGCGCAGTCCGGCGCCCAGCACTGTACACAGGCGTGTCAACATCACTCTCTCCTTATCGTCATTCGTGCTCGGCCGCCAGCGAATCACGCTGCCTGTCCCGCCAGCACGGCGAGCACCTGTTCTATGGGCATATCATGCAGAGCGTGACAGTATAGTGGAAATCGCCCGCCAAGCAACGTCGTTTGGACGCCTGCGTCAGCCCTCACCGAATGCCTGCAGAGTATCTGCAATCTGCCGCTGCACGCGTCAATTACTCCACACTTGACGGCATTTGCTCGCCTGCGCTGAATGGATCCACTACGACAAGCCCGCGTTCGCCCGCGGTCATCGCGCCCGGCACAGTGGTTCGTCAGCCAGCGGCGACCGCGCGGCACGCCCGGCAGATCGGAAGAGCGTCGTGTAGGGAAAGAGTGTAGATCTCGGTGG
>ERZ761603.232-NODE-232-length-49017-cov-42.349067_pt1 | contig 49017 bp, 41 predicted proteins | sample MGYA00511879_ERZ761603 | MGnify/ENA primary metagenome ERZ761603 (study PRJEB28899, sample SAMN02850040) | bioreactor sludge metagenome | biome: EBPR Sludge; feature: EBPR Bioreactor; material: flocular biomat | place: Australia: Thorneside Wastwater Treatment...
TACTGCACGAGGTTGTAGGTGAAGGAGTCGTAGTTGTCGATCATCAGCAGCATTGGCGCCTATCCTGTCTTTCTTGTCACACGCTGCCGGCAAACTCGCGGATTCTGTGCGCTTCCTGGTCCTGATTGCCGGCTGGCCGGAGAAGTGCTCAATACCGGGCACCGGCACGATTGGCATTATCGCGCGTGATACAAGCCGGCTCAAGTTTGGCGATGGTTTTCGCGCTGATATCGACATCGAGCGGCCCGACGCAAGAGCACAGAACCTGCCGCAGTCTGCACTCTACCGTGCCGCAGGTCGAACTCCCTGCCCCGATGCTGATGGACCAGCTTGTGTGGTCGGACGCACCTGCCGCCCTACTCTGCCTGCCGAGTGCCCCTGGGACGACCCTGTCCGGCTCACCGGCCGAAGTCCGGGATGATCGGTATGTGCAAGTGCTTCTCCTATGGAATCCGCCGCGCAGCGCTATACTGTTGGGGTGACGCCGAAGCCGGCGCCGTTTGGTGGCAAAGGATGCAGCCAATGAGACCTCGTGACCGGAGCTTCTGGATGTGGGCTGAGGCGCTGGACCTTCTGCAGGGCGCAGAGCAAGTGCAGCGTCGTTTTTTCTCCCTCGAAAGCGTGCAGGCGGTGCCGTGCTGGGAGCCGGCGGTCGACCTCTATGAGATCGGCGAGGAACTCAGGCTGCTCGTCGCGCTACCGGGCGTCAGCTCGCGGCAATGTGAAGTGGTTCTCGATGACGACGGACTGGTGGTGCGCGGTCAGCGGCCAATGCCGTCGGTGCTCCAGCGTGCAGCCATCCACCGCCTCGAGATTCCTTATGGGCGATTCGAGCGCCGGATTCCGCTACCGCCGGGAAGCTACCGCTTGCACGAGCAGTTCCTTGAGGACGGCTGCCTGGTGCTCGTCCTCCGCCGCCTCCAGTGAAGGACAGGAGCATGCGCACTGACAAGAGCGACAGCGGCGTCTTCGTGATCCCTGACGACGCAATGATCATCGTGCCGATGCGCAACGTCGTTTTATTTCCGGGCATGATCCTGCCGCTGACCATCGGCCGCGAGCAATCGATCCTGGCAGCCCAACAAGCAGTAAAGACGGAGCGTCCGGTGGGCATCCTCCTGCAGCGTGATGCCGCGATCGAGGTACCGACTCCGGATGAACTTTGTCTGGTCGGTACGGTGGCCAACATTCTCCGCTACGTGACCCTGCCGGACAACACGCACGTCATTGTCTGCCAGGGGCTGCAGCGATTCCGGATCGCCGAGTACCTGCCCGGGTATCCTTTTCCAGTGGCACGCGTCGGGCGGATCGAGGAGCCCGAGGTGACAGACAGCCAGATTGAAGCCAGGATGATCCAGCTCCGCGAGCGCGCGCTCGAAGTCCTGCAGTATCTGCCGCAAGTCTCACAGGAGCTGCTCGGCGCCGTGAAGAGCATCGGCCAGCCAGCGGCACTGGCCGACCTGGTGGCCAGTGTCACCGAACTGAAGTTGACCGATCGACAGAGGGTCCTCGAAACAGTGGATCTGACGCGACGGCTCGATGTCGTGCTCGATTGCCTACTCGGTCGCCTGGAGGTGCTGCGGCTTTCACGCGAGCTCGACGAGCGCACCAAGGCAAGCATCGACCAGCGCCAGCGCGAATACCTGTTGCGCGAGCAGCTGAAGTCGATCCAGAAGGAACTGGGCGAGGGGGAAACCGGCAACAGCATCGAGATGGAGGCGCTGCGCAAGGCCATCGCCGACGCGGAGATGCCCGAGGAAGTAGCAACGCAGGCCAACAAAGAGCTGAAGCGCCTGGAGCGCATGTCGGACGGTTCCGGGGAGTACTCGATGGTACGCGCGTATCTCGACTGGCTGGTCGAGTTGCCATGGAAAGCGCCTGAGCCGGATCGCATCGAAATCGCTGAAGCGCGACGCATCCTCAATGCAGATCACTTCGGCCTCGATCGGGTCAAGAAGCGCATCGTCGAGTTTCTTGCCGTGCGCAAGCTCAACCCGAGTGGTCACGGGCCCATTCTGTGCTTTGTCGGACCGCCAGGAGTCGGCAAGACGTCGCTTGGCCAGTCAATCGCCCGGGCGCTCGGCCGCAAGTTCGTGCGCGCCTCGCTGGGCGGCGTCCACGATGAAGCCGAGATTCGCGGCCATCGACGGACCTATATCGGCGCCTTGCCCGGCAACATCATTCAGGCGATTCGCAAGGCCGGATCGAGGGGCTGCGTGATGATGCTCGACGAGATCGACAAGCTGGGGGCAAGCATCCAGGGCGATCCCTCGGCGGCACTGCTCGAAGTCCTTGATCCGGAGCAGAACGATACCTTCCGCGACAACTATCTCGCCTTGCCTTACGACCTGTCCCGCATGCTGTTCATCACCACGGCCAATGTGCTGGACAACATCCCGGGGCCCCTGCGTGACCGCATGGAGATCATCCAGCTACCTGGCTATACGCAGGAGGAGAAACTGGAGATTGCGCGGCGCTATCTGGTCGGACGCCAGATCACCCAGAACGGCCTCAAGGAAGGGCAGATCGAGTTTTCGCAGGCAGCGTTGCAGGCAATCATTCGCGATTACACGCGAGAAGCCGGTGTGCGCTCGCTCGAGCGCGAGATTGGCGCGGTGTGCCGACGTGCCGCCGTGGAGATTGCCGAGGGCGCGATACAGTCAATGACCGTCGACGAGGGCGATCTGCCCCGGATACTTGGGCCGGGCAAGTACGATAACGAGGTCGCGCTGCGCACCGGCCTCGCCGGGGTCGCCACGGGACTGGCGTGGACGCCGGTTGGTGGCGACATCCTGTTCATCGAAGCGAGCCGCACAACCGGCGATGGCAAGCTGATCCTGACCGGGCAACTCGGCGACGTGATGAAAGAGTCGGCACAGGCTGCGCTCACGCTGGTGAAAACCCGTGCGGCCAGTCTCGGCATCGATACCGGCAGCTTCGACAGGAGCAATGTCCATGTGCACGTCCCGGCGGGGGCAATCCCGAAGGATGGTCCGAGTGCCGGCGTGGCGATGTTCATCGCGCTGGCATCGCTTTTCGTTGACCGCCCGGTCCGTAACGACACCGCGATGACCGGCGAGATAAGCCTGCGCGGACTCGTCCTGCCGGTGGGTGGAATCAAGGACAAGGTGCTCGCCGCCATGCGTGCCGGCATTCAGCGAGTGCTGCTGCCGGCGAGGAACCGCCGGGACCTCGAGGAAGTGCCGGCGGAGGCGAAGCAGCGCCTCGAGTTCGTTTTCCTGGAGAATGTGGATGACGCGGTGCACAATACCATGCCGCGATGATGCAGCGGGATGCTCCGGGCTCGGCGGCGCCGCCGCGTGTCTACACATCAGGGAAAGCGCGGCTAGCAGGCACGCGGCTGGTTTCCCGGGAGATTGAGAATGACCGCGCATAAAGTGCATGTCTACTTGCCCGGTCGCCTGATCGTCATTGGCTTTGGCTGCGTTGGGCAGGGACTGCTGCCCCTGCTGCTGCGACATGTTGGCATAGCGCCGGGGGCAATCACGATCGTCTCCGCCGACGAGGCTGGCCGGCAAGTGGCAGCCGAGTATGGCATCCGCTTCATCACCAAGGCGTTGCTCCCCGACAACTATCGCCAGGTGCTCGATCCTCTGGTCGGCCGGGGCGACTTCGTGCTGAATGTCTCGGTCGACGTCGCCTCGGTGGCGTTGATCCGCTATGCCCGCGAAAAGGGCGCGCTCTACCTGGATACCAGCATCGAGCCATGGCCTGGTGGCTACAGCAATCCGGCCGTGCCGGCAGCGGCGCGGACCAACTACGCGCTGCGCGAGGAGGCGCTGGCGCTGCGCAAGGGCGAGTCCGCTTCGCCGACCGCAGTGCTGACGCATGGCGCCAATCCGGGCCTGGTGTCGCACTTCGTCAAGCGTGCCTTGTTGAATGTTGCCGCCGCTACAGGGCTGGCCGCCAGCCCGCGCGAGACGCACGAGGACTGGGCAGCTCTGAGCGGCTCCCTCGGCGTGCGGACGATCCACATTGCGGAGCGCGACACGCAGGTGTCCACGCTCCGCAAGCAGACGAACGAGTTCGTCAATACCTGGTCGGTCGCGGGCTTCATCAGTGAGGCACAGCAACCCTGCGAACTGGGCTGGGGTTCGCACGAGCGGCATTTCCCGAATGACGGGAAGCGACATCAGACCGGCTCGCAGGCGGCGATCTATCTGACCCGGCCAGGCTGTGCCACGCGCGTGCGTACCTGGACACCGCGTGCCGGGCCTTTCCACGGCTTTGCCATCACGCATGGCGAGTCGATTTCGATTGCCGACTACCTGACTCTTCGCCAGGGTGGTCAGGTAGTCTATCGACCGACGGTGCACTATGCCTATCACCCCTGCGACGACGCGCTGCTGTCGGCGCATGAGTTCTGTGGCCGGAACTACGTCGAGCAGGAAAAGAAACGCATCCTGATGGACGAGATCTCGTCTGGCGGCATCGATGAGCTTGGGGTACTGCTGGCGGGCCACCGCAAGAACGCGTACTGGTATGGCTCGCAACTGAGCGTCGATGACGCCAGGCGGCTGGCGCCGCACAACAGCGCGACCACCCTGCAGGTGACCTCGGCGGCGTTGGCCGGAATGATCTGGGCGATCGAGAATCCCGAGCGCGGGGTGATCGAGCCGGACGAGATGGATTTCGAACGGGTCCTCGAGATCTGCATGCCCTATCTCGGGCCCCTGGTGGGCGTCTACACCGACTGGACGCCACTGGCCGGCCGCGCGCGCCTTTTCCCGGAAGAGACCGACGAATCCGATCCCTGGCAGTTCAGGAACGTCAGAGTTTCTTGATTTTCCCTGCACAAATGCTTTCGACGACCTATGATGGATCTGTGGTCCGCTCGCTGCCGGCCTCAGCTGGCGCTGCGCCCAGTCCGGGGAAGACAGGCAGCGGGAGGGGATTGCTCGACAGGGCTTGCGTGTCGCTGATGCGACTTCTTTCAAGGGAGTTTGTCATGAGTAGCAGATCAATTCCTCCCGGCTTTCATCCGGCTCGCCGTGATCGCCTGCTGCAGGAAGCAGAGCACGATAGCTACAAGACCCGGGGGAAGCTTCCCGACCCGACCATCTGTACGCATTGCGGGGCCGTCTTTCGCGGTGGGCGTTGGCAATGGGGCGTCATGGCCCCAGCCGACGCGCATCGGGCCAGCTGCCCAGCCTGCTGGCGTGTGCAGGATCATTACCCGGCAGGGTTTGTTTTCCTTGAGGGAGATTTCCTGTTGGCTCACCGCGAGGAGATCGGACATCTGGTCCGCAACGAGGCCGAGCGTCAGCGAGCGGAGCACCCTTTGAAGCGGGTGATGGCGATCGACGAATCGGAGACCGGGCTGCGGGTGAGCACCACCGACATCCACCTCGCACGGGCGATTGGCGAAGCCGTCCACCATGCCTATCAGGGCGAACTTGAATTCCACTACAACCCGGAAGAGGCCTTGTTGCGCGTTCATTGGTCACGGTAGTGCGCAGGCAGCGACGGGGAGCGGACTGGCCACAACCGCAATGCCCGCTGCGACCGCGCGCAGCCAGTACTGATCGAGCAACTCAAGCCGGGGGGGAACACTTGTGATACCGCTTGGCAGGCAGCACTTCGGACAGGATCTGTTGACGATCCGCAAGGACGCTCATGGCCGGACTGAAGAACGGCGGATTCTGCCGGCCGCTTTCGTGCCTTCCACCGGATCCGCGGAGGAGTGATCGGCTACAGGCTCAAAAGCGTGTGTCGAGACCGTGCTCGGCCAGTTCGGCCGCACGCAGCACGGCGAGGGCTTTGTTCTGCGTTTCCTGCCACTCGGCAGCCGGGTCGGAATCGGCGACGACACCGGCACCAGCCTGCACATGCAGCTGGCCGTCCTTGACGATGGCCGTACGGATCGCGATCGCCAGATCCATATCCCCATTGAAGCCGAGGTAACCGACCGCACCGGCGTAGATGCCGCGCTTGACCGGTTCAAGTTCGTCGATGATCTCCATCGCCCGCACCTTTGGCGCGCCGGAGACGGTTCCGGCGGGAAAAGTGGCCTTGAGCACATCAAGCGCGTCAAACTCGGGCCGCAGCCTGGCCTCCACATTCGAAACGATGTGCATCACGTGCGAGTAACGCTCGACGATCATGTTTTCGGTCAGTTTGATGGTACCAACGCGGGCGACGCGGCCAGCATCGTTGCGACCAAGGTCGAGAAGCTGGACGTGCTCTGCACGCTCCTTTTCGTCGGCCAGCAACTCGGCGGCGAGTGCCTGGTCTTCGTCGAAAGAGACACCCCGCCGACGGGTGCCGGCGATCGGCCGCACGGTCACGGTGTCGCCTTCAAGGCGGACAAGGATTTCCGGTGAGGCGCCAACGACGTGGAAGTCCTCGAAGTCGAAATAGAACATGTACGGTGACGGATTCAGCGAGCGCAACGAGCGGTACAGCGCCATAGGGCTGGCCACCAGCGGCTTGCTCATGCGCTGTGACAGGACGACCTGCATGATGTCGCCCTCGGTGATGTAGCGCTTGGCCTTGATCACCGCCTGTCGGAACTGTGCCTCGCCAAACATCGAAGTCGCCGGTTGCGAAGAGCGCGGAGTCTCGGGCGGAATGGCGACCGACTCGCGCAGCCTGACCAGCAGTTCCCTCAGCCGGGTCTGAGCCTTCTGGTAGGCGCCGGGAACCCCGGGCTCAGCATAGACCACCAGCGTCAGTTTGCCCGAAAGGTTGTCGACCACCGCAATTTCCTCGGAAAGCAGCAGGACGATGTCGGGAACTCCGAGATCATCCGCTTTCTGCGAGCGCGTCAGCCTGGTTTCGATATAGCGGACGGTGTCATACCCGAAACAGCCGACCAGCCCACCGCAGAACCGCGGTAAGCCGGTGGTTGGAGCGGCGCGAAAGCGCTTCATGTACTTGCCGATGAAGTCGAGCGGGTTGGTATCGTCTTCACGTTCGGCAATGCGATTGCCGTTCAGCACCAGCACCTGATGCGCATTGATGACGATCCGGGTCGGACTGGCAAGACCGATAATCGAGTAACGACCAAAGCGCTCGCCGCCCTGCACTGATTCCAGGAGATAGCTATAGGGGTTGTTGGCCAGCTTCAGATAGATCGACAGCGGCGTGTCGAGATCAGCGAAGGTTTCGAGTGTCACCGGGATACGATTGTAGCCTTCGGCGGCCAAACGATTGAAATAGGCTTCGGTCATCGGAACTCCACAAGAAAGCACTGCGAGAACGGATGTGCGCCCTGCCAATGACACACCCGGGGCGGGACTGCGACGAGGCAGCCTACGGGCGCAAGCGTCGCCAGTACCAGGCCTCCGCCCGGCAAGCGGGCGTCGAGGGCAGCGCGTAGTGGAGCAGGGTCATGCGTGAATCAGGCGTTGCGCCGCTTCGGCAAGGGTCGGGACTATACCATCACACGCGAGATCACGAACATCACGGCCCTCGTTGTAGCCGTATGGCACCAGAAACACATGGCAGCCGGCAGCACGCCCGGCGTCAAAGTCGTGCACCGAATCACCAATCATCAGCACGTCGACCGGCGAGACGCCAAGGCGGCCACTGGCCCAGAGCAGGGGCATCGGGTCGGGCTTCGGACGCGGCAGCAGGTCGCCGCTGACGATCACGTCGAAATAGGGAAAGAGACCAGTACGTTGCAGCAGGGGGAGGGTGAAAGCCTCCGCTTTGTTGGTGATGACACCGAGGGGCAGATCCAGTGTCTTGAGTGCTTCAAGACCCTCGAGGACACCCGGGAAAAGAGCGGCATTGCGACCGTTCTCCGTGCTGTAATGCCGTTTGAAGCTGGCCAGAGCCTCTGGCGGTGGCGGCGCCGCATCGTCGGCAGCGTCCATCGACCCGGCCAAAACTCGCTTGACCAGATTGGGGATGCCGCGCCCGACATAGCTGCGAATCGATTCGACCGCGACTTCCGCGCGCCCGAGGTCGCGCAGCATGGCGCTCGCGGCGGCGTGCAGATCGAGCACTGTATCCAGCAGCGTGCCGTCGAGATCGATCAGCACGGCGCGGACGGCGAGCGGTGTAGGCATCACGGCACCGCCAGCTGCGCGCGCAGCGCAGCAATGATACTGTCGTAGCGGTTGGCGTCGGTGTCCCTGCCGGCGCCGTAGACCGCCGAACCGGCGACAAAAGCATCGGCACCGGCGCGGGCGATCTCGGCAATGTTATCGACCTTGACTCCGCCATCAACTTCCAGCCGGATTCGTCGCCCGCTGGCACGCTCGTAGGCGTCTATTCTGGCCCGTGCTGCCTTGAGCTTGGTCAGCGTTGACGGAATGAATTTCTGCCCGCCAAAACCGGGATTGACACTCATCAGCAGGATGATATCCAGCTTGTCCATCACGTAATCAAGGTACTCGAGCGGCGTCGCCGGGTTGAACACGAGACCGGCCTGACAGCCGTTCTCCCGGATCAGCGCGAGCGTGCGGTCGACGTGATCGGACGCTTCCGGGTGAAAGGTGATGATATTTGCGCCGGCCTTCGCGAAATCCGGAACGATGCGATCGACGGGCCGGACCATCAGATGCACGTCAATCGGCGCCCGCGTCAGCGGGCGGATTGCCTCACAGATCAGGGGGCCGATCGTCAGATTGGGCACGTAATGGTTGTCCATCACGTCGAAATGGATCCAGTCGGCACCGGCGGCAATGACATTCACCACCTCTTCGCCAAGCCGGGCAAAGTTGGCAGAAAGGATACTCGGTGCGATCACGTGCATAAGAGAAACCACTTTGACTGAACAAGATTGATTCTAATGTGAAAGCGCCGGCCTGCCGCAGCTCATCGACCGGTCAGGGTCGCGATTGCTATCGGCGGCGCGCTTCGGCAGATCATTCCCGACTGAGGATTTGCACGCTACGCGCCGCGACCGGAGTCGTCTTCTCGCGTCGACAGCTGGCGAAAGCGGTGTCCGCGCTGCTGTCGCAAACTTGCTCCCAGATACCGGCCGGAAGCAGGAAAGGCACCGGGATTTCGTCGCGGTTGATCAGGCAAAGCAAGGTTCCGCTGTCCCCTGCCTGGCCTGCGGCTGGCGTGTCCGGGGCGAGCTGCATGGCAAATGCACCCAGCTTTTTCGACTGCCAGTCGGCAACGCGCATCGGCCTGCCCGCGGGATGCCACCAGACGACATCAGGCTGCCTGTCGGCAGTCGCCGCGCCGGTCAGCCAATGGCGTCGCCGCAGTTGCGGGAAGCGTCGACGCACGCCAATCAAGCCGGCGACAAAATTGATCAGGCCGGCATTGGTATGGCGCCAGTCGAGCCAGGTCATTGGATTATCCTGGCAATAGGCGTTGTTGTTGCCGGCCTGGGTGCGCCCGAGTTCATCACCACCCTGCAGCATGGGCACGCCCTGGGCGATCATCAAGGTCGCCAGCAACGCGCGCTGCAGGCGACGACGTCTTTCGAGAACGGCTGGATCCGCGCTCTCGCCCTCCTCGCCACAATTCCAGGAGCAGTTGTGAGCGTGCCCGTCACGGTTGTCTTCGCCATTGAGCTCGTTGTGCTTCGTTTGATAGCTGACGAGATCGCGCAAGGTAAAACCGTCATGCGCCGTGACGAAGTTGACACCTGCCTGGGGCGCGCGCCCCGCCGCCTGGAAGATCTCACTCGATCCGGCGAGGCGCTGTGCCAGTTGCCCGACACCGGCCTCGCCGCTCAGCCAGAAGGCACGGACATCGTCGCGGAACCGGTCATTCCATTCGCTCCAGCCAGGCAGAAAGCCCCCGAGGCGGTAGCCATCGGGTCCGATGTCCCAAGGTTCGGCGATCAGCTTGACGCGCTGCAGCAGCGGATCCTGCCTCAGTGCGGCCAGAAAAGCGCTGTCGCGCGTCAGTGCGGCGGCAAGATCGAAACGGAAACCGTCGACGTGCATCACCTCGACCCAGTAGCGCAGCGCATCCATGACCAGCTGCAGAACGCGCGGGTGGGCGAGATTCAGGGTGTTGCCGCAACCGCTGAAATTCTCATAGCCCGCTAGGTAACCGGCTGGCAGGCGATAGTAACTGCGGTTGTCGATACCCCGAAACGAGACGGTCGGGCCCCATTCGTCTGTTTCGGCGGTGTGGTTGAAGACGACGTCGAGAATGACTTCAAGGCCGGCGGCATGGAGCGAGCGGACCATGGTCTTGAATTCGGAAATCACCGACTGCCCGCCGATCTGCGCTGCATAACGTGGTGCGGGAGCGAAGAAGGCCAGCGAGTTGTAGCCCCAGTAATTCACACGCCCTTCGTTGACCAGACGCTGCTCATCGAGAAAGTAGTGCACCGGCAGCAGGCTGACGGCGGTGACGCCAAGCCGCTGGAAATGCTCAATCATCGCTGGCGCGGCGAGACCGGCGTAGGTGCCACGCAGGATTTCGGGAATACCGGGATGTTGACGGCTCACGCCCTTGACGTGGGCCTCGTAGAGCACCGTATCGGCCCACGGTATCGCCGGGGGTGCATCGTCGCCCCAGTCGAATGCTTCGTCGACCAGAGCGGCCGTCAGACAGTGTAGGGGATAATCCTGTGCCGGCCACGAGAAGCGTCCTGCCACTTCGCGCGCGTAGGGGTCTACAAGCAGGCGCTGGCCATCAAAGCGGTGGCCGAGTTCGGGCGCATGCGGGCCATGCACCCGGTAAGCGTAGCGCAGGCCGGGCACTGCACCGACGAGGTAGCCGTGCCAGACCTGGTCGGTGCATTCGCGCAAGGGCAACACGCGCATCTGTCTGCCTTCGAAAAAACACAAATCAACGGCCTCGGCATGTGCTGAAAAAAGCGCGAAGTTGGCTCCCCGGCCATCCCAGTGGGCGCCAAGCGGCCAGGGTCGCCCAGCCTCGAGGCTGGTGGAGTCGATCACGGTATCCATTCGAGGTACAGCCCTGCGAGCGGCGGCAGCGTCAGAGCAAGGGACCATTCGCGCCCGTGCGCCGAAACCGGCTCGGCATGGATCGGATCAAACCCGTTGCCGACGTTGCTACCCCCGTAATGCTGCGAGTCAGTATTGAGCCGCTCCTGGTAGCTGCCGGGCATCGGTACGCCGATCCGGTAGCCATGGCGAACCACGGGCGTAAAGTTGCCGACGTAGAGGATGGCGCGCGAGCGATCACGCGCCCAGCGGACGAAGGCGACGACCGAACATTCCGCATCATCGGCGGCGATCCACTCGAAGCCGGCCGGCTCGAAATCGACCTGATGCAGCGCCGGATTGCTCCGGTAGATGCGGTTGAGATCGCGGATCAGGTCACGCACGCCAGCGTGCAGCGGGAAGTCGAGCAGCCCCCAGTCCAGCGAAGCATCGTGGTTCCACTCGTTCCATTGGCCGATTTCGCCGCCCATGAACAGCAGCTTCTTGCCTGGATGGGCCCACATGTAGCCATACAGCGCACGCAGGTTGGCGAACTTCTGCCAGTAGTCGCCGGCCATCTTGCTGATCAACGAGCCCTTGCCGTGAACCACCTCATCGTGCGACAGCGGCAGAATGAAGTTTTCTGTGTAGGCGTACATCATGCCGAAGCTGAGCTGGTTGTGGTGATACCTGCGATGCACCGGATCCTTGGCCATATAGTCGAGAACGTCGTGCATCCACCCCATGTTCCACTTGTAGTGGAAACCAAGGCCACCCATTTCCGGCGGACGACTGACCATCGGCCAGGCGGTCGACTCCTCGGCATAGGTGGCGGCGCTTGGATGCTCCTGGCCAAGGACCTCGTTCGTCCGGCGCAGGAAAGCGACGGCCTCCAGGTTCTCGCGACCGCCATGCACGTTCGGTAGCCATTGCCCTTCCTCGCGGCTGTAGTCGCGGTAGAGCATCGAGGCAACGGCATCGACCCGCAGGCCGTCGATGCCGTAACGTTCGATCCAGAAGAGGGCATTGCCGATCAGGTAGTTGCTGACTTCGCGACGGCCAAAGTTGTAGATGAGCGTACCCCAGTCCTGGTGCATGCCCTCCCGCGGATCGGCGTGCTCATAGAGCGCTGTGCCGTCGAAGCGGCCGAGGCCGTGTTCGTCCGTCGGGAAATGCGCTGGCACCCAGTCGACCAGCACGCGCAGGCCCGCCGCGTGGCAGGCGGCGACGAATTCGCGAAAACCGGTCGGGTTGCCATGACGCGCGGTGGGCGAGTAAAGGCCGAGCGGCTGATAGCCCCAGGATCCGTCGAAGGGGTGCTCCGAGATCGGCAACAGCTCCAGATGCGTGAAGCCCAGATCGACCACGTAAGGGATCAGCGTGTCGGCGATCCGCTGCCAGTCAGGAAAGCCGCCATCGTCGGCCCGCCGCCATGAGGCCAGATGCACCTCGTAGACCGATAGCGGCGCGCCCAGCTCATCGCCAGCCGGCACAGCCACGGGTTCGACGGGTGGCGGCAAGGCGCAGACGATCGAGGCCGTCGATGGACGCATTTCGGCTTGGAAGCCATAGGGGTCGGCCTTGAGCGGAAGCAGATACCCATCGCGAGCCCGAATCTCGAACTTGTAGCGGGCGCCGGCGGTCACCCCCGGCAGAAAGATCTCCCATACACCGCACTCCCGGCGCAGGCGCATCGGGTGGCGACGACCGTCCCAGGTGTTGAAATCGCCGACGACGCTGACCCGCTGCGCGTCCGGCGCCCACACTGCGAAGGCCGTGCCTGGCACACCATCGATCTCGCACAGGTGCGCTCCGAGACGCTCGAAGGGCCGCAGGTGCGAGCCTTCGGCGAGCAGCCAGACGTCCATTTCGCCGAGCACGGTCGAGAAACGATACGGATCATCGGTCTCCTGTACGCCGTGTTCCCAGGTGATCCGCAGGCGATAGGGAAAACTGTTCCGACGGCGGGGCATGATCCCCTCGAAGAAGCCTTCCACTCCTTTGACCTCGACTTGCGCCAGTTCGGCAATCTGCTTCCCGGTCTTGGCCTCGAGGACGGCGACCGACCGCGCGCCCGGTTGCAGGCTGCGAACCCAAAGTCCTCCGTCGGGATCGGTGTGCATTCCAAGAACGGCGTAGGGGTCACCGTGCTGTGCCCGGCAAAGGGCAATGATTTCTGAATGGTCAAGCATTTGAGACTTCCTCAGGTAGAGTGTGCACTTAGGTTCCAAGTGTCTTTGGCATAGTCACTTATGGTCCGGTCGGCGGAGAAAGGACCCATCCCGGCGACATTCAAAATGGCCTTGCGCTGCCATTCGTCGGGCGTCAGATAGAGGGCATCAACTCGCGCTTGAGCGGCAACGTAGTCCGCATAGTCGGCCAGCAAGAGGTAGTGGTCGCCGTAATGCAGCAGGCTGTTGAAGATGTCATGGTAACGCGGCCGTTCGCCGGGCGAGAAGAAACCACTGTCAATCCGGTCAAGCGCCTCCTTGAGGGCAGGATCGTTCTGGTACAGAGCCATCGGCTGATGGCCAGCCGCCCTGATCGCATTGACCTGAGCGGTGTTGTTGCCGAAGATGAAAATATTCTCGGCGCCCACGTTATCCCGAATCTCGATGTTGGCACCATCCTCGGTGCCGATGGTCAGTGCGCCGTTGAGCGAGAGCTTCATGTTGCCGGTACCCGAGGCTTCGGTGCCAGCGGTCGAAATCTGCTCTGACAGATTGGCCGCCGGCATGATCAGCTCGGCGACGGAAACGCCATAGTTGGGAATGAAGACGACCTGCAACAGCTCGCGGGTCCGCGGATTGTTGTTCACGACTGCGGCGACGTCGTGAATCAGGCGGATCACCTGCTTGGCCATGTGATACGACGATGCCGCCTTGCCGGCGAAAATCACGCTGCGCGGCGCGTAATTCGTGGCTGAGCCGTCCAGCAGTGCGTTGTAGCGCGTGATGACGTGCAACACGTTGAGCAACTGCCGCTTGTACTCGTGGATCCGTTTGACCTGCACGTCGAACAGGCTGTCCGGGTTCAGGGTGATGCCCACTTCACGGGCAACGTAATTGGCCAGACGCACCTTGTTGCCACGTTTGGCCGCCGCAAACGCGGTGCGGAAACCTGCGTCGTCAGCGCTGGCCCGCAGATCGTGCAAACGGTCCAGATGCAGACGCCAGTCCCTGCCACCGAGGCGCTCGTCGAGTAGACCGGAGAGCGCAGGGTTGGATTGTGCCAGCCAGCGTCGTGGGGTGACGCCATTGGTCTTGTTGTGGAACCGCTCCGGGTAGAGGCTGGCAAAATCGGCAAAGATGGTCTGTACCATCAGGTCCGAATGCAGTTGCGAAACGCCGTTGACGCGGTGACTGCCAACGATGCATAGGTGCGCCATGCGTACGCGCTTGTCCTTGTCGTGGCCGCCGCCGTCGTCGATCAGCGACACTCGCCGCATCAGGTCGATATCTCCAGGGTAGAGCCGGATGACCTCGTCGAGAAACTCCTGGTTGATACGGTAGATGATCAGGATGTGGCGCGGCAGTACCCGCTGGATCAGCGAAACCTTCCAGGTCTCAAGCGCCTCCGGCATCAGTGTGTGATTGGTGTAGGAGAAAATCCGACGGCATTGGTCCCAGGCCGCTGCCCAGGTCATGCCGTGCTCGTCAACCAGCAGGCGCATCAACTCGGCAACGCCAATCGCCGGGTGGGTATCGTTGAGATGGATCGCCACCTGCTCGGCCAGATTGTCGAAGGTTCCGTGCTCCACGTGGTGACGCTCCAGGATGTCCTGCATCGATGCCGAGACGAAGAAATACTCTTGGCGTAGACGGAGTTCGCGACCAGCCGCGGTGCTGTCGTTGGGGTAGAGGACCCAGGAGATGTTTTCGAAGCGGTTCTTGAACTCGGCGGCGCGCTGGTAGTCGCCCGTATTGAAGGCACCGAGGTCGATCTCCGACGGCGCCGCCGCCTTCCACAGCCGCAGGGTACTGACGCGATCGGTGCCGTGACCGGGGATCACGTAGTCGAAAGCCTTGGCTTCCACCGAATCGGCGGCGTGCCATTCGGCCCACTCGCCGTGGTGCTCGCAGGTGCCGCCGAAGCGCACGGTGTGATGCTTGTTGGCGCGCGGGAATTCCCATGGCGAACGATCCTGCAACCAGGATTCCGGCTTTTCAACCTGTTGCCCATGGAGGATCGACTGCGCGAACATGCCGTACTCGTAGCGGACGCCATAACCCCAGGACGGAAGCCCCAGTGTGGCCATCGAATCGAGGAAGCAGGCTGCCAGCCTGCCCAGACCGCCATTGCCGAGCGCCGCATCGGGTTCACATTCCATCACCTCGTCGAGTGACGGCCCCGGTGCAGTGAACACCGCTGCGGCCTGGTCACGAAGATCGAGTGCGGACAAGGCATTGTTCATCGCGCGACCGATCAGGAATTCCATCGACAGGTAATAGACACGCCGCGCTTTGCTGTCGCGGTCGGCATTCTGCGTGTTCACCCAGCGCTGTGCCAGCTGCTCGCGTGCCACCTGCGAAAGCGCCTGATAGAGATCCGCTCTGGTGGCTCTGGAAGGCTCGGCAGCGACCGTGCCGAGAAGTTTGCGCTCGATTTCGGCGCGCAGTTGTTTGCTTTCGGGACAGGGTTGAGCGGCATCGGACATCAGGCTGATACTCCAGTAAAGTTCATGGATAACCCTCGCTCTCGGCCAGGGCATGGGCAGCGCCAAGCAGGGCCGGCGTAGGAGAAAGCATTACATAGGTCGGAATTGCCGCCAAGTAGGATCCGAAACGCCCCTTGGCCTCGAAACGGACACGAAAAGGTGAGTGATCAAACAGTTCCCCCAGCCTTGGAATGATACCACCGCCAACATAGACGCCACCCTGGGCGCCGAGTGTCAGGGCAAGATTTCCTGCCATTGAGCCGAGCATCGCGCAGAATGTTTCGATCACTGCCTGGCACTGAACGTCCTGCCGGGACAGCGCACGGGAGACGATTTCGGCTGTCGACAACGGCTCCTCGCGGCGGCCGTCTACTGCGGCCACCAGACGATTCAGCAGCGGCAAGCCGCTGCCGGAAAGGAGGCGCTCGGCCGACACATGGCCAAGTTCGCGCCAGGCCAGGGCAAGGATTGCCGACTCTCGTGCATCGGTGGGGGCCAGCGAACAGTGACCGCCTTCTCCGCTCAGCGCCAGCCAGCAACCCCGATGAAACAGCACCCCGGAGACACCCAGGCCGGTTCCTGGCCCGAGTACCGCCTTCGCAGCCAGTTCGACCGAGGTGCCGGCGCCAACCTGACGCAGGTCCGCGGAGCCAAGGTGCGGTAGCGACAGGGCCAGGGCCGTGAAATCGTTGAGCAGCAGCAAACGGCGCAGCCCAAGCCTCGACTTGAGCTGGTCGCGCGAGAAACTCCAGGCAGCATTGGTCAACCGCACCACCTCACCATGGATTGGTGCCGCGAGCGCAATAGCCGCTGCCTGCAAAGCCGGGGCGCCAACCTCGCCAAGGTAGGTTTGAATCGCCTCCACCGGCCCCGGAAAATCGCTCACGGCAAGAATGCGCACCAAGCCGGGAGAGCCAGTCCGGTCGAGCAAGGCAAAGCGGGCACGAGTGCCGCCGATGTCGGCAACCAGCCTCGCGTCCGGGCTCATGAGAGTTTCCGCTGGCACAGGATGACGATTTGCCAGGTCGAGCGGCCGCCGCAAGGTCGGCAGTGAACGGAGCGGAAGGTGCTTCTCATGACATTCAGCGGATGGGCATGTGTTCTAGTGTTCTGACCGCTGCCAACGGGAATTGCAGGATCAACTGCCGGCAAGCCGGAAAGGCTTTAAGATGCCCCGAATCTTCGCACCAAATGCGGCATTTATCAAAGACCCTGCGACCATGAAACGTTCTCTCCCCCGGCAACCGGCCTCAGTGCCACGGCAGTCTCTCCGGTGCACGCTGGTTCTGTCAAGGCGAAAGCACGGCCATTGTGCCACGCACCCGCGCGGCGGGCATAGTCGCCCATGAACAGGGCCGATCTGATCAGCACCCTTGGCCAACACGTTGGCGCGGATAACGTGTTGGCGACCGCCGAAGCCATGTCGTCCTACCTTGTCGACTGGCGCGGTCGCTATCGCGGTGCCGCCATCTGCGTTGTGCGCCCGGCAACCACGGCAGCGGTCTCGGCAGTGGTCCACGCGTGCGCGCAGGCCGGCGTGGCGATGGTCCCGCAGGGCGGCAACACCAGCCTTTGTGGTGCGGCAACGCCAAGTCCCGAGGGACAGTCGGTGGTCATTAGCCTGTCCAGGCTGAAGCGCGTACGGGCAATTGATCCCGCCAATAACGCGATGACTGTCGAGGCCGGTTGCGTGCTGCAGACACTTCGGGATGCGGCCGCCGAGGCGCAGCGACTGTTTCCGTTGTCACTGGCTGCCGAGGGAAGCTGCCAGATCGGCGGCAATCTGTCCACCAACGCGGGCGGTGTGCAGGTTCTGCGTTATGGCAACGCGCGTGAACTGACCCTCGGTCTGGAGGTCGTGCTGCCCAGCGGCGAGATCTGGGATGGCCTGCGCGGCTTGCGCAAGGACAACACTGGCTACGACCTGAAGCACCTGTTCATCGGCGCCGAGGGGACTCTTGGCATCATTACCGCTGCCGTACTCAAGCTTTTCCCCCTGCCACGGGCAATGGCGACTGCCTGGCTGGCAATCGCGTCGCCAGCGGCAGCGGTGCATCTGCTGGCTGATCTACAGGCGCATTTCGGTCCGTCATTGACCGCCTGCGAACTGGTTTCCGACAGCGCGCTTGGCCTGGTTTGCAAGCACATTCCGGGGGCACACCCCGCCCTCTCGGCAAGCCCGTGGCATCTGTTGATCGAATTGTCGGGCAGCGGCGACGATCAGGCGTTGCGTGAAGCGCTGACGGCATTTCTCAGCGCCGCGCTGGAAGACCTCGTGATCAGCGACGTGGTCCTGGCGCAAAGTGGCGAGCAGACCAGGCGTCTGTGGGCTCTGCGCGAGAACATCGGCGAGGCACAGAAGATCGAAGGCCTGAGCATCAAGCACGATGTGTCACTGCCGATCTCGCGCATTCCGGAGTTCGTCGAGCGCGCCGACCGGGCGCTCTCGCAGGCTTTCCCGGAGATTCGGATCGTCACCTTCGGCCACGTCGGTGATGGCAATCTCCATTACAACCAATCGAAATCGGCAGCCGGCGAGAACGCGGCTTTCCTGGCCGCACAGCCGGAAGTCAATCGCATCGTGCACGACCTGGTCGATGAAATGGGCGGCAGCATCAGTGCCGAACACGGCATCGGACAGCTGAAGCGCGAGGAACTGCTACGCTACAAGAGCCCGGTGGAGATCGCGCTGATGCGAGCAATCAAGCGGACCCTTGATCCGCTGGGCCTGATGAATCCGGGCAAGGTACTCTGACAGGATTCAGGTTACCAACGTGGCTTACCTGCAACGGTCAATGAAGCGTCGGTGGATTACCGGACACGAAATCGCGAAAGACTTCGTCTATGGCCTGCGCATCAAAACGGTAGTCACGATTGCACAGGTCATCCTTGATGACCACCTCGTCGTGCTCCCGCAGCGCGGCATAAACCTCGGCGGGGCCCAGCGAGCGCAGCATTGAGCGCACCTTTTCCCAGTCCTCGGGGCAATTGTGAATGACTGTCCTGGCCGGAAAAAGGCGAACGGCCTCCTCGTGAAAAAGCCGCAGCAACAAGTCTGCCGCTGGCAGGCTGAGAAGCTCCGAGGCCTTCACGGTCGCAGCCAGCGCTTCGACGCGAGACCAGCCATCCGGGTCACACGGATCGGCGGCGGGAAGCTTCTGCAGAAGGAGGCCGGCAGCTGCCTCGGATGAAGCCGCCAGAAAGAAACGGGTTGGCAACTGATCCGACTGCCGAAGGTAGTGCTCAAAGACTTCGGCAACGTTCTCGCCATCGAGTGGCACGATGCTCTGGTAGGGCTCACGCATCGACCGCATGTCGAGCGAGAGCTGCAGATGGCCGTGGCCAAGCAGTTCCCGCAGCGACTTGCTTTCAGGCTGCGCCTCACACCTGGCCATGCCGCGAATCTGCAGCTGTTCATTGCAGTCGATGACCAGCAGCGATACCGGGCCGTTGCCGCGCAACTGGATCGTCAGTCGCCCAGGCTGTTTCAGGTTGCCGCCGAGGAGGAGCGTCGTCGCACTCATTTCCCCGAGGAGTCGGACAACCGGCTCGGGGTAGGCGCGATTCTCGAGCATTTTGCGCCATACCGCCCCCAAGCTGACGACGGCGCCACAAATGTCGAGGTCGTCGAAGAGGAAGCGGCACACGCTATCCTGACTCATGATACGGCAAGCATTCTTTCCAGCGCCAGCTTGGCGAGCTCCCGCTCGTGCTCGGGAACCCTGATCTGGTTGACGACCGTACCATCAGCCAGATTCTCCAGCGTCCACGCCAGATGCTGCGGGTCGATCCGCTGCATCGTCGAGCACATGCAGACGGTCGGTGCCATGAACTGCACGATCTTGCCCTCGTGCCGGACTTCTTCGGCAAGACGGTTGACCAGGTTGAGCTCGGTACCGACCAGCCAGCGGGTGTTCGGCTTTGCCTCCTTGATCGTCCTCACGATATGTTCGGTCGAGCCAACGAAATCCGATTGCCGGCAGACTTCGAAGCTGCATTCGGGGTGGGCGATCACCAGGCCGTCGGGATGCTGATTGCGAAAACGCAGGATATGCGATGGCTGGAACATCTGATGAACCGAGCAATGACCCTTCCATAGCAGCAATCTGGCCCGCCGGATTTGTTCGGCTGTGAGGCCGCCCATCTCGAGGTCGGGATCCCAGACCACCATCTCATCGAGCGGGATACCCATCTGGGCCCCGGTCCAGCGCCCCAGATGCTGATCAGGAAAGAAAAGGATCTTCTCGCGACGGGCAAAGGCCCAGGCAGCAATCGTTCCGGCATTCGACGAGGTGCAGACGATGCCGCCCCGGGCACCACAAAAGGCTTTGAGATCGGCTGCCGAGTTGATGTAGGTCACCGGCGTCACCTGCTGGTCCACGTCGATTGCCTCGCCGAGCTCGCGCCAACAGCGCTCAACCTTGGCCAGATTGGCCATGTCGGCCATCGAACAGCCAGCTGCCAAGTCGGGCAAGATCGCCATCTGCTCCGGCTTTGACATGATGTCGGCGACTTCGGCCATGAAATGCACGCCGCAGAAGACGATATACCGCGAATCGGTTTGCGAGGCCAGGCGCGAAAGCTTCAGGGAGTCACCCGTGAGATCGGCATACTGATAGACATCGGCGCGTTGATAGTGGTGGCAGAGCAGCACGGCTTCCTTGCCGAGCCGCTCGCGAGCCGTGCGAATGCGCTGATGACAGGCGTCGTCCTGCAACTGGTTGAACTTGTCGAAGCTGATGGTCGCAGTTTGCATGTGGTGAGACTCGAATCGATGTCAAAGAAGCCCGGGCGGGCAACCAGAAGGTTCAGTTATGCCATGGCAAGCCGGCAAGACGCCAGCCACCAATCTTCCCGCGCTGGCCATTGGCATCCAGGTCACCTTCAAAACCCTCGAGCACGTTGTAGCATTCGCGTTGCGCTGCTTCACCGGCCAGCGCGGCAGCGTGGTGCGAGCGCACGCCGCTGCGGCAGATGAACAGCAGCAGCGCTTCACGATCGACCTGTTGTTTCAACTCGGTCAGAAAATAGGCATTGGGGACGCCATCCGGGTAACTCATCCACTCGATCTCGATGGCACCGGGGATGCGCCCAACCCAATCCCACTCGGCGTGCGTGCGTACGTCAACCAGCTTCGCGCCGGGCGCCAGCTGCCAGACCTCGTACGCCTCATGCGGCGTCAGGGCTCCCGCATAGGGCAGGCCGAGTTCTTGCCCACGTTCCTGGGCGAGTTGCAGCAGGTCGGTCAATCTTCCCATGGGTTCCGAGGGCCTGTCGAAGGATGTCTTGAGGAACTGAGAGTATAAATCACTTGTTTCGTTCGCAGCGCGTAGCAGCCCGACAGCCAGCAACCGGGACGCACCCCCTTGGTGCACAGCGCCGCCGACCGCACCGCCGTGGTGCGGCGTAAAATGCTGGAGAATGCTCCAGAGCCTTGTGGCACAATGAACAGCCAGCAGGGCATGGATTGGCACGTTTTCTGCTAGTACCCCCCGCGCACCTATTTTCTACTGTCGCCGCTCGTACCGGCACCTGTTCAGGAGACTCTGCAATGGCAAGCCCGCAAGACGTAATAAAGATGGTCAAGGAAAACGAGGCGAAGTTCGTGGACTTCCGCTTCACCGATACCCGCGGCAAGGAACAGCACGTGACGGTGCCGGTCAGCGCTTTCGACGAAGACAAGTTCGAGAACGGCCACGCTTTCGATGGTTCGTCGATCGCCGGCTGGAAAGGGATTCAAGCCTCGGACATGCAGTTGATGCCTGATCCGAGCACGGCCTACATTGACCCCTTCTTCGATGAAACGACGGTCGTCATTACCTGCGACGTCGTCGACCCGGCTGACGGACGCGGCTACGACCGTGACCCGCGGTCGATTGCCAAGCGTGCCGAGGCTTACCTCAAGTCTTGCGGCATTGGCGATACAGCCTACTTTGGACCGGAACCCGAGTTCTTCATTTTCGATTCGGTCTCGTGGAGCGTCGACATGTCGGGCTGCACGCTGAAGATCTATTCGCAGGAAGCCGCCTGGACGAGTGGTGAAAAGTCCGAGGGTGAGGGTGGAACCGGCCACCGTCCGGGAGTCAAGGGCGGCTACTTCCCTGTGCCACCGGTCGATAGCCTGCACGACATCCGTTCAGCGATGGTTCTGACGCTGGAGGCTGCCGGGGTGCCGGTGGAAGTACATCACCACGAAGTGGCGACTGCTGGTCAATGCGAGATCGGAACCCTGTTCAGCACGCTGGTCAAGCGTGCCGACTGGACCCAGATTCTCAAGTACGTGGTACACAACGTTGCGCACCAGTACGGCAAGACGGCGACCTTCATGCCGAAGCCTATCGTCGGCGACAACGGTTCGGGCATGCACGTCCATCAGTCGATCTGGAAGGATGGCAAGAACCTCTTTGCCGGCAACGGCTACGCCGGTCTGTCGGAGATGGCGCTGTTCTACATCGGCGGGATCATCAAGCACGCCAAGGCGCTGAACGCAATTACCAACCCCGGTACTAATTCGTACAAGCGCCTGGTGCCGCACTACGAAGCGCCGGTCAAGCTGGCCTACTCGGCAAAGAACCGTTCGGCCTCGATCCGCGTCCCGCACGTGGCTTCCGACAAGGCGAGGCGCATCGAAACGCGCTTCCCGGATCCGATCGCCAATCCCTATCTGTGCTTCTCGGCGCTGCTGATGGCCGGCCTCGATGGCATCCAGAACCGGATTCACCCGGGTGATCCGGCAGACAAGAACCTCTACGATCTGCCGCCGGAAGAGGATGCCAAGATTCCGACCGTTTGTGCCAGCCTCGAGGAAGCCCTTGCCTCGCTCGACAAGGATCGTGACTTCCTGACCCGTGGCGGCGTTTTTTCCAACGAATGGATCGACGCCTTTCTCGAGTTGAAGATGGACGAGGTCAACAAGGTTCGCATGACCACCCACCCGGTCGAGTTCGAACTGTATTACAGCTGCTGAACCCCCGGCGCAAACAAGAGGACGGGCCTGCCCGTCCTTTTTTTGTCTACCGATCGCCCTCCTCGCGCGTTAGTATTGGCTTCGGTCATCCGTTACAATCCTGCTGGATACCGATCCGGCAGGATTGTAGGCATCTGCAACCACGGACTGCTCGTGACGAGGGAACACAACAGCAATGAAAGCGCAAGACCTGTGTATTTCGATCGCCCTGCCATTGCTTGCTGCAGTGCCAGCACATGCGCAGGACATCTACAAATGCGCCGATGCCGACGGACGGGTCACCTATTCGAACGTGCCGACCAGGAGTTGCCGGAAACTCGTGCTGGATCCGGTCAACCTTGCTCCGGCCGTCAAGGCACCAGCGACCAAGACGGCAACACCAGGCAGTTTTCCCAAGGTGGACGAGCAAACGCAGAAGTCGCGCGATGGCGATCGTCGCCGCATCCTCGAAAACGAGTTGGCGGCCGAAGAGAAGAATGCCGAGCAGGCAAAAAAGGATCTCGGCGAGCAGGAAGCAATCGTCCTGCCAAACGAGCGCATGCAAGGTGGCGCGATCAGTGGCGGCAAGGTTCAAGAGCGTCTGCAGCCCTACAAGGACAAAGTCGCTTTGCACCAACGCAATATCGAGGCAATCCGGAAAGAGATCGCCAATCTGCGCTGATCTTTGGGGCATGAGGCTACCTGCCCAAGCTGATGCCTGAGAATTCGAGGAATCCATTCGGTGGCCTTGACCTGCTGTCGTCGGCGGTTGTTCTCCTCGACGAGAGCCTGGCAATCCGCTACCTGAATCCTGCCGCCGAGAACTTGATGGAGATCAGCAACAAGGTCTTCGCGGGCTGCCCGCTGGAGGGCGTCATGGAGTGCCCGCCGAAGTTGCTCGCGGCCCTGAGCAGCGTTCTGAATCACGGCTGGAGCTATACCGGGCAGAACATCGAACTGCGGCTCGCTGGTGGCGACGTGCTTCAACTGAATTGCACGGTAAACCCGGTGGATGCCCACGGAGCCTCTCTTCTTGTCGAGCTTTGGCCAATAGATCAACAACTTAGGGCCACAAGGGAGGAGCGCCTGGTCGAGCAGCAACACGCCAACCGCGAACTGATACGAAACCTGGTGCACGAAATCAAGAACCCTCTCGGCGGCATCCGGGGTGCGGCGCAGTTGCTCGAACGGGAACTCAACAATCCCGGCCTGCGCGAATACACCCAGGTGATCATCAAGGAGGCCGACCGTCTGCAGGATCTGATGCGACGCCTGCTGTCGCCTCACCGCCCGATGCAACCTGGCCCGGTGAACATCCACGAGATCCTCGAGCGCGTACGCAGCCTGCTCACCGCGGAGTTTCCGACCACGCTCCGGGTCTACCGTGACTACGACACCAGCCTGCCGGAGCTGGTGGGTGATCGGGAGCAACTGATTCAGGTCTTCCTCAACATCGCGAGAAACGCGGCGCAGGCGATCAGACGGCAACCTGACGGGAGTGTTTCCTCGGCGGGCACGATCACGCTACGCACGCGCGCGGCACGCCAGGTCACCTTGTTCAAGCGGCGCCACCGCCTGGCGCTCGAAGTTCAGGTGATCGACGATGGCCCGGGAATTCCGGAAGACATCCGCGAACGCATGTTCTACCCGCTGGTTTCCGGCCGCGCCGGTGGCAGCGGCCTCGGCCTGACGCTGGCGCAGAGTTTTGTCCAACAGCACCAGGGCACCATTGATTGTCTAAGTCGGCCCGGCCATACCTGTTTCACGATTCGCTTGCCGCTGGCCTGAGAAGCTGGCAGGTTTCTTGCTATTACCTGATGACACTTCGATGACAATAGCCAAGCTTCCTGAGGAATCAATGAAACCGGTCTGGATCGTTGACGACGACAAATCAATCCGTTGGGTACTCGAGAAGACCCTTGCCCGCGAAAAGATTCCCTTCCGCAGCTTTGCGTCGGCCACCGAAGCGCTGGCACAGCTTGACCTGGGCGCGGAAACGCCCCAGGTACTGGTTTCCGACATCCGCATGCCCGGTCAGTCCGGACTGGAATTGCTGCAGGTCTCCAAGGATCGCTTTCCCGCGCTACCGGTGATCATCATGACCGCCTACTCCGATCTGGAGAGCGCCGTGTCCGCGTTTCAGGGCGGAGCTTTCGAGTATCTGCCCAAGCCTTTCGACGTCGATCAGGCTCTGGAACTGATTCGGCGGGCGATTGGCGAAAGCATGCACCGCGATGGTGCGCCAAACGAAGTGGGCTTGACGCCGGAGATTCTCGGTCAGGCGCCGGCGATGCAGGAGGTATTCCGAGCCATTGGTCGCCTGAGCCAGTCGAGTGCCACTGTCTTGATTACCGGCGAATCAGGATCCGGCAAGGAACTGGTCGCGCGCGCCGTACACCGCCACAGCCCGCGTGCAGACAAACCGTTCATCGCCATCAACACCGCGGCCATCCCTCGCGACCTGCTGGAGTCCGAGTTGTTTGGCCACGAACGTGGCGCCTTTACAGGAGCTGCGACGCAGCGACAGGGACGGTTCGAACAGGCCGAAGGCGGGACACTATTCCTCGATGAAATCGGTGATATGCCGGCAGAGCTGCAGACGAGGCTACTGCGCGTGCTATCGGACGGTCACTATTACCGGGTCGGTGGCCACTCACCCCTGCGGACCAAGGTTCGCATCATTGCTGCAACGCACCAGGATCTTGAGGCGAGGGTCAGCCAGGGGCTCTTTCGCGAGGATCTCTTCCACCGCCTGAACGTGATCCGCGTGCGACTGCCAAGCCTGCGGGAAAGACGCGAGGATATTCCGATCCTCGCACGCCATTTTCTGCAGAAGAGCGCGCAGGAACTCGGGGTCGAGGGCAAGCGCTTCTCCGAAGCAGCCCTCAGGCATCTGTGCTCCCTTGATTTTTCGGGCAACGTCCGCCAGCTCGAAAATCTTTGCCACTGGCTGACCGTCATGGCGCCGGGGCAACTGGTCGAGCTGGGCGACCTCCCGCCGGAACTACGTGAAGCAACTGTCGCGGTGCAGGCCAACGACTGGGAAGGTGCGCTGGCGCAGGAGGTCGACCGACTGTTGCTGGGCGACCCTGGCAAGGTGCATGAGAAGTTGACACACGCCTTTGAGCGGGTGCTGATCAACCGTGCGCTGACTCATACGGGCGGGCGCAGAATCGAGGCAGCACAGGCACTGGGCATCGGTCGCAACACTATCACCCGCAAGATTCAGGAACTCGGGCTCGACAGCAACAGCGCGATCGAAGATCGGCAAGGATCACTGCCGCGATAATCGGCGATAATGGGAGCGTTGTTTCTGCTGACGAACCCATGAACCAGTCTCTCCGCCCTTGCCAGATCGATCCGCTGCGCATGGATTCCCTGCTCGGCCGCGCGCGCGGCCGCTTCACGCTCGAGGCCTTGGCCGAATGTGGCTCAACCAGCACCCTGCTGGCCGAACGCGCCCGACAGGGTGCTCCAACCGGTTTGTTGCTGGTTGCCGACCGGCAGACAGCCGGACGCGGCCGACGCGGCCGCAGTTGGCTGTCCTCGCCGGAAACCGGTCTCACTTTTTCCGTGCTCTGGCGCTTCGCGGGCGGGGTTTCGCGACTCGCGGGACTATCGCTGGCTGTCGGCATCGCGGTCGCACGCGCTCTGGAGGGCAGCGGCGTGCGCGGCGTTGGCCTGAAGTGGCCGAATGACATCCTGCTCGAAGGCGACAAGCTCGGCGGCATACTGGTTGAACTGGAATCCGAGCCCGGCGTCATGCGGGCAGTGATCGGCATCGGTCTCAACCTGCAACTACCACCGGCGGGCGAGGAAGCGTTCCTGCACCGTCCGGCAGCCTTGGCGCAGGCGCTGTCACCCCTGCCAGATCGTCATCAGATCCTGGCGCAGGTGCTGATTGATCTGACAGAGGTTCTCGACCGCTTTGCCGAGGGCGGCTTCAGAGTGCTGCGCAGCGAATGGCAGGCGCATCATTCCTGGCAGGATCGTCAGGTGCGCCTGGTCGATGGCAACCGCCTTGATCGCGAAGGCATCTGCCTCGGGGCTGATGAGGATGGCGCCCTGCTGCTGCGCACCTCGGCCGGGATCGAACGCTGCCTGTCCGGCGACCTGTCGCTGCGGGTGGCATGATCATCGCCATCGACGCGGGCAACAGCCGCATCAAGTGGGGTGTTCATGACGGCCGCAAATGGCTCGACAGCGGGGTGCTCGCAACTGCCGACGTCGCCTGGCTGGGAGAGGCCGCTGACGAGTGGCCGCTGCCGGCACGCGTCGTGGTCTGCAACGTCGCGGGTAGCGACGTTTCGACGAGCATCTCGACGCTCCTCGCCAGGCGTCAGGTCAAGGTCTCGTTCCTGCACGCAAGTGCCGAAGCCTGTGGCGTTCGCAGTAGCTACGAACTGCCGGGGCAACTTGGTGCCGACCGCTGGGCGGCGCTGATCGGCGCTCGCACCCTCCTCGACAGCGCGTGCCTGGTAGTCTGCGCCGGAACCGCGACCACCGTGGATCTGCTCGATGCGACAGGCTTGTTTCGCGGTGGTCTGATCCTGCCCGGTTTCGACCTGATGCGTGCGGCGCTGGCGCGCAACACCGCACAGTTGCCGCTTGCCGACGGCGTTTTTCGTGCCGAGCCGCGCAACACGATGGATGCCATCGTCAGCGGCTGCCTGCAGGCCCAACTGGGGGCGGTCGACCGGATGTTTTCTTCCATCGCAGCCGAGCCAGGTGCCCGCTGCCTGCTCACCGGCGGAGCGGCCGAGCGACTTGCGGCGCACTTGAACATCCCCTTCCAGTTGGCGGACAATTTGATCCTAAGCGGCTTGGTACGCTATGCGGACTCGCTTTGAACCGCTGTCCAACCGCCGGCAAACAGGAGAATTCTCATGCCCAGCCACCTGTTGACGATGCTACCCGCCTTTCTGGCCTATTTCGCCGTGGCGATTGTCCTGCTCGCGCTTTTCCTCCTGGTCTACCTCAATGTCACCCCCTATCATGAGGTAGCCCTGATACGGGCAGGCAACAGTGCTGCTGCAGTCAGCCTGTCAGGTGCGCTGCTGGGTTTCGCCATGCCGGTTGCCAATGTGATTGCCCATAGCGACACCCTGATCGATCTCGCTGCCTGGGGGGTGATCGCCGGCGTCATCCAGATTCTGGCTTACCTGGTGACCCGCTTCACGTTGCCACAACTGACCCAGGATATCCCGTCGGGCCGGATTGCACCGGCGATCTTTCTGGCCGTCGTTTCGCTCACTGTCGGCCTGATCAACGCTGCCTGCATGACTTACTGAGTACCCATCCTCCGGCACCGGTCAGGTCCGGCGCCGGTCGCCAACGCTTGCTTTCAGGAGATCGCCATGGCCCTAATGGACTTCATCAAGAAACAGTTTATCGATGTCATTCAGTGGACTGAAGAAGGCGACGGTATGCTTGCCATGCGCTATCCGATGCGGGACTTCGAGATCCAGTATGGTGCGCAGCTGACGGTGCGGGAATCGCAAATGGCGGTCTTCGTCGATGAAGGTCAGATCGCCGACGTCTTCGGTCCCGGACTGTACACGCTGACGACCCGGATACTGCCCCTGCTGACCAACCTCAAGAACTGGGACAAACTCTTCCAGTCCCCCTTCAAGTCGGACGTCTATTTCTTTTCGACCCGACTGCAGCTCGACTGCAAGTGGGGAACGCCAAATCCCATCACTATTCGCGACAAGGACTTCGGCATGGTCCGCATGCGGGCCTTCGGCATCTACTCGTACAAGCTCACCGATGCCCGCCGGTTCCACAGCGAGATTTCAGGTACGCGCGAGCAATACACGGTTGTCGACCTCGACGGCCAGCTGCGGAACCTGGTCATCAGCTCGATGACCGACCTCTTCGGTGAATCAGGCGTCCCGTTCATCGACATGGCCGCCAACCAGGACGAACTCGGCAAGGCACTCAAGGGCAAGCTGGAACCGGTGTTCGACCGCTATGGCCTGGCGCTCGACAGCTTCGTCGTGCAGAACGTCTCGCTGCCGGAAGAACTGCAGAAGATCCTCGACACCCGCATCGGCATGAACATGATCGGTGACCTTGGGCGCTACACGCAGTACCAGGTGGCCACCAGTATTCCGCTGGCAGCGCAGAATGAAGGCGGGATTGCCGGCATCGGTGCTGGCCTCGGCGCCGGCATGGGCATCGGCCAGGCCATGACCGCGGCGATGGCGCAGACCACGCCGGCGGCGGCGGCACCGATGGCCGCGCCCGCCGCTGCAGATGAGGTCGTGGCGACGCTGGAGAAGCTGCACGCTCTCGTCGCCAAGGGCATCCTGTCGCAGGCCGAATTCGACGCCAAGAAAGCCGACTTGCTGGGCAAGCTGGTTTGATCGCCCGCTAGCCCATCCTTTCAGCAAGCTTCTTCCAGGTGAAGCGAGCCAGTTGCCCATCCTGCGGTGCGCCGGTCACCTTCCGGTCTGTGACCTCGATCTATGTCGTCTGCGAATTCTGTCGGAGCACGCTGCTGCGCAGTGGCGAAGACCTGCAGAACCTCGGTCGCATGGCCGAACTGCTGGAAGACAGATCGCTGATCCAGATCGGTAGCAAGGGCTGCTACCGCAACCGACACTTCCTGGTCATCGGCCGCATCCAGTTGAGATACGAAGCCGGCATCTGGAACGAGTGGCACATTCTGTTCGACGATGCGCGGACCGCGTGGCTGGCCGAAGCGGGCGGCGAGCTAGTGGTCAGTGCGCAGGTGGCGGTCAGCGACCCGCTGCCAGCATTCGAGACACTGCAACCCGAGATGTCGGTCAGCCTCGACGGCCGCGTTTTCACGGTCACCAATCTCGCAACGGCCCGCTGCATCTCTGGCCAGGGGGAGCTGCCGTTCAGGGTCGCCGCAGGCTACGACGTGAATACCGCCGACCTGCGCGGCAACGATCGCTTCCTGACGCTTGACTACAGTGAAACACCGCCTCTGGTCTTCGTCGGCCAGGCGGTCGCGTTTTCCGATCTGAAGCTGGAAAAGCTGAAGGAACTTGGTGTACCGGCTGCCGGCGGTGCGCCACAGGTCGGCGCGCGCGCCTTCAATTGTCCGCATTGCGCGGCGCCGTTGAAGATTCATTCTGCCGCCATCGAGAGCGTCGCCTGCGATGGTTGCGGCTCGATCATCGGCGTCGAGAATGAGAATGTCAAACTACTGGCCAGGGCAGCGCAGGCGCTGCGCGAAGTGCCGTGGCTACCCCTCGGCAGCCACGGCACGCTGCATGGCATCGACTGGGAAGTGATCGGCTTCATGCGCCGCAGCACCACTTCGGAGGGCACGCAGTACCCGTGGTCGGAATACCTGTTGTTCAACGTGCAGCAGGGTTTTGCCTGGCTGATTGAATATCAGGGACACTGGAACTTCGCGCGCACACTGTCCAGTCCACCGCCGGTCAGCCGCGGGCAGGCGAAGTTCAAACGCGACGGTCAAGAGTTCAAGCTCTTCAACACGGGCAAGGCGGAAGTGACTTACGTCGTCGGCGAGTTCTACTGGCGCGTGGTCGTCGGTGAGACTTGTGCGGTCGACGACTACGTCTGCCCGCCCCTTATGCTGTCACGCGAAGTAACCGACAAGGAAGCAGGCTGGTCGCAGGCCGAGTACCTTGAACCTGCGGAGCTTTGCGCCGCGTTCAGGATCCAGGCGCCGCCACCGAAGCGAATCGGGGTCTATGCCAACCAGCCCAATCCGCTGGCTGAGAGGCATCGCCGTGTCTGCCGCCTGTTCTGGCAGTTGGCATTGGCGGCGACCGTCGTGCAACTGGCCTTTGCCTTCCTTTTTGCGTCGCAACTGGTGCTCAGGCAGCGGCTCGTTCTCTCGCCACTGAATGATGAGGCCACTCTGACCAGTCAGGAGTTCGTCCTCAACAGCCGCGCGCGGGCGCTGCTGGTTCGCCATGGGACAAGTCTGGTCAATAACTGGGTGTCGCTCAGCACGACACTGGTCGAGAAAACCACCGGTGAGTCCTACCTTGGCGTTCAGGAAGTCAGCCATTATAAAGGCATCGACGAGGGCGAGAGCTGGTCGGAAGGATCGCCCTCTGAAGAGATGGTCTTCAAGGCGGTACCGCCAGGCAACTACTACCTCGTCATCGAGTACGAACTCGGGACGGACAATGCGGAAGCCGTTGTGGACACGCTTGAGGTGGTGCGCAACCCGACGGGCTGGTCAAACTTCCTGCTGCTGTTGATTTTCCTGGCGGTCTTCCCGCTGGTCTCGCGTTGGCGGAGGAATGCCTTCGAAGCACGGCGCTGGAGCGAGAGCGATCTCGGCGGCGGCCAGGACGACGGAGAGGCGGACTGAGATGATCAAGGCGAACTGGATCGCCGGCCTGCTTGCGCTGGCGGTTTTCGTCAACGCCCAGTATCAGGGCTGGAGTCTCTTTGAACACGCGGCCAGCGCCCAGGCCTCCCGCGTTGCCGGAAGTGGCGGTCGCATCTTCCACAAGTAGTGACAAGGCGTTCTCACGGTCATTGCGCTGAAAACGCAGCCGAAGGTGGTACGATCGTGGACACGCAGGGAGATGAACCCGCCGGTTGCGGCCATGCCGCGGAAACATTGAACAAGGAGAATGACCCATGTCCCTTTTGCTCAAGCGAATGTCAATCCTCGCCGCCATTGGCGGCCTGCTCGCAGTAAGCGGCTGCGACTCCAACTCGTACTACGGTGACAATTCCTACGGCGATCGCTCCTACGATGGCTACCGTTCATCCAGTCGCGATTCGGCTTATGATCGGGGATATCGCGACGGCGAGCGCTCAAGCTTCAGCCAGCACGATAGATCGCGAGACTACGAAAATGGCTATGAGCGTGGCCAGCGTGAAGCCAGGCGGGAGGCGAGGGAACGTGAGCGAAACCGCGATCGTGACCGCGACGAGTATCGCCAGTCCCGAGAGCAGCGGCCGCCGAGAGTGTACCCCTCGCCCGGTGATTACCGCCAACCGGGTGAGCCCAAGCCCGCCCCGGGAACATTTGGCATAAACGACGGGTGAGCGCAGCCAGCACCCATCACGACGCCTTCCTGACGACCAGGCTGCCAATCGAATAGCCGGCACCAAAGGAACAGATCACGCCGAGATCACCGGCTGCGAGGTCTGCGCTGTGGCGATGGAAGGCGATGATCGAGCCGGCCGACGCCGTGTTGGCAAACTCATCTAGAATCACTGGCGCTTCATCGGCAGTGGCTTCACGGCCGAGCAGGCGACGACCGATCAGCTGGTTCATCGCCAGGTTGGCCTGATGCAGCCAGAAACGCCGGACCTGCACCGGGGTCAGATCGAGGCTGGCGAGATGTCTGGTGATATGCTCGGCAGCCATCGGACACACTTCCTTGAATACGCGACGGCCTTCCTGGACAAACAACTGGTCGCGGTCAGTCGGGTCGCGGTCTTCACAGCGGGAGAGAAAGCCGGCGTTGTTGCGGATGTTGTTGGAAAAACTGGTTGCCAGCTTGCTCCCAAGCACTTCCCAGGCATTGTGTGAAAGTGCCGTTTCCAGCCTCTCGACGACGAGCGCCGTGCACACGTCGCCAAAAATGAAGTGGCAGTCGCGATCCTGCCAGGCGAGATGCGCCGAGCAGATTTCCGGGTTGACCACCAGCACCGTGCGCGCCGTATCGCAGCGCACCGCATTGACGGCCAGTTCGAGCGCAAAGGTGGCCGACGAGCAGGCGACATTCATGTCGAAACCATAGCCCTGGCTGATCCCCAGCGCTCGCTGGATCTCGATGGCCATCGCCGGGTAGGGGCGTTGCATGTTGGAAGCGGCACAGATCACCGCATCCACGTCACTCGCCGCCCTGCCGGCAGCGGCCAGCGCCTCGCCGCCTGCAGCAACCGCCATCTCGGCCTGTAGCGACAGTTGCTCATTGGTCCGCGGCGTGAACTTCGGACGCAGGCGTTGCGGATCAATGACCCCGGCCTTGTCCATCACGTATCGGCGGGTGATGCCGGAAGCCTTTTCAATGAACTCGACACTCGATCCCTCGAGCGCGGCGATCTCGCCGGCTGCGATGCTTGTCGCGTTGGCTTCGTTGAACTGGCCGACGAAGGCATTGTAGGAGGCCACCAGTTCTTCGTTGCTGATGATGTGCGGGGCGGTGAAGAGGCCGCTGGCACTGATCACGACGCGATTCATGCAGATTCTCCGGTAGTTTTCATAGATACTGGCTGGCCAGCAGTGCGGCGAGCAGCAGCGCGATGACCCCCAGCAAGCGCCGCTGCTGACGTTGCGTGCGCGCGAGCTCGGCCAGCAACGGCGCGAGATCCGGCGCTTTCGGTTGCGCCAGTGCCTGATAGACTAGTCGCGGCAGCTGCGGCAAGGTGCGCGCCCAGTAGGGCGCTTCCTGCTGTACACCGCGGTGGAAAGCGCGGCGCCCAAGTTGCTCGCTCATCCAGCGCTCGAGGAAAGGTTTTGCCGTCTTCCACAGGTCGAGATTGGGGTCAAGCTGCCGACCAAGACCCTCGATGTTGAGCAGGGTCTTCTGCAGCATCACCAATTGCGGCTGGATCTCGACGTTGAACCGCCGCGACGTCTGGAACAGGCGCAGCAAGACACGGCCGAAGGAGATTTCGTGCAGTGGCCGGTCGAAAATCGGTTCGCAGACGGCGCGGATGGCGGCCTCGAACTCATCGGCACGAGTGTCGGGCGGCGCCCAACCAGCTTCGATGTGCGCCGTCGCCACCCGCTTGTAGTCGCGCTGGAAGAAGGCCAGGAAGTTCTGCGCCAGGTAGTTCTTGTCGTTGTCCGTCAATGTCCCGACGATACCGAAGTCAAGCGCAATATAGCTGCCGTGATGGGCTGGATCAGTGGCGATGAAGATGTTGCCGGGGTGCATGTCGGCGTGGAAGAAACCATCGCGAAAGACCTGCGTGAAGAAGATCTCGACACCTGCCCGCGACAACGCCGGCAGATCGACACCGGCCGCGACCAGCGCTTCGGTCTGACTGATCGGAATTCCACGCATACGCTCCATGACCATGACCGTCGTCGTGCACTGATCCCAATACACTTCAGGTACCTGAAGCAGCGTCGAACCGCTGAAATTGCGTCGCAACTGCGAGCAGTTGGCGGCTTCGCGCATCAGATCAAGTTCGTCGTAGAGATACTTGGCGAACTCGCCGACCACCTCGCGCGGCTTGAGCCGCTTGCCATCCGACCAGACCTTCTCCAGCAGGCTGGCCAACGTATCAAGGAGGGCCAGATCGTTGGCGATCACGTCGTGCATTTCGGGGCGCAGCACCTTGACCGCCACTTCGTGGCCACCGTCTTCCGGCCGCAGGCGAGCGAAATGGACCTGAGCAATCGAGGCACTGGCAACCGGCGTCGCGTCGAACTCGGCAAACACTTCACTGGCGGGCCTGCCATAGGCCGTCTCGATCTGCCTCAGCACGAGTTCGGATGAAAAAGGCGGCACGCGATCCTGCAGCTTGGCCAACTCGTCCGCGATGTCGGTGCGCAGAAGATCACGCCGGGTGGACAGCACCTGGCCGAACTTGACGAAGATCGGTCCCAGCGATTCCAGTGCCTGGCGCAGGCGAACCGCCGACGGGGTGTCAAAGCGTCGCCAGAAGTGAAAAGCCCGCGACAACGCCGCCAGGCGACCACTTGGCTCGTGCTCGAGAATCATTTCGTCGAGGCCGTAGCGGCTCGCAATACTCAGGATTTTGGCGAGGCGAAAAAGTCGCACGGCGGATGGCAGGATGATGGTCGGCAAAGAAGCGAGTTTACACAGAAACGCCCTTCATCGCTCCGCATCGTTCGCCCGACCGGTGATCGGGCATCGTATAATCGACCGCTTGACCCCATTCTCCAGCAGAAACATCGCGATGAGTCCAGATCTCAAGCTCCACCTTGCCGAACTGATGCGTGCCGCACTGCTCAGTGTGGCGCCAACCGAGTCCGACAGCGCGATACACATCGAGCGACCGAAGCAGGCCTCGCACGGTGATTTCGCCTGTAACCTGGCCATGCAGCTGGCGCGATCGTTGAAGCGCAACCCGCGGCAACTGGCACAGTTGCTGATCTCGGAGCTGCCGTATTCGTCCCTGATCGACAAGGCAGAAGTCGCCGGCGCCGGATTCATCAACTTTTTCGTCTCACCTGCAGCCAAGCTCGAGGTACTGCACGGCATCCTCGCACAGGGCCGGGCGTTCGGCCGCTCGACGACCGGCGGCAAGCGCAAGGTCCTGGTCGAGTTCGTTTCGGCCAACCCAACTGGACCGCTACATGTCGGCCATGGTCGCGGGGCCGCCTATGGCGACAGTCTGTGCAAGCTGCTCGCCTTCGCCGGCTGGGACGTGACCAGCGAATACTATGTCAACGACGCTGGCCGCCAGATGGATATCCTGGCCGTCTCGACCTGGTTGCGTTATCTGGAACTGCGCGGCCAGGCAGGCGAAGCCCTGACCTTCCCGCCGAACGCCTATCAGGGCGACTATGTACGCGAGATGGCGCGACAGCTGCTGGCAGCCCATGCTGACCGATACCTGCGTCCGCTGGCCGGCGTCCTCGCGAACACCCCCGGCCTGCCCGACCCGGCACGCACGGACGCCGAGGCGGCGCAACAGCGCGAGGCCCACCTCGATGCGCTGATCGCCAACACCCGGCACCTGCTCGGTGAGGACTGGCAGTACGTGCACGATTTCGTGCTCACCGAGCAACTCGCGGACTGCCGCAGCGATCTTGAAGACTCCGGCGTACATTTCGACGTCTGGTTTTCCGAGCAATCGCTGTTTGCCACCGGCTTGGTGGCGCGTTGCGTCGAGCGACTGGAAAAAGCCGGTCACCTCTATGTTCAGGACGGTGCCCGCTGGTTCAGATCAACGGCTTTTGGCGACGAGAAGGATCGTGTCGTGCAGCGTGACAACGGTCTTTACACCTACTTCGCATCGGATATCGCCTATCACCTCAACAAGTACGAACGTGGCTTCCAGCGCATCATCAACGTCTGGGGCGCTGACCATCACGGCTATATTCCACGCGTCAAGGGTGCCATCAGCGCGCTGGGACTCGACCCCGAAGCGCTCGAGGTGGCGCTGGTACAGTTTGCCGTGCTCTATCGCTCCGGCTGGAAGGCCCAGATGTCGACGCGTTCGGGTGACTTCGTCACCCTGCGCACCCTGCGTGAGGATGTCGGCAACGACGCCTGCCGCTTCTTCTATGTCCTGCGCAAGTCCGATCAGCACCTCGATTTCGACCTGGATCTGGCCAAGAGCCAGTCGAACGACAACCCGGTCTACTACATTCAGTACGCGCATGCCCGCATCTGCTCGCTACTGGCCCTATGGGGGGGTGAGCGCGAAATACTCGCCAGCTTGGACCTTGCCCGGCTCGATGGCCCCCACGAATTGGCGTTGGCGGCAAGGCTCGGCGAATTCCCGGAGGTCGTCGAAGCAGCCGCGGCCGAGTTGGCACCGCACCTGATTGCTTTCTATCTGCGGGATCTGGCCGCCGAATTCCATACCTACTACAATGCCGAACGCATTCTGGTTGATGATCCGGCGCTCAAGGAGGCGCGCGTGGCGCTGGCGGCTGCCGTCAACCAGGTAATTCGTAACGGAATGACGATCCTGGGCGTCGCTTGCCCGGAATCGATGTGACCAGAGAACAGAGAACTTCCATGAGTCGTGACATGAAACCCCGCAAGACGCCGCCCGCCAGGAAGTCGGGTGGAGGCACGCTGCTCGGCCTGTTCATTGGCCTGGTGATCGGCGTCATCGCCGTGGCCGGTGTCGTGTGGTACATCAACAAGGCGCCGCTGCCGTTCACCACAACCGGACAACAGCCCAAGCTGTCACCGCCCATTGCCACCAAACCAGTTGCGCCGACCGCACCCGAAGTACCGCCGGTCGCTTCGGCGCCTGTAGCGCTACCCGGCAAGCCGGGTGACCCGGTTCCCGAAAAGCCGCGCTTCGACTTCTACAAGATCTTGCCAGGCAATGCCGAGGCGATTCCCGATCCCAAACCGGAGGAGGCCAAGCCCGTGGTCAGCAAACCCGGCGAGACGAAGGCAATCACAACGGCACCCGGCGAAGCGAAGCCGGCTGACGCCAAACCGGTCGAGAGCAAGGCAGTGGCAAGCAAGCCCACTGAGGGCAAGGTCGACAAGGACAATACCCTCAAGGAACCGATCTATCTGCAGGCGGGCTCGTTCGCGAGTGCAAGTGAGGCTGACAACCAGAAAGCGCGGTTGGCGTTACTCGGCGCAGAGGCACGAATTCAGCAGGTGATGCTGCAAGACAAGGTCTGGTATCGCGTTCGGATCGGACCATACCACAAGATGGAAGACGTCACTCACCTGCGTGCGGACCTCGCGCGACAGGGCATCGAGGCCAACGTGGTTCGTAAAGACTAAGAAAGGAAGAGACCAATGCATGAACGTCTGACTGGATGGTTGTTCGCCATTGCCCTGGCCCTGCTGACCACAGCGTTGCCCAGCCGAGCCGAACTCGTGGTTGGTCGCGACTATGTGCCGATCGTGCCGGCCCAGATGACTGACAATCCGGCCAAGATCGAAGTGATCGAATTCTTTTCCTATGGCTGCGGGCACTGCAACGACTTCCACCCGATTGTCAGCAAGTGGTCCGCCGCCCTGCCCGGCGACGTCGCCTTCCAACGCATACCGGTCTCGTTCGGACGGCCCCAGTGGGCGAGTCTGGCCCGGCTTTTCTATGCGCTGGAAGCCACCGGTGACTTGGCCAAGCTGGATGGCGCGGTCTTCGATGCCTTGCACAAGGCGGGAAGCAGGCTTTACGACGATCAGAGCATCCTCGAGTGGGTGAAGGCGCAAGGCGTGGACGGGAAGAAATTCACCGACGCCTACAACTCCTTCGGGGTCATCAGCAAGGTGAAGCGCGCCGACCAGATGGCCCAGGCTTACAAGATCCAGGGCGTTCCAGCCATGGCTGTCGACGGCAAATACCTGGTCACCGGCAAGGAAACCAAGGGCTTTCCCGACTTGCTGCGACTGACGGACCAGGTCATCGACAAGGCACGCCGCGATCGGAGCAAGAAGTGAGAGGACCGCAGCACGCCTGAAGCCCCCGCGCTGCTGTCGCCCAAAGTCGTCCACAGCCCGTCCCGGCTGACGACTGCGCGTTGGGGATAGTTGAGCTTCCCGTGCTCAAGGTCTTCATCACCGGCGCCTCATCCGGCATTGGCTGGGCCCTGGCCGAGTACTATGCAGCACAGGGGGCGCAACTCAGCCTGTCCGCGCGTCGCGCTGATTTGCTGCAGCGTCTCGCTGCAAGCTGGCCCGGGCAGGTCACCTGCTACCCGCTCGACGTCACCGACGCTGCGGCCTTGCGTGCGGCCGGCGACGACTTCATTGCGCGTCTTGGCGCGCCGGATATCGTGATCGCCAACGCTGGCGTCTCTGTCGGCACGCTGACCGAATGCGCCGACGATCTCGAAGCCATCCGCCGGGTCATGGACGTCAATTTCTTCGGCATGGCAGCGACCTTCTCGCCCTTCATTGCTGCCATGCGTCAGGCGGGTGGTGGCCGGCTGGTCGGTATCGCCTCGCTCGCCGGCATCCGCGGCCTGCCGGGCGCTGAGGCTTACAGCGCCTCAAAAGCCGCGGCGATCAGTTATCTCGAAAGCCTGCGTCTCGAACTGCGTGCTTCGGCCATCAAGGTGGTCACCATCTGCCCTGGCTACATCCGAACGCCAATGACCGAGGGGAACCCTTTCCCGATGCCTTTCCTGATGCCGGCCGATGTGGCCGCGCGGCGCTTTGCGCGGGCCATTGCGCGCGGCAGCAGCTACAGCGTCATCCCCTGGCAAATGGGCGTCGTCGCCAAACTGTTGTGCCTGCTGCCCAACAGCCTCTACGATCGGCTCTTTGCCGCCGCGCCACGCAAGCCGCGGCGTGCATTACCGCCGTAAGGTTCGGGGCAGCCCGTGGGCAGGTCGGCATGCCCTTTGGCCGCGGCGGGGACAATCTGACCGGCTTCTGCCAATCGCGCGGCAGACGATCACCAGTCGATTGGCTTGCCGTCGCGAAAGAAACCACCACTCGGTCCATCATCGGGCAACAGCGCGGCCCAGACGATCCCTTGCGCGCCGTCCGCGGCACTGCGGACAGCATCATGACCGCCCATTTCAGTGCGGCACCAGCCGGGGCAGACCGAGTTGATCTTGATCGGACTGCCTTCCAGTTCCTTGGCCGTCAGGCGCGTCAGCGCGTTGAGTGCGGCTTTGGACATCCGGTATGCGGGCCAGAAGCCGCCCATGTCAGCCAGTTGCCCCATACTCGACGAAACATTGACGATGCGCCCCCAGCCATTTTCACGCATCAGCGGCACCAGCGCCTGAATCAGGCGCAGTGGCGCCAAGGCGTTGCAGGTGTAGGTCGTGGTCACCAGTTCCGGATCGACGACGAAAACGCTGGCTCCCTGCGGCGCGGCAAAATCCTTCGGCTCGAGCAGCACCCCGGCATTGTTGATCAAGATGTCCACGCGACGGAACTCGCGCCGCAAGCGGGCGGCCAGAGCGGCAACGGCACTGGCGTCGGTCACGTCGGCAACATGCGGGATAACCTGGTGGCCACTGTCGCACAACTCTCGGGCAGCGTTTTCGATTGCTTCGGCGCCGCGCCCAACCATCACTACCCTGCAGCCGCTAGCGGCAAGATCGCGCGCCACAGCCAGACCGATACCACGCGCCGCACCCGTCACGACGGCAACTTTCTGAGCTAGCATCCATCCCTCCTGTTGTTTTTGGCCTGAGACTTTTATCATGCAATGGTCCGACGCGCTCGGCAAGCCACACGGTCGCTATTCAGGCAGTCCGCGCATCGTCTCGCTGGTGCCCAGCCTGACCGAATTGCTGGTAGCCCTCGACCTCGCCAAGGCGCTGGTTGGCCGTACCGGCTTCTGCATTCATCCGCGACAGGTGGTCCGCCGGATCCCCAAGCTGGGCGGCACCAAAGGCTTCAACGTCGACAAACTGCGCGCGCTAAAGCCAACGCATGTGCTGGTCAACATCGACGAAAACCGTCGCGAGGAAGTCGAGGCACTGGCCGACTTCGTACCGCACCTGATCGTCACCCATCCGCTGACCGTCGGCGACAACCTAGATCTCTACCGCCTGCTCGGCGGCGTCTTCGCGCGCGAGCAGCGGGCCGAGGTCTTGTGCGACGCGTTCGACCGCGAGTGGGCGGCGCTCAACGTGCTCGCCGCGGGCCTGCCACGGCAGCAAGTGCTGTACCTGATCTGGCGCGAGCCATGGCTCAGTGTGGCTCGCGATACTTACATCTCGCGCATGCTGGCCGCTGCCGGATGGGATACGCTGCCGCACGAAAGCCCGGTCCGCTACCCGGAGATTGATCTGCCTGCGCTGGCTGGTGACGCGGAGATCGTCTTTCTTTCCAGTGAGCCCTACCCCTTTCGTGAACAGCACGTGCGTGAGTTGACAAAGCAACTGCCGGGCACGCGCAGCTCGCTGATCGACGGCGAAATGGTTTCCTGGTACGGTAGCCGGGCAATCCACGGGCTGAAGTATCTGCGCGAGTTGCGGACCCGCCTCGCCGATCCGTCATGAGACTTCCGGACGGTGCCCATGGAGGCCCGCCCTGGCCGATACTCATCGGGATCGCTACCGTCTTCAGCCGGCATGCAAGGCTTGGGCCTATCCGGCCCTGCTGCGTGAGCCCGTGAGTGCAGTGAACACCGCCAGACCGATGAACACGCTACCGCCGAGACGCCGACCCAGGCGACGGACGCTGGCGGCACGGGCCAGTGCAGGCGCGACCATACCGGCGGCCAGGGCGTAGCCACTGTCTGTCACCGTAGCGATTGCCACGAACAGCGAGCCCAGCGCCATGCCCTGCAACATGGGTGGCGCCTCGGGACTCAGGAACTGGGGCAGGAACGCGGCGAAGAAAAGCGTCGTCTTGGGATTGAGCAAGGCGACGACGAAACCATCCCGAAGGACGCGGCTCCACGGCGCCGCCAAAGGTGCGGGAGTCGGACTCGCAGCCTGCGGCGAGCGAAACATCTGCACGCCGAGGTAGAAGAGGTACAGCGCGCCCGCGTACTTGACCACCGCAAAGGCCAGCGAGGAGGCGGCAAACAAGGCGGCCAGGCCGACCGACGCGGCCAGCGCGTTCCCCAGGTTGCCGAGCGCGACCCCGGCCACCGACACCAACCCGGAACGACGCCCCTGGACGAGGCTGCGAGTAACGATGTAGAGCACGCCCGGGCCAGGCGTGATCGCAAGAACGAGACTGGCGAACAGGAAAGCCGAGAGGACAGGCCAGGGTGGAAGCAGATCAGTCATTGCGGCAAGCTGGAATGGGCTCAAGGTTTGAAAGCACCGCCCGACGCGGCCTTATCGCGTAGCGGCCGGTGGCCCCCTGGTGGTGATGCGAAACGCGTAGTGAAACACCTCTGCTGTGCAAGACGAGGCGGTCACGAAAACGCCCTTCTTCGCCTGCTGACCCTGCAGCGCGCCGACGAACTTTTGAATTTCCGGGCGGCCAACAGAACCTTGCCATCTCTTCGCTTGAATGTACATAGTGTCCAACCCGAGACGGTCTACCTTGGTGATTCCGTCAAGTCCACCGTCGCCACTTTGCCCGATGCGCTCGCTGGCGTCGCGGCGAGAGCCGCCATAGCCCATCTTGACCACTAGTAGTTCGTTCCGCCAAACCAATTACATGAAATCGCGCCTTCTCGCGCCATGCGGCGTTGCAAATCCTCGCCATAGCTACGGCTATGGCTGTGGTTTGCGCCTTGCCTTGCACGAGAATGCATCAATTTCCTTTGTAATCTTATTGACGGTACGAACTACTAGCTCGACGAAAAGGCGCGACGACAAGGCATTCCAAGAATGCAGGGAACCACGAGGGAATGCGGCCAAGGATGTCCTGGGCGGGACTGAACCGAAGACTCTGGTGGGCGAATTCGAGCGCTTCCTCGGGGGTTTGCTCCGGTGCGACAGCTTCTTGTGCCGTGCAGCAGCCGGAGGATCAAGCCGGTGTTACATCGATCAGCGCCAGCAGCGGTACACTGCGTCCGGCGTGAGAACGACGGGCAAGGGCTTCTGAGCCTTCGCCGACTCGACGTCATCCAGCCGGGGAAGCTCGGTCTCCAAGACCTCCTTGGAGAGGAAAGGCAAGGCGCTCTTCGCCTGGTTGCGTGTCGATGCAAAAAACGCGCCCCACGGCAGGGTGAGTTGGAAGCGCCTCGACCTCCCGCGCGCCTATTTCACGAGAGCACCGCTTGTTGTGAAAAGGATGAAGCGCCGCACCCAGGCTACGTAGGCCTGCCGCGTGCGTATGCTATAGTGCTTAGCCTCGAACCGCGCCACTGGCTGGAAACCCCCTTCCGCCGCACCGTCTGGCCCTGTGCGGCCACCGCGCTGATGTTCTGCACCGCCGGCACCACTTGGCGCCGGCGGCCCGGTCGATCGGCGATGTTAAGCAAAATTGAACAGCGAAATGAGATAGCCTTAACAGATCTCACATGTTTGCACTTCGCTTCGCCAAGTCCGCCGCCAGGGGGCTCGCCAGGATGCCGCAAGGCATTGCCCGCCGGATGCTCTGCGAGTTGAAGACGATCGCGGCAGCGTATCGCGGCGACTGGAAGCCGTTGCAAGGTCCGCCGGCAAGAGCGCGTTATCGAGGTGGTGGGCGTCCAAGCTCAAGCGGTCGAAGAACGTCAAACGCCACATCGAGCGGGTGTTCTGCGGTGCAGGCTGGACCGATGCGCGTCAAGGCTGGGAAGGCAAGGACGGCGCCGTGCCGTCTGTCCGGTTGGGAAAAGAATTGGCGCGTCATCGTGTTGCGCCGTCTCCGGAGAAACGAAATGCTGATCGCCCAGGACGATGACGGCCAGGGATTGCTTGGCTTCGTCGAGGCAAAAAAGAAGGCGGGCAAACCAACAAGAGCGCATCGCGCGATGCTGCCAAGGCCGCCGCCGGTGCCGCGGCCCGCCCGCTACCACCCTGGACGCCCTGGTGGGCAGGCGTGGCTGGCGGGCTGTTCGCGACCATGATCGGCAAACAGGTCTTTGCGGGTTTCGAGGATAGCATACGAAATTTCTCGTCCCGACACCAAACTACGGAGAGAAGGCGCCCGGTGGCAATTAAACATGATGCCCTCAGAAGCTGCAGGAGGCATCTGACCACCAGCCTCGCGATCAGACAACCGCCCCATGTTTGCGTCGCCAAACAGCGGGAGATGCCCCGGACCAGCGCCGGAAGGCTCGTGCAAAGGCAGTAACGTCTGCGTAGCCCAGCCGGTTGGCAACGTCCTCCAGCGATACGGCTGAGCCGCGAAGGAGCACCCGTGCCGCATCAAAGCGAACCGCGTCGAGAAGCGCCCTGAAAGTGGTTCCGCTTTCCTGCAAACGCCGGGCGAAAGTTCTCCTGTTCATACCGAAGGCCTGCGCCACCTCGTCCTGGCTGATGCAGCCCGTGGCCAGCAGTGTTCGCATCACCCGCTGAATTCGATCTCTGGCGACGCCCCCTTCCCCGATTCGCTCCTCCTTATCGCGAAGTTGCGACGCGAGGAAATCACGGAGAAGGGGGTTCGCGCCGGCAATCGGATGCTTAAGGAATGTGGCATCAAATACCACGGCGTTACGATCGGCGTCGAAGCGAACCGGGGCGGCAAAGTGCACGACAAATGCCGAAGTATCCGATGGCGCACGATACGCAAAACTCACTTCGCGCAGCGCGAAGCCAACGCCGCAAATTTCACGCAACAGATTGGCTGCAATGGCGAGCGCGCCAAAAACGATTTGCTCGGCTCCCAGCAGCTCGGGTTCCAGCACATCATAACCTAGAACGGCGAGGCTGCCTTCTTGTTGGAAATAGGGAGCAGCACCCTCGTCGTGCAGATGCAGATAGGACTGGAGGCAGGCCAATCCCGCCCCCACCGTTGCGGAGTTGGCCACGAGGTAGCCGACGGTGCCGAGCATGACCAGGCCAGTCTGCATGCAGGCCCGCAAACCGAGGTCTGAAAGCCCGGTACGCTCGGCGGCAAGATGTCCCAGTTCCCCCAATTTGGCGAAGGGGATCACGTTATCGGGATGGTCAAAGACCGCTGCCTGAAGACCGACTTCGGCAATCAGTGCATCAGCGTCGATGCCATGCTCGCGAACTATGGAAGGTAGCGCGATGGCGCCGCCCACACGGATGACCTGGTTGCTGATCGGCGGACGGCCGCGCCGGCTTGATGTCGAATTTCCCATGACTGACCCTGATAAGGATTTCCGAGAAATTTTGGCATGAAATGTCAGAAAATTGAAAAATCTGCCGCGCAGCCGTGCATTCTTGTTATCTATACTGAATACGCTTTGAGTTCAGTTCTTGTGGTTTGTCAAACAGGTTACCAAGGCTCGGTACAAGGACGCCTTTCGGCCCGGATTACACCTTCCGGAAGCGAATTTGCTCCGAGCCCCAGCAATCGATAGGAGAAAGCTATGAAACGAAAGAATCTTTCCCGGGTGGCCATGGCGGTCCTGTGCGCGCTGACCCTGACTGCCTGCGACAAGCCGGCGGAAACCACCCGGGTCGACCGGGTGGCTATGGAGGCCAAGGCGAAGGCGGAAGCAGAAGCAAAGGCGGTTGAGGCAGCGGCGAAGGAAGCCGAGGCACGTGCGATCGCCATCGAGAGCTACGTCTACGCCTACCCGCTGGTCACCATGGAGATGACGCGTCGCATCATGACCAATGTGGAGGCACCGCAAGGATCACGTGCCCCGATGGGACACTTCGTCAGGATGCGCAGTTACCCCGACGCCTCGTACCGGGATGTCACGGCGCCTAACGCCGACACCCTTTATACGACGACGTGGATCGACGTGTCCAAGGAACCCTGGATCCTGAGCCTTCCGGACATGAAGGACCGCTACGCCCTGTTTCCGATGCTCGATGGCTTTACCAATGTATTCCAGGTGCCGGGCAAACGGACGACCGGAACGAAGGCGCAAACCTATGCCATCAGCGGGCCGGGTTGGTCTGGCGAACTGCCTCCCGGCGTGACCGAGTACAAGTCCCCGACAGGGCTGGTCTGGATTCTCGGGCGCATCTACTGCACCGGCACCCCCGAGGACTACAAGGCGGTACACGCTTTGCAGGACAAGATCTCGGTTGTGCCGCTATCCGCCTACGGGAAACCCTACACTCCGGCGCCTGGAACGGTCGATCCGGCCATTGACATGAAGACCGCCGTACGCGAGCAGGTCAATGCGCTCGACGCCGGGGCCTACTTCAAGCTTTTCGCCGAACTGCTCAAGACCAATCCGGCAACCGCCGAGGATGCCCCGATGTTGGCCAAGCTCGCCAAGATCGGTGTCGTTCCCGGGCAGGATTTCGACGTGGCCAGACTCGACCCCGCCGTGGCCAAGGGCCTTGCCGGGGCGCCCAAGCCAGCCCAGGAATTAATCATGGACTGGATGAAGGCTGGCATCGTTGCCGGCGACTTCAAGCTTGAGCACGGCTGGCTGTTCACGACGAAGACGGGCCTGTACGGCACGAGCTACCTGCAGCGTGCGCTCGTCACTGCCATCGGCTTGGGCGCCAACCGGCCGCAGGATGCGGTGTATCCGACCTCGCAAGGGCCGGATGTCGCGGCGAAGTACAGCGGTGAAAAGAAATACGTCATCCGTTTCGAGAAGGGACAACTGCCACCCGTCAATGGCTTCTGGTCGCTGACCATGTACGACGCGGACTACTTCTTCGTCGACAACAAGCTGAACCGTTACAACCTGAGCCAGCGCAACAGGTTCAAGACGAATCCGGACGGATCGGTCGACCTCTACATCCAGCACGAGTCTCCTGGCAAGGACAAGGAGTCAAACTGGCTGCCGGCGCCGGCGGGAGACTTTGTCCTGATGATGCGTCTGTACTGGCCGAAGGAGGAGGCTCCCTCGATTCTGGATGGCAGCTGGAAGGTGCCGGGCGTCAGAGAGGCCAGCTGAACCCATCACGTAGTCATCGACGATAGCCTGTAGCAAGACCAAATTCCGGGGGGTTTTGGTGTCGACCGCAACACTGTAAAGCGCCCCGGGATCTATAGACACTTGGCGACCACCCCGGCCGCTACACTTCAGATGGCCATAAGGCTGGTTCCGGAGTGTAGCGGCCTCCTCGCCCGGCCGGGAGTTTCGGTAGAGTCGAGATGTGGCGCGGTGGCGATAGGTTCGGCTTGTCTGTTTCCGTCCCTTTCGTCTGACGGTGCCCAAGTAGCCTTGCCGTAACCCCGTTTCCACATCCCGCTCATCGAACCGGACAGGCGCTTCTCGCGCATCCGGCTCTCGGACAAGACCTCATGCTTTCGCCCACGGAAGATCGCGGATTCTCGCCCGCAGATTGACCAGTCCCATCTGCTGATGGAGGTACTGGTTGGGGTAGCGCACCGCGTTCGCATGGCACTCGGAGGGCAAAAAGAGGCCGCCGCCGGCTACGGTTGACGGCCCATTCTCATCAAATTCTCAGTAAGGCGGGTTGATCACCACGTACTGCGAACCCTGCGGCTGGTACCAGGTGTTGCCGCACTGCTGGTAAATCATGCCGCCATAATTCACGGCGACGCAGTTGGCGGGAACGGTACGCACCATCGAGCCGACAACCGCGGCGGTGACCGCAACCGTCGCAGTCACCGCCGCGGCCGTTGCGACCGGGTGATAGTCGTTGTCCCAACCGCCACCACAGCAACCGCCGCGGTTGCGATCGACATTGACATTGACGTTCTTGTTGGCGTTGATGTTGGTGTTCCGATTGTTGACGTTGTTCACGCTGGTGCTGCGCACATTGTTGGCCCGCACGTCGCGATTGGCGTTATTGACCTGTTTGGCGCCACCACCGCCACCTCCCCCGGCACGCGCACCGGCATGGCCACCGCCCCCCCCCATGACCGCCGCCACCGCCACCACCGCGTGCCTCAGCGATCGGCGCCAGGGCAAAGCTAGCCAAGACGAGCACCGCCAGGGGGGTCGCGAACAACTTGCTGAATGATTTTTCATTTTGGCGCTCCTTTACTTTTTTTCCAGCGAACGAAGTTCAACTGCGGTCGCGCCCTTGGGCGGCGTGAATTTGAAGATACTGTCCTTGAAGGTCGGCTTCAGGTTCCAGTCGAAATACTGGACCGACTGCGGACGTGCCTCGTCGGATCGATCGGTGATCACGAGCTTGCGTGGCAGCGGCTTGGCCCCGGTGGTGATCCAGATCTGCCAGTCGGTGTTGCCCTGGCGAAAGGCGTAATGGTCACAAAGGTCGTTGTCGATGAAGTCCTGGCCCGCATTCATCGCCGAGTCGATCTTGTCGAGCGGCGCGGCCGGGGTGCCCCAGAGGAACATGTCGGACATCGGAATCTCGACGCCGTACCTTTCCTCAAGTTTGCTGACCAGTTCGCCGAGGTTCCCCGTGAATTCGACGGTCGAGTAGGCCTCTTGCGCCGGGATGGAGATGGTCGCCAGCTTGCCGTCGTAGAAAATCTCGCGTTCGGCGCGGGCGCTGAACATGCGGGCGCGCAGCATGTTGGGACGCACGGCCTCGATCTTCGCCGTCGCCGAGTGCTGCAGTTTCTGGCCGTCGGCGAGAACCCGCTCGCCGGTCAATTCGGTCGATACCTGGAAGCGCTTCAGAGTCTGCAGATGCAGGCCCATGTCCCTGAGCGCCTGGATCAAAGCCGGATCGACGGCACGCACAACTGATTTCGCAGGCTCCGGCGCGGCTGTTTGAGCGTGCGCGAATGGGGCCGATAGCGCCAGAGTCAGCAACCCCAGCGCCAGTTTGGTATGAAGCATAGAAATCTCTTTGATCCAGTATGCATCTTCAATGGAAAAACACGCCGATTGCGGGCAGCCCGCCGCAGTTGCGCAGTCTTTAGTCTGTCGAAGTAGAACAGCATCCTCGACATGCGTCCAATGCATTTTAAGAATTGACGTGATAATCGAGGCGCATGACGATCGATATCCGCCTCCTGCGCCCGGTGCTTGCCCTGAGCAAGCACCGGAACCTTCGAACTCCTGCCCGAGCATGCCGTCGCTTGCTGTTGCCGTCGGGAGCACCCGCTTGCAGGCAGAGGCGCACTGTCGCTCGACGACCTTCTGCAGTTTCCGATTGTTGGCACCATCATGCCGCCTGCACTGGCCGCTCTCCTTTCCCCGGGCGGTGCAGCAGGGCGTATCGACGAGGACACAAAGAATTTTCGCCCGGCCATCACGGTCGATTCGCTCGCTGCTGCGCGAAGTATTGCCTTGGGCTGTGATGCCCTCCTACCTATAACGCCCGGCTGTATTGCTCCCGAGTTGGAGTCTGGTGATCTCGTGATTCTCGATTTCAGTACTCCCTGGATGCGTAACCAATACGGGTTCATTTCCAGGAAGGATCGGACGCATTCCCCTGCAGCCATCGAGTTCATGGCACGGATGAGAGAAGTCGAAGCGGAGGCAATCGAACTCGAAAACAGGCTGTTCGCGATCTATTCGAGCTACAGCGATTCGCCTGGTGGCCACGCCGGATCGACGAGTTAGCCGAGGAGCGTCGTTGAAGCGTCGCGCCATCGCAGCCTGGATCGCTTACGACATTGCCGTTCACGGTTATGGTCTGATGATTCCGGCAGTCGGCTTTGCCATTTATTTCACCTCCTTTGTCGCCGCCGGCCATCCTTCTGCGGATGGGCTCTGGTCGCTGGCGGTGGCAATTCCGCTGGTTGCCGCCGGGTTATTGGGTCCGTGGCTGGGGGCCGTCGCCGATGCCGGCGGTCACCGGCGCGCAATGCTGGCCGGGGCAACCATGATCTGCGCGGCAGCCAGTGCGCTGTTGGGTACGCTTGGCCAAAGCGACATCGTGGCCGGCATGCTGCTGTTCATCGTTGCCCAACTGGCTTGCTTGCTGGCAACAGCACTCTACAACTCCTACTTGCCCGAGATTTAGACGCCGCAAACCTCGGCCCGCATTTCCGGCATGGCATGGGGGCTGAGGAGTTATCTTGGCGGAATCGCATGCTTCTTCTTGTGCCTGCCATTCATCCGCACCGGCATCGCCGCTGGCAACGAGGCTTATTTCGCCAATGCCTTTCTGGTCACCGCAGGTTTCTTGCTGACGCTAGGCATGATGTCGATGCTGGGATTTCCGGCAGAAAACAAGGTCGACCGCAAGGGCGAAAAGACCAACCCGTATCAACGCCTCTGGAATACCGTGGGCTCCTGGCGCCAAGAGCGCCAAATCCCCAAGTTTCTCCTCGCGTATTACCTGATCAATGACGCCATGGTCACGGTGCTCTATTTCACGGCCATTTTTCTCAAGGCGACATTCGGGCTCAGCATGCAGGAGATCTTGATCCTCTCGCTGACTTTTCAGTTGATCGCCATTCCAGCGACGGTTTTTTTCGGCTGGCTCGGCGACCGCTGGAGCCAGTTTGGCGCAGTCAATGTGACGTTAGTAATCTGGGGGGTGGTGCTTGCTCTGATGGGCCTGGCTGACGGTGAACATGCTCCGCTGGCCATCGCGATGACCTTGGGCCTGGTTCTCGGTTCTACCCAGAGCCTTCTATACCGCGGGCGGTCACGATTGAATCTTCTGGAAGGTTTGAAAGTTCAGGGTC
>ERZ761603.233-NODE-233-length-48971-cov-257.538208_pt1 | contig 48971 bp, 77 predicted proteins | sample MGYA00511879_ERZ761603 | MGnify/ENA primary metagenome ERZ761603 (study PRJEB28899, sample SAMN02850040) | bioreactor sludge metagenome | biome: EBPR Sludge; feature: EBPR Bioreactor; material: flocular biomat | place: Australia: Thorneside Wastwater Treatment...
CCACGCGAAAATACGACAGCACCGGCAATTTGCTTTGGTCCGCCGATCACGGGGCGGCGGTTGATGGCGTGGCGGCCGATCAGGCCGGGAACGTCTACGCCGTCGGGGCGGTGGTGGCGGGCGTGACGCTGCGAAAATACGCGCCGGATGGTACGCCGGGGATGACGCTCAATTTCGGCAACCGGGCGCGCGCTATCGCGGTCGACCCCAACGGCTACATTTTCCAAGCCGGCGACCGAAGCTTGAATTATCTGTACACGCTGCGCCGGTACGCGCCGGACGGGACGGCCGGCTGGACGAAAGACCAGAACAACACCATTTATGCCTGTGCGGCTTCGCCGGCCGGATCGGCGATCATGGCCGGCGCGATGCAAACCAACATCGCCGCGCGGGCTTACAATTCTGCCGGAACCGCCATCCCGATCGTTAGCCCTGGCAGCGAAACGCTTTACGGTGCGGCCTTCGACACCGGCGAAAACCGCCTCCTCGTCGGCGCGCGAACGAACAGCAAAACGGTCTGGAAATGCGACACGTCCGGAACACTGCTCTGGTCCGCCGATCACGGCGCGGACGTTTACGCCGTCGCCTTCGCGCCCTCGCCAGTCGTGCGGCTGATTCCGGGCCTACCGCTCCCGCTCGGGCTGGGCGTGCCGAGCACCGGAACTTATATCGATTTGCCAGCGCTCTCGATGCCGCTGGCGCTGGGCGTGCCAAGTGTGTCCGAGCACGCCGAAATCGACATCGCCGGGCGGGCGGTGGCGCAGCTTTATCGAGCCTATCTCGCCGTGTCCGGGCAATCCGGTATCACCGAGATCCCGTTTGCCTCGCTCCAGTGCGAGCGCCGGTTAGGCGCGTCGACCTGGGTGACGCTCGCCGTTCCGGCATGGAGCGAGGATCTGGAATCGCTGATCGAGTCGACAATGGGCGGCGAATTGGCGGTTTATGCCGGCTACCGCGCCCTCGGCGGCGGCGAGGTGCTGGGGCCTTTTTTGCGCGCGACGATCACCGACTATCGCTACGAGCGCGATCCTCGATCAGCCAGCATCACTATCGTCGGTCGCGTCATCACCCCGTCCTATGCCGCGCGGACCCGGACGCTTAAGGGCGTGCAAAGCCGAAACCCCGTCGGGCGGCGCCGGGCGGTCTGCGATGTCGATCCGCTGTTGCGCCCAAACGATACAGTCATCGACGGGCCAGCATCATTTATTGTCGGCGCGATCAGCTACCGGATCACGCCGAACGACGCATCGATGCGGGTCGAGGAGCGGGGCAGTGGGTAAGGCCACGATTGTCGAAAACCTGGGGAAAGGGAAGTACCGGGCGCAACTGAAATACGATCTGCGGGCGCTCGAAAAGACGCTGGCCGCGCTCAAAGCCCAGCGCGACGATGAGGCGATGGTCATGATTCGGGCGCTGCTCGCGCTCTCGGAGCTCGAAAGCGCCAAGGTGGCAGCAAAATCCGGGCTTGATGCAATAATCGATCAATGGATGTCCGGGTTGATCGCGAAGTATCGCGAAGCGCCGCCGTTGATTGTGCCCGACGACCCGAACGACCCGGAAACCGGAGCGCCTTGGGCCGACCCGGATCGCGCGCAGGACGACAAATTGCTGGCCGCGATCAACGCCGCGCGCTCGGCGGCGGGCGCGCCGTCGGTCACTCGCAACGCAAAACTCGATTCGGCGATCCGCTCTCACCTGCTGTACCTCGCCCGCTCGCATCGGGTGACGCATACCGGCGAGGATGGGAGCAATCCGGCGGATCGGGCGCGCCAAGGCGGATATTTGCCGCTCGCAGGAGCCGGCGAATGCCTGGCGTTCGGGCAGCGCTCGGCCTCGGCGGCGGTCGCGCGCTGGAAAATCAGCGACGCGCCGACCTTGCTCGATCCGGCTTATACCGACGTGGGCGTCAGTTTTCGCAACGCGCCGGAAAATCCCTATGGGTATTTGTGGGGGGCGGTATTCGCCGCGCCGGGCGGATCGCCGGGCGCGCTGGAAGAAAACCCGGTCAAAAATGAAGAACAGAAGGTCGATCAAGCGCTCGACCCGATCAAGCCGCCGAAGACCCAAGACGCCACGCCGCAAAAGTTGGCGGACGCGGCCGGCGAATTCGCCCGCGCCTCGCAAAAGGTGCGGCAGGGCAAGGACAAAATAAAACTGCTGTTGCTCGAACGCATCGAGCGCTCGCGCGCCATCGGCGAGCTGGAAAAAGCCAAGTCGAAGGCCGACACTGTTTTTGAGGTGTGGGCGTGCCAGTACGAAGACTATTTGGAGACCGGCGACGTGGTATCCACCGCCGAAGTTCCGGGCCATTACAAAGAACCGAAAGGGGCGGAGGAGCGGCCGATCAATTTGATTCCGCCGCTTCTGAATGCGGGCGGGCTGGCTCCGGCTGAGGGCCTGAGCGCGGCCGGCGTATTCGTAAACGCCGCGCTGGAGCCGGGTCATTTGCGATGGCGACCGGTCTGGCGCTACGGCACGATCCTGACGCTATCGAACGATAGCGGCGGGGGATGGTCTGGCGAAACGAATTGGAGTTGCTCGGTCCGTCTCGGTCCGGCCGACGCCCGGATGTTTGATCGCGAGCCGGGCGCGTACTCGCTGAATCTACAAGCCGACGAACTGCTCGCCAACGTCCCGATCAGCTACCCGCCCTGCAACGGCTGGGTGTTTCAAGCCGGCGACGAGGTTCTAGTCTTGTTTGAGGGCTTCTCCCGCGAGAAACCCAAGGTCATCGGCTTTCGCCGTTCGCCCCGTCTCTGTCCGGACGGGCGGGTAAGCTGGCGGGGGTAGGTTGAATGGCGCACCCGGCAGGATTCGAACCTGCTGCCCTCGACTTAGAAGGCTGATGCTCTATCCAATGAGCTACGGGCGCTTAATTAAAGTATTCCTCGTCTTTTTCAAGCTGATCATCTTCGTGCTCATCCGGAGCCAAGAAGACAATCGGATTTTGCGATTCGACGCCCCACGCGCCAACGTTGCGCGGGTTGCTGCCGCCAAACGGCAAAATTCCCTTCCGAAATTTCGGCTTCTTCCGCTCCAAGACTGCCAATTTTTTCCTCAGCAGCGCGCTGAATCCCGTCGATTCGAGCGGCGTTACTGAGAGGTAAGAGTCGCGCTCGATAGCATTTTGCCCGACTGGCAGCAAAATTTGACGAAGCCGGACCGATACCGCTTCCGTGCCGACTTCAAGAGTGGTCTCTCGCACATCGCGCATGATCGATAGAATTTCATCGGCCTCATCGCCCGCGATTACGCCGTTTTCTGCTAGACGGATTTTCCTCACTGTCTCCTGAATGCTCCCTGTCTTTTTAGCGTAATCCAGCGGCACATCAATCCCGTCCGCCAGCAAAGTCCTTACTCCAACGAACGGCAGGTCCACGGCGCTATCTCGCGCGACCCTGACCCCGCACTCAGGGATTTTGGAATTCCGGAGCTTTGCCGTAAACTGCACGAGACGTCTTGCCACGTCTGCTATATTGCTGAACATGAGCCTAGCCTAACCTTTAATTTTTCGCCCGAGCAGAAAATCTGCAATGTTGGCCCGAAGCTTATCTCGGTCCTTCCTCTTCATTTTACGTCCGTGAATATATGCTCCGAAACCGTCAAAGCATTCTTGCAAAAGTCGCTTGGCCGTCTCAAATTTGACGGCATCCTCGTCATCCATCTTTTAATCCTCAATATTAATAATAAACTCTGCCAGCGTTTCCGCGATGGCAGGCAGTGCCATCGTTTTTGCCCAACCCATCATTGCTGTGAAAAGAATTGGGACTTCCTTTATTGCCGACTTGCTTTCTTCAGAAAGTTGCGCGCAAATAAGATTATCGAAATTATCGTCGGTTTCTTGGTCTCTCCCAACAACAAGATGAGCGAGGTCCTTTTTACTCCAGTCCTTGCACAACACATCCATGTAACCATAATCGCCGTCATCTCCTAGAATTTCCTTCTCGATCTGATCGAGAAGCTCGGACTGCTCTTTCGTGATTTCAATATTGATGCGATCTTTAATATTCATCTTGAATCTCCTGTAAGGTCAGCCTGAATAGTTAAATAAATTTTTTAAGCCCTTCTGGGATCGGCGTATTTTGATAAGCCGGGAAATACCAGAACTTCCGCGTTGGGTGCCATTTAGCCCCATACGCCTTCGCTTCATCCTTCTGAGCGTATGACACATTTAGTATCACGCTCGTATACGGCGCGGCCAAGTCGAGCGGCTTTCGGCGAGCAGCCTTTTTATTTTCCGGCATCACCGTCGGAAGCTTGCCCGTTTCAATCCATATCATCGCTTGATTTAGATCATTTTTTTCTACTTGCTTCATCAGCGCATTCAAAGCCTTCCAGTCGTCCATGCTGGCGTTTTGCATAGAAGAAAATATTTTTTCGGCGATCTGATTGGCTTCCATCTCATTTCCCTCTTCTGTTCCAGACGACCCCGCGCCGCCTTTGATGGTTTCTATACTACTGCTATCGTATACGACATTCAATAGGGTAATGAAAATAATTTATAAATATCGTATACTGCTCGCGTGAATAAAAAAATAGAGACAACCGCGCAGCAACGCGCGAAAAAGTCGTATGAGCAGCGCACCGAAAACCGGGTGGTTCCGGTGCGGCTTGGGACAGATTCGAGAGCGCGGCTGGATCGGCTGGCGGCGACTTACGGCGGGCGACGCGCGGCGATTGAAGCGGCGCTGGAGGCGCTGGAGGTGCTGGATCGTGTTGGCCGTCAGTCTGACGCCGCCGGCTCTTAATCGCTGGCGATTTTCGCCAGCGCCGCCTCCGCTTCCGCTAGATCGGAGGTCTGCTCCGCTGGAGATAGCAGTTGGTAGGCCGCTACCGATGCTCTATAAGCCGTCGCTAGCGACGGCGCGTCGATGCCGAGCTGCAAAAGCGCCCCCAGGTCCCCGTTCATCCTGGCAAAAGCCGCGTCGTGGACGGCCTTGGCGCCGTTCCGCTCGATGGCGGCGAGGATGGCGGCTTGTTCGCGCAAGACGGAGGTCGGTCCGCCCGCCGCTTTAATCGTTTCGACTTGCTCGGCGTTGAGCCGGGCGGAAACTGTTTTATTGCCGGCTTCGCGCCGGCGTTCTTCATATCTTGCTTGTCTGCTCATAGCTCGATCCCCTTCCGCCCGAATTCCGGCAGCCAATTCCACCCCGACGCAACTGGAAATCTAGCTTTCGTGGCTGCCCGGACAGCTTCGCTATCCTGCGCTACCCAGTATGTTCCCAGCCATTCCTGCTCAGCGTGCCGAAACTGGAACCCCAGCGCTTTTAGCGTCTCCTTGACTCGAAAGGTGTCGCCACCAACCGCCAGCGCATTTCCGAATTTATCGTCCTGCGTAGTCCCGACGGTCAGCCCAATCCCACACTGTAGGAATTGAAGGTCGATTTGCTCGCTCATTTTGCTCTCCTGTTTGTGTTGTCGATGTAGTAATACTACTATGTCGTAATACGACAGTCAAGCGATGGAGCGAAATATTTTTCGGGGCTGGCGGCGCTGCCCATTAACCCCAGCTGGTGCCCGAAGTGGTGCCCGAAGTGGTGCCCGACGCGGCAATAAAAAAGCCTTGCATCGTTGCAAGGCTAGAAACCGGATTGGAATCTTATTGGAACTCTGTTCGGCATCGTTCCGCATCGTGCGTTATCGCAATGGCCAGAGCAAACTATAACTAGTTGATATTGAAGCTCTCTATTCGAGAGAGCTGCACTCATAACGCCCTGCTAGCGGTGAGCGGGGATAGCGTCCAGCAATTTTGATAACCCCCACAGATCGAGCCCGCGCTCGACCCGCTTTCCCGCAACCGACGAATCGCCCTCGATAGCGAGACGCGCGGCCATCGCCGCGACTTGAATGGCCTCCTCGCGCACGGCGTGCGCCGGCTGATCGAGCACGGCTTTGCACAACTCGCCAACTTCCTCGACCATCGCGATAGTCGTCAGCCGATCGCCCGGAAACTGTTTGCGCGCCTGGTCAATCTCCATTGCGACCTCGATCATAAAGGTGGCAACTACCGCGCCGCTCAGCAGCGCTTGCAGCTCTCGTTTTGTGTCGTCTGTTTTTGGCCACTCTCCGCCAGACTCCGCGCTCTGAAATTCAGGCTTTGAGGCATCATGCAAATACCGCGTGATCGCTCGCTTTACGATGTCCGGCGCGGCTTGGCACAGCGCCCGCACCCCCTGGCGATCTACTCCTTTCCAGAGCATATCTCCCAAATTCGATACCAGGACAAATGGCTCCAGGCTCGCGACTATCGCGTAAGGATCGCAACGATAGATTTCGCCGCTTCCGCGCAATGCTGTATCTCCGATTGGAATTACCACGTCACCGATTTGCATCTTTGCTCCTCATCGAATTGTTATTACTCGAATACCGCTATTGCTGGATTTCCTTCTGCCGAAAATCCCGATATACCGACGATAAGCGCCGAACAACAAGCTCGGCGTTTTTCCATAGCTGTTTCGAGATGTTTCTATCGCATCGTCAATCATATTACCGTGCGCCCAGCAAAAGCATTCTGCTTGACTCTTAACAAAGTCTCGCAACGAGATAAGTACCCCATCAAAAGAAACCGGGTATTATTTTAGCCATTAAAAGCCGATAGAGGTGGGTGGAAATGAAGCGTATTCGGTCATTAAGCGACGCGGAGTGCGAAACGCTGCGCGCGGCCTGGAAGGGGGGACCGAACGGTCGAGTGCGGCAACGGGCGCAGGCGGTGTATTTAGCGCATCGGGGATATCGGCGGATTGCGCTTTCGGGGTTCTTCGAAGTGGACGTGGACACGATCAGCGCTTGGCTGGACGGATGGGAGCGGGACGGGCTATGCGGGTTGTATGACGGGCCCCGTTCGGGACGGCCCCGGATTTACACGGCGGGGGAAGAAGCGCGGTTGTGCGGCTGGCTGGATGAGGAACCCCGCCAGATCCAACAGGCGCAAGCCCGGCTGGAACAGGCGACGGGCAAACCGGCCAGCCGACAAACCGCACACCGGATCGTCAAAAAAAAGCGTATCGCTGGAAGCGGTGCCGACGGCGGGTTAACGGCCCGCGCGACGAAGCCGCCTTTCGCGCGGCGCACGTCCGGTTAAGCCAACTCCAGCACGGTCATTCCCAAGGGATCATCGACTTGTTTTATTTCGATCAAAGCGGCTTCACGCTCACCCCGTGCATCCCCTATGCTTGGCAAGGTCGGGGGAAGCCGTTGACCCTCCCCAGCGCCGCGAGCCCGCGCGTGAATGTCTTGGGGTTCATGAGCCCCACCCATCAGAGCCACTTTCAAACCGTGATCGGGCGCGTCACCTCGGCCACCGTCATCGCCGCCCTGGATGCCTTCGCCGCTCAAACCGCCCGCGCCGGAAAACTTCGCTTGGTCGTCCTGGATAACGCGCCCATTCATACCAGCCAAGCGTTTCAGGACCGGATGGTGGACTGGTTTCGCCAGGGCGTCGGTTTCCATTGGTTGCCACCCTACAGCCCCGAACTCAATCTCATCGAAATCCTCTGGCGCAAAATCAAGTATGAATGGCTTCCCCCCAAAGCTTACCTCAGCTTCAATCACCTGAAATCCGAACTCCAAAACATCCTCGAACATTTTGGGTCAAAATACCAGATAACTTTTGATTGAGTACTTACATGCAACGCATGTCGCAAACGTTTTCCATTCTCCATCAGACAGTAGCCTGACTTTTTCAAACGATGCGCCGATGAGAATGTTTTTATGACACTCATCGCACCGATGCGGCTTTCGCGCCTTTTTAATGAGCGTCCGGCTGTAAACTGGAGGGACCTCATAATCGCACCAGCACATTTTCTTATCCGCCTTTATGATTGCCGCGCTTGACATACGCTTGCAGCTCTGCCGGATCGAGCCGCATCAACCGCCGCCCGACCCGCTGCGGTATCGGAAACCCCAGGTTGAGGTACGGCCGCAACCTCGGCGGCACGTCATCCAGCCGGCGCTTGCCCGCGTTGATCTCCGCCGCTGCCAGTGCTGCCAGCGCCAAGTCACTAATCAGCGCACGGGAGCAGCCGAGCAAATCAGCGGCGGTTTGGTAGCTGAGCAGTTGATTCACTTCATTTCCCACCGCAGCGGGGATGGCGGAGCGCCATGCAGCGCGGGCGGGTGCAGAGGAGGCAGCTTGGCCAGTCGCATTTGCTCGAGCACCGCTTCATTGCCATGCGTCAATTGACATTGCCTTTTGTGCGAGCGGGCTGACATCAGTCCATCGTTTTCGACAAAAAAGCCCGGCTCGCTTCTCGGCCTACTGTTGAGCGCGTGCCACACATTGATTTTGTCGACCATCGCATGATCGTAGATGGCGATGGCATCGCCCAACGGAGTGCACGGCTGTGGGATCAGTGGGGTCCATTTAATTCTGAGCGAAGCATTTTTTCTGTCAGGCAGCCGCAAAATTTGCGCCATCAGAAACTCGAACTCGGAAAAATCGTCCAGCGTTTCCCACGGATAGCCAAAGATTTGAAACATCTTGAACTGAATATGCCCGGCCTTCAAAAACGTGTCGAAGTAATCCACGATCTGCGGGATCAAAATCGGTTTATTGACCATTTTTCTGATCGCGTCCGAAAGGCCGTCGATCCCGACTCTAATAAGCTGATTGCTGCGAATCGGCGGCCGGTTTTTCATGACGGTATCCACCCGCATCGACGCAAATCCGGCCAGATACCCTTTTCCGTGAAGCCATTGGAAAAGTGGGAGGTAGTCGGGGTGGCTCGCCTCGTCCGGCGCGTAGAAATTGATTTTTCTGGTGATCTTTAAATCGCATTGCTCCAACACTGAAATTAGGTGGTCCTTCCGGTAAATCCTGGCGGGCGACGAATGCCCGAGTTCGCAGTAATGGCAATTGAATGGACAACCCCGCCCGATCTCGACGTACCACGCTGCCGATCGGGTTCCCGGCCGATTGAGGTAGGGCGGGTTATTCGGCAAGGGGCGCTCGAAGTTTGGCGCGGGAAGCTGATCGCCCGCTCGCCACCGGCTCGATAAAATCGTCCCCGGAAGTTCGGCCAGCGCCTCGACGTGTCCCGTTTCGGCCAGCAAGTCCAGCGCCCTCTTAATCCAGGTTTCCGCCTCGCCCACGCAAACGACATCGGCATAAGGGATCGCCGGGCGCGGGTTGTTTTGCATGACGTGCCCACCCACGATCCGCCACTTGGCGCGCTTGGGTAGGGCGGCGAGGTTCGGAAAATTGTCGCAATGGTGAACGCTGATCAGCTCTACGTCATACCCCGCTTTGGTGTTCCGCAGCACGTCCACCCGATGTCCCGCCGTTCTGGCGTGGTGCGCGACATAAAACGGGCCGATGGACCCGGCGTCGGCGTCGGGGCAGGCTTCGACAAGACAGCAGTTCAGCGGGCGCATGGCATCACGCACAGCGTCTGATTGGCGGCGATCCTACCCGGCGGGCGGATTCCCCAGCGCATGACGGCGCCATCAATGCCCATACGGCGCGCATACAGCTCCGGCAGCGGCCGGCGAAACAGCGCCGTTTGCTCGTCACCTTCCTCGATTTCCCACGATCTGACGCGCCCGTGACCCTGGCTCGACTTTGCGCCGACATGGCGGCATGGCGCGAGGAGCCGGCGAATCTCGGATTCGTCCCCGACGCAATGCCATTCGATTTTTGGCGTGACGCGAAACAACAGCGATTTGCGATAAGCCTTGTAAGGTCCAGCTTTAGTGATGATCTTCTTGGTATCGGCCGGCAAAAACCGTTCGTGCTGATCGTCAAAGCGGCGGTGAAAATAGATAGCGTGCATTTCGTGCAATCGATAAATCGGCGACGACGCCGCATACCACCACCAAGCGCCGTCGCTGATCCGCTCCAACGGTAGCCCTTCTATCGGCGTCATCAAGTCGGACCGGGCTTGGAGAACCGAAAACTCGTCGGGGTCGCGCAGGTAGAGCATCCAGTATGCCAATATCCCATCGAGCGCCGGGGCCCAATCATCGGCGGCAGCGAACCCGTTATATAGATTCGCTATCACTTTAAGCGGTCGCATCAGCCACCTCCGGCAATCGCATGGCGTCCGGCAAATAAAGCATCCCGTTCCCGAACGCTTTTTTGCTTCCGATGCCTTTAAGCAGCATCTCGGAAAATAGATCGGCATCGCGAACGAGCGCGACAGCCTTGACTCTCGCCGGGAAAAAATGGATGACATTGCCGTCGGCGTGCTTGAATCGCCGAGGAGGAAGGTCGAAGAACTGGCAGAAGCCGACCGTTCCGCCCTTGCGCCCCACCACATCGACAAAATAGGCCCGGCGCTTTGCGTTATCCAGCAGCGGGGTTACCTCGGATTTCGGCCCTGCTCCGCCGCGCCGAAACCCCTGACTTTTGCTGATTTCAAGCGCCACCACGCCGTCGATGCCGTAGCTTCGGCCCGCCTCGATCAAGGCTTCGGCGTGCCGGCACGCGGGTGGAATCCGGGAAAGCAGCAAGCACCGGTCGCCCGACTGGCGAAACAGAAACGGTCGAGGCGCGCCGGTCTGGTGTTGCGGGAAAAAGCTGTACAGATACTGATGCACCGTATATGGCGGCAGGTTTTCTGGAAGCGAGACGGCGGCGAAGTGCATCATGATGACGCCGCTCCTAACAGTTGCTTGATCTCGCCGCCGTTAGCGGCCAGCATCTGGTCGTATTGGGCGCGCAAGTGCTGATCGTAAGCGGCTTTTGCGGATTCCGCCTTACCTGCGAGCAGCGGCGGCGCGCCCGCTTTGATGCTCAGAAAGTCGCCGGACTCTCCGGAATCCAAATCGGTGTAACGGACATCGACGGTCACGCGCCCATGCCCTTTGTTGCCTTGGCCGCCCAAAACTGGGGATCGGCCGAACATGTGTAGCGCGGCGACCAAACAGCCAAGCTCGACTTCCGACACGCCGAGGCAATCGCATTCGCCGTACAAATGGACGCCCGGAGCAACTAGCTCAGCCAGCATCCGTTGCTGCGTTTTGTCCTCGTCATCGTCGCTTTTGCTGTCCGTCTTCTTTTTAGCCTTCGGTCCGGCGAGCAGTTTTTCGGCGTCCTGGATGATGTAAGGGATCAATTTGACGTCCTTGCTGTCGTCTTTGCGGCTGAATTGCTGCTCGAAGGTGAGCGCTTTGTAGCGGATGCGCTCCGCCGCCGCGAGCAGATCGTCAGGCAGGCAAGGCATTGCCTCGGCACAGACCGGGTACAAGCACGAAACACGCAACTTTCCGCTTAAAATCTGGTTGCCGACGCCGCCGCCGAGCAAGGATAAATGCGGCAGCGCCGAGCGCAGCTTTCTCGCGGCCGCGATGTCCGTTTGCTGCTCGCCGCCGATTGCTCCGCCGCTAAACAGTAAGTGAAATCCGTCCGGCGGGACTTGTGGAGACCCCAATTTCTCCAGCAGATAGACAGCCGAAAGGTCGCGCCATTGCCCGCGCACCGCGTTTCCGGAGTAGGAAAAGACCCGCTCGACCGAGCCGTCGGGCTGGATGATGGGGTGTTCGACTAAAAACGATGATGTGCTGATCGTCTCGGCGATGTGCGACAGCGGCGAGCGCGTCAGGTAGAGAAAGGACAGCCTGATATTCACAGCGATTCCTCGTCGTCGGGTTCGTTTTTAAAAGCGCTCTCGGTTTCTAGCCTGTCCCTGACCAGCAGTACGATCCAAGCCGTTTCTTTGAAAAGGCAATGAATCACTTTTCCGTGATCCGCCTTTTGCAAAATCCCGGTCAGAAACTCCCGACTCTCCGAGAGCTGCACATACTCGACGCGGCCATCGATGCCGGTACGTGGCACGAGCCGCCGCTGGTCGCTCTCTAGCCACTTCGGCTTTAGCGAGCTTGCTTGCAGCCTCGGCAATAAGGCGTCTAGGAACTCGGGAATGGTGTTGGCGCGCTTTGCCGATGCCTTAATAAAGCGCGTAATCCTGTCCCAGATGTCGGGCTTAATCTTGACTTTCTTAATGTCTCGCGAGCGCCAGGCGGCATAGACGATCAGCGCCGCAACAGCGGCGGATTCGTTGTCGGTGTCAAAGCGATGGATCAAGGCTGTCCTCCCCATCTCGCTGCGCCACGTAATGGCATAAGCCCCAAAGCTGGAGCGACTTCGAGCGCCATTCTCGCGCTGGGCGCTCGGCTTCTCGCCACGTTTGCGCGCCGATTTCGAGTAGCGCTCTGGGGCTATACTGCCCGCTTAAGATGCTATCTTTAGAGAATCCGAGGCGATAAAGTTGCTCGAAATCGGCAATGGCGGCGCGGTATTTAGTGCGGTCGAACGCCAATAAATCATCGTCCACCCGCAGCGGGAATAGGTCTCGATCCAGCGCAATCGCCCCTTTGAAAATGAGTTGCTTTTTTCCCATCGGGGCGATGATCGCGATAAACGGAGGTTCGGGCGGGTCGACAAGCAGCGCTCTCCACCTCGCGCGCGATGGGCATTCATGACGGTCGGGCGAGCTAAAAAGATGGCTCGAATATAGCCAGTTCCACGCGCGTGGCTGCTTGTTCTCCTTTTTCGGGAAAAAGGCCGGAAGGTTGCGCTCAGGATGCGCATTGACGTATTGCGCCCAACCTTCCGCCTGGCTCGTCGCCGCGCACGCTTGACAGATCGCGTCGGATGCGGGCATCAACGCTGCTGAGACGTCGGTAAACGTGGGCGCGATAGCCAATTTTTTAGGCCAGCCGATGCTGTTTGTTTCACCTCCGCACAAATAGCATTGAGCGCATTCGGCATAACGAGGCCCGCGCTTGGGTTGTGGCGGCGGGTAGTCGCCCGCCGAGCAGCACGCCCACGCGAATTGAGGAGGCGTTAACTGTGGATCGAGTAGAGCGGTTTTCATTCCTGCTGCTCTTTTGCCCAGTCGTAACAATTCTTGATTTGGCGATTTTCGACGCCAATCAATCGCACTCCATCAAGCCCGAAGCTGAATTGCAAGACTGCGCTGCGTATGCCGACATCATCTTCAGCCGAGCCCATCGGCATCGATTTTATTTTCTCCGCCACTTCTGCGGCGGTCATGGGGATAGGAGGGTCAATTGGCTTGATCATTTCGGCCCCTCGTTGGCTTTAAGGTCGCTTGCATAGAGCGCAAGGTCAACGCACCGGCGGCCGGCCACGTAATTGATAAAGTCGGTCAATAGGGCATCAACGTCTCGTTGATTAATATCTGCGCCCGTCGCATCATTCATATGCGCATTGCGCCGAATACTCTCCATCGCGCCGGCGCGATACTCTTTCGCGTCCGCGATCAGCACTTTAAGGACTTCAATGGTCTTCATTGCTCAAGCTCGGATACTCATTCCATTCGCGCCCGTCTAATAATCGGCCCGCCGCTTTTTTACCAACTCGCTCTCCCCGTTCATTGAATTCTCCCCACTGCTTGAAGAAAAAGGGGACGCCCGCCGCAACGCACTGATCGCGGATCAGGCGGACCCATTCGACGCTCATCGGCCTTGCGCGCGGACCCGATTCGCCGCCGACAATGACCCAATGGATACCTGGTTTCGCGCCGATATGGCGGCGGCCATGTTCGGCCGGCAGCCAAGGATTAAGCGTCACTTGCTCAATAAGCGGCTCCACGCTCAAAAACCGAACTGGCGCGGCGGTGGCGAGTAGCGCCGGGATGCGCGCGTCGGCTGTCTCCTGATTTTCCACCGACACGCCGAGCCAGATATGACGGCCGATTTCAATATCTGGCGGCTCGCCCGGCTGTATTGGCCGAGACAGTCGGTCAATCATGTCCGCCATGCGCCTCGGTCTTTTGGTGAGTACTTGATATGTGTGCCAGTCAGCTTGATGCATGGCCGAAAAAACCGACTTGATAAAGGATTCGGATACCCATTCCTGAAAAAGATCAGACATGGAATTCACAAGAATCCGGCGCGGTTTTTTCCACGCAAACGGCTGAGTCAATCGCTCGGGATGCTCGGAAACATCCGTAAACGACCTGCCGAAATAAACCGTGTTCGGATTGGCCGACAGCCGCCGCCAATCGCGTTCCGCGTAGCAGTTTTGGCACCCGGCCGAAACTTTTATGCAGCCGGTGACGGGGTTCCATGTTGTGTCGGTCCATTCGATTTTTGATTTTGCGCTCAAAGTGATAACCCCTAAAGCGGCGCGTCCAGGTTTCCGGTTAGATCAAGCGCTAGCTCAACCTCCCGCAATTCTTTTGTGAATACCAGCATATCGGGGTCGTCATCCCATAGCTTGTGATCGATTTCAGATCGACATAACGGGATGAAAAGACGGTCTAGCCCATCGCAGTATCCAAACAGAGCTTCTATCATGTTCATTTGTTGCTCGTCAGCTAAGGCTATTCCAGTCCGGCGGCTTGGCCGGACATCAAATCAGGTCGGGAAGCGGGTTCCGATCCTGACGGCGCGACCGTCGCGTCTCCGCCTTTTCGGATCGCATCATTGATTTTTTCAGAAACCTTTTTTGATTTTTCTGGAGCGCCAGAATCCGCCGGCACGTCGAACCAATCTTTGGATGACGACATGCCATCCCTCAGGCTGGAGTAGATTTTTTTAAACGAAATGATTTGGGCGGGCGTAATCGTCTCGATGCGCCGTTGGATGCGCTGCTCGATCTGTTCTTTCGAGACCCCAAATTCGGCGAAAGCGGCTACCAGTTTTTTCAGGGCTTCCGGCGAGGTGTCCGCATGGGCGCTCAAAGTGATTTCGCATTGCCGTTGCGCGGCTTCCACCACGTCGCCCGGCACGACCGACAAAATACAGTTACGTCCGCGCCGGCTCGCCTGGTTAGCGACCAGCTCGTAAATATCCCGCTCATCGGTCAGCGCGTATCCACCTTTTTTGGTGTCTCGCCAGTGGCGTACGCGGAACGCGATGGATTTGCGCGCGTTGGTCTCCATGTCCCACGCGAACGCCAGTACCTCGGAGTATCCGACTTTGTCGGGGCCGATTCCGCGCGCCACTTCTTTAAATCCGACGTCCATATTCCCCCAGCCTTGGCAGATCGCCTCGGCCAGCCGAATGCTGGGACCGGTGATTTCGGTTCCTCCTCTGGTGTAGCTGTACAAGCTGCTTTCAGCCAGCGTCGGGCGCGAGGCCGCTTGCAAAATTAAATCCATCGACCTCACTGGGTCGCGCGGAAATCGCTTGGCGATCAAGACCATTGCTTGTACTTCCTGCGCCTCCCGCGCAATTCCGGCGTCAGCGAGGGCGGATGCTGGTCTTTCGGCGAGCGCGAAGGGGTTTTCAGAATGATTGGTCATCATAGGAAGGCTCGTTCATCGCCCACGCGGGCAGGTTTAAAGTTTCTATTTCGTCGGAGTATGCGGGCCAGCGCCCGGCAGTCTCGCAGATCGCGAACCCGCGCAAATGGTGCCGCCACAGGCGGAACCCTGCATTGGAAGTCGCGTCGGATAATTGGTAGCAAGCGACCGGATACGGGGCGGTTTTCTCGACCGCCATAAACAAGAACGCCTCGGCCTCTATCCCCAGGGCCTCGCATCCGGCGAGGTAGTGGGCCTGCTGCACGTGATAGCGATAAGTCGCCACGGCCCTCGCGAAACCTTCCGGGCTCGCGTCTTTTGTGGTCTTGAGATCGGCCGCCACGGACGGCGCGAGCCAATCGATTCGGGCCTTGCAGCGCAACCCGGTTTCGTCGGTCCATACGATCGATACCTCGGCCTCTCCGGCGGACAGAACCAAACCGCAGGCGGGATGATTTCGGACGCTGGCCGCAATGTCCAAGGCTTCCTGGTGCGCCGAAGCGTCGAGCGGCGTATAGCCGGCTTCCTCCGCCTCCGCCCTAGCCGCTTTCGCCGCTTTCGATCTGCCGAGGTCCATCGGCTGGTAGCGCTCGGCGAACTGGTCGGGCTCCAGCACGGCGCAGTGCACCGCCCGCCCGAACAGCAAAGCGGGGGTGTCCGCTTGCTCGGTTTTGCATAAGGCCGGATATTTCGCGAATCGGCCTAAAGTCGAGTTCGATACCGCGCTCCAGGAGAAATAGTCCTGGAATGGCACGCCACGGTATATGCCGTCGGGGGGCGGTGCTTGCCTCACCGCACGATCTCCACCCGCCCTGCTCGATGGTTCCAGCGCACCCGCCGTCCGTGGCGGGCGAACAAAGCACAAAAACGGCCGATCGTCATGGATGAGGGCACGCTGAGCCACCAACTTTCATTTCTGATCACGGTGAACCGGTTCGGGTGGGCTATGGGTTGCACTGAGATGTTCATTTTGATTCCTTTAAACATGCCCCGATAAGGCGGATCTTGCTTTCATGCGGCTTGGGAAAGCTCCCACTCGCTGATCGTCACATCATCCGCCAGCGACAGCGCGTCGGCGTCGATCTGGTTTTGAAAGTCCCTGATCTGCCACGCTGGGCAGAGCGGGAGCACGTCGAAGACCGGATAAACCAAGCAATTCATCTGCTCGTTCCAGACCGTACGTTGTCCGCGCGTGCGGACTTCCACGATGTCCGGCTCTCCGCTTTCCGGGTCGCGCTCGTAGATCACGACCATCGGTCGGCACTCTCCGAAGATTTGCGCTTCGGTCTCGAATTCGTATGGGCCGCTCATGACGCTTCCATCCTCTCAAGAAGCCCCGGCACCTTCTCAAACAAGTTGTGCCAGCCATCCAAACAATCGCTAAGTTGCCGCTGGCTGCGCTGCGCCTCGGCCTCCTCGGCCGCTTGTTCGGCTTCGCGCTGGCGGCGCGCGGCCCATAGGTCCGGCTCGTGAAGCTCGATGACCCGCTGCCCGTTGACCGTGTGCTCGACGGTCACAAGCCCGGCGCGCTCACCCGAAGCCTTGGCGGCGTCGGCGTAGAATTCAAAGGTTTTGCACATCGCGCTTACTCCTCAGCCCCCCGACCGCGACCGCGACCGCGACCCCGACCACGACCACGACCCAGACCCCGACCCCGACCACGACCGCGACCACGACCGCGACCACGACCCCGACCACGACCCCGACCCCGACCCCGACCGCGACCACGACCGCGACCGCGACCCCGACCGCGACCGCGACCGCGACCGCGACCCCGTTACGTCAAATCCGGCGCGCAAGATTGCGGAATTCATTGCTGCGCTCTCGGAAGCGCCGTTAACCATTCCGTCGCATCGATCAGGGCCCCCCGACCGACGATCACGCGCTGATCTTCAGGGTACGGCTCGCATGCATCGATGCCGCCGTCCGAGATAAACTGCTGCCATCGTTTGGTGTCGGCGATCCACGCCGCGTCAACCAAAACTAGCTCTTGCGGGTAAACAGCAAGCAGCCGGCCGGTAAAAATCATCGTGACCGTGCGGATCATGATGTTTTTACCCAGTAAGGCGTCAAAGGGCGACGCTTCTCGGGCATCCCCCATCGCCTGGGCGTGCGGCTGAAACATCGCGGCCAACTGTTTGGCTTGGCCGACAGTCAAATCATCAAGATGCATTGCGTTCTCCGAAAAAGCCCCCGGCATCGCGCCGGGGGAGTAACCACTGAGGAGGTGATCCCCGAAGCCAGTGGCTGCGGGTTGAGAGGAAGATTACACAATACGTGTAATTTAGTCAAGCATAAAACGTGTAAATTTTTTTAAATAAAAATCCCTCCCGACCCTGAGGAGGGTTAAAGGATGATTAACGCTGGCTCTCTGATGCCGGCTTCGGCGCAGGTAACGCTTTGACGTTCAATGACGCTTGAGTTTCAGCAACCTTCTCTATGGTGATCTTTCCGCGCGCATCGGATGATTCAAATAAATCAAGAAGCTTTCTAGCGCGCGGGGGTAACCAGGACCCATCATCTACACACATTAAATAAGCCGCTGATACACCTAAAACTTTTGCTAGCTTAATCGCTTCAGGCTGGCGCATCAGGCGTAACGCTTGCTCATAGTTACTGATCCTGCTTGCGCTTATACCCGGCGTGCGTGCTGCTAGTTCCTCCAACGTCAAACCAAGTCTGTCGCGACACTGCCTTAACCGTCTGCCACTTTCGACTTTGAATTCCATAATTTCATCTTGAGCTTTGCTCTGAAGGGTGTCACCAAACGATCTGTGCCCCTTTGGGTTGTTGATGACTTGCAAAAAAACACGTTTCGCGTATATAGTCTTGTCCATGAATAATCTTCCGGTTTTTATAGAGACTGTCGGCGATGCTGAGGCGGCGAGGCTATTCGGCGTCGCCGAAAGAACCGCCGCCTCTTGGCGTAGGCGCGAGCGATATCCTCGTGCGCCTCAAGCTCAAATAATCGTCCAAATCACAAAAAACCATAGTTGTGGTCCGGTAGATTATTCCGGGATTTATGGGCCGGATCAGCGCTATTCGTCGCGTCTAAAGCGCCAAGACCAGCCTGCCAGCGAGGCCGCCGCGTGAACCCCACGGCGTGGTACACCTCGCGCGAAGTCGCCACTGACGAATTGGCGCATTTTTTAAAAGGCGCTCCGGATCAAGCCGGCCTTGTCGTCTCGCTTTGCGGACTTAAATGGCTCGGCGAGGCTTTGTTCCCGTCAAGCCCTGACGCTCCGCGCTGCTTAGAGTGCCTGAGCGAGCGAGCCAAGCCCCGAAAACACTTACCGGCGTCGATCAGCCAGATGGGACTCGTTAGCGCCATCCTCGCTGAGATCGACCGCCAAAACCCCGGCTGCACCGGAACCGAGGCGATCTACGCCGCCGTCGCCCGCGCGGCCGATCAGATCGTTTCAGCGATTCGCGAGAGCCCCGAATGAACTCGACAAGCTGGTACGACCTTCGCGGGTTCGACGGCGACGGGTACGTCCATTTATACGAGCCCGACGCCCGTCAAGCCGGTTATGCCGTCACGCGGTGCCGCTTGAAAGCGCGCGAGCTGGATTTGCTGGTCCCGGCTAGTCCTGACGATATGCGCTGTCCGCAGTGCCAGGAGGCCGCCGCGTGAGCGCCTGGATACCGGTGGCCGAACGCCAACCCTCGACTGACTATCAGGTGTTCCTCCTGTACCGGTTTATCGGGGCAACAATCGTTGAGGAACGCGGCTTTTACGACGGCAAACACTATTACGCCGACCGGAACGGCCGAAAGCTGCGCCCAGTCGACGCGACGCACTGGCAACCCCTGCCCGCGCCGCCGGAGGTCGCCTCGTGAGCGAATCGCCTCCGCGCTACGTCGCACACCCTGAAACCCTAATTCATTTCCGCTGCCCGCACGTCGGCTGCGCGCGCTGGTGGTCCATCGCCGATGCGCCGCTCAACCGCATTTATTTCTGCCCTTGGTGCGGCCAGCAGCTTGAGCCGCCCGAATCCGCAGGAACCGCCGCCGAAGACCTCGCTCCACGGCCGTATTACGCCATCATCGAGCGCTCGCGAAACCCAGAAGTGGTGGCCCGCTTCGCCTTCGGCCCCGCCGAGAAGATCAAGCGCGGCATCGGCGACCCGCATTTCCCGGCGCTGCTGTTCACGCTGGCCGACCTCGGCGTCATCTCGTCCGATAGCCCTCGCGTGATCTGCCCGACCTGCTCGCAGGTCGTGACCCCAATTTCTGGAGCCGCCGATGTACCGCGATAGGCGCGACGTTAAAGACATCCCGATCCCGCTGCGACTGTCGGAGCGCCAGCTTTTGAAAGTGCTGGCGGTGTCTGCCCGTCGCGGGACCCAGTTCGCGGCGACCGTCCGCGATTTGCTCATGGAAGCGGTGCTGATGGCGGAACACGATAGCGCCGCCAAACCGGAAAACGTAGCCGCCAACCAGCATACAAGACCGTTCAATTGCAGAGAGGGTGCGTCATGCCGGAATGGGAACCCATCGTTGCCGCGCTTACCCCCGCCCAGCGCGAGCGGATCGAGAAAATCGCCGAGCGGCGCGGAATCGACTTCGACGAGGCCGTTAAACAGTTGATCGCCGAACGCCTGCAACTCGAACTCGAACCCGAACCGGAGAAGCCGCATTGAGCAGCCCCGCGATGCCAAAGCCCGACGGCTGGTGCGGCGCAAAGCAGCAACCCGACCCCAAGCCGAGCCAGCACCCGCCCATCGGCCCGATGGTGATCGCGGATATCGAGCAGCGGTGCCGCGACGGCGAGGCGGAGTACGGCCAGCCGCTGCGCGGTTTCAATGGCATCGACGCGCTGGGCGAGGCGTATCGCGAATCGCTCGATCAGTCGCTTTATCTGCGTCAAGCGATCTACGAGATGGGCGAATTGTTGCCGCTCGTCGAGTCGCTGCTCGCCCGCTTCGAAGCCTTGGAATCCCGCATCGAAGCCCTCGAATCCCGCATCGAAGCCCTGGAGTCCCGCTTGGCCGCCCACAAATCGGACGGAAAATGAAACCGAAAACCTTAACCGCTTTGCTCGACTGGGTTATGGAGCGCGTCACTCGCGAGTGTTGCCCGTTCCGCCTCGTCGCCACCGCCCACTTTTCACCCACCCCAACCGTAAAAGGTGCTTTACCGATGGCCATTACCTTACAAGTAACCCAGCAGTTCCCGCTCGAAATCCAACCCGTTGACGCGCGCGGCAATCCCGCCGCCGTCGATGGCGCTCCAGTTTGGTCCGTCTCGGACGACACCTTGCTCAAGATCGAAGTCGCTGCCGACGGGTTGTCGGCGGTCGTGTCGGCGCTCGGTCCGATCGGCTCCGCGCAAGTCACCGTCCGCGCGGATGCGCGGATGGGCGAGGAGGTGCGCGAGATTGTCGGCACCTTAGACGTGTCGCTCGTCGCTGCCGAAGCGGTTTCTTTGCGCCTCGTCGCCGGTGTCCCGACCGAGATCGCAACGCCGGTTGATCCTGCCGACCCAAACGCAGGTACTGGTGGTGGCGCGGGTGGTGGGGCTGACCCCAACCCGACGCCCGTAGATCCTGTCCCGGCCGATCCCAACGCGCCGCCGGCTGATCCGAACAACCCCGCGCCGGTGCTGTAAATGCAACACCCCGCGCGTTCGACCGCCGCCGGCAGCCCTCGCCGGCGGGCGCAACTTGCGCGCGGGAGAAAGCGGGCTGTCGGCTGTCCGCGCCGCCGTTCTTTCGGCGAACAAACCGACCGGCAGCCGTGGCCGGCCCGAACAGCGAAGACGGCGGCATGATCTTCCTTTGGTGTGTTTGTACCCGACCCGGCCGGGCAAAGCCGGGACCGATTCCCCCGGCGGCGGATTTCCCGTCAATTGCCGCCGCCGGCTTGCCGAACAAGAAAAGCACTCCTTCGCGTATTGGGCTTTACCGAAAACTGTGCGTCGGGCTAGAGAAGGAAAGGCGCTGGTATGGTGAATAAGCCTCGGCCGTTTCGGCTGACGCCTTTAAACCCGCCGGAAATCGACCGGCAGCGGGAAATCATCCGGTATCTGCGCCATGAACCTAAAGTCGGGCTGTTTATCCGGATAAACAGCGGGCGGCTGGGCAGTAAAGGATTTCACTGGAGCTACACGCTCTACTTTAAAAGCGACGAGCCGCGCAAGGGCAAAGACGCGACTGACATCATTGGGATGCTGCGCGACGGCCGCTGGTTTTGTATTGAGGTCAAACGCCCCGACGAACTCCCGACGGAAGGACAGCGCGAAATGATTGAAATGGTGAAAGCCGCAGGCGGCGTAGGCGGCATTGCGGAAACGTGGCGCGACGCTCAGCGCATCATCAACGGAGAGCAGGTATGAACCTATCGCCCGACTTGTCTGACATGGATTTTAAGCCGCTGCCCGATTTATCCGACGCCGATAAAAGCATGGCGGCAGCGCTATGGTCATGGCTGCAAAACCATCGGTTTGCTGCCTACCAGGATTTCGAAACCGCTTACCGGCGGATTAAGCGGCTGGCTGAAAAGAGTTAAGAGGTTCCTATGGGCAAAGTAGCGTATCTAGAAGTCAAGCGAAAGGAGCGATTGGAGCAGCAGGAAAAGGAGGATACCGAGAGAAACAACCTGATCAATCGCGCTATCGAAACCATTCTGTCGTTAATTGACGATAAAAGGATTTCCCGTCGGGATCGGACTCTTTTTATCATAGAGATAGCTCAAATACTCAAGCGGAATAGAGGGATTTGTATGCCGATCGAAGGAGAAGAATCGATCCAGAGGTACCGGAAGCTAATCGAATTCGGCTATATCGAGCCTTTCGAGCCTTTCGAATGGATTGTTGATGAGGCTTTTCTAGGGTTTGAGGTTGGCGATTCGCTCGGCATGGTGCAAACCATCAGGCTTAACTCTCGGAGCGGCATTAAATGAACAAGGACATTCGGCTGTCCGTAAAGTTTTTCGAGCACCCAAAAACGATCAAGCTGGAGCGCAGGCTAGGCATACAAGGGGTTAAAGCCCTGATCAAGCTATGGATGTGGGCGGCGCTAAACAAGCCGGAAGGCGACTTGGGCCACGATGCCGAGGACATTGAAATTGCCGCGCAGTGGAGCGGCGAGCCGGAGCTTTTCAGCAAGGCTCTCGTTGATCTCCGCTGGCTCGATCACATCGATGGACGATACCGGCTACACGACTGGATCGAGCATAACCCCTGGGCGGCCAAGGACGGAACCCGCAGCGACAAAGCTCGATTTTCGCGGATGGCCAAGACGCATCCTGCAATTTGCAAGGCATTGCGCGAGCGCGGTATTGATGAAATCAGCGCGTCAGACTTCGAGAGGCTGACAAAAAATAACGAATCGTTGGAAAATTTAACGAATCGTTCCGATTTAGAAACGAATCGTTCTACTCCTGCTCCTGCTCCTGCTCCTGCTCCTGCTCCTGCTCCTGCTCCTGCTCCAAAAGAAAAAACAAAAGAGGTGGTGGTGGATACAGTTCCAGCACTATCCGCGCGCGACGGGGAAACCGGCCGAGCCGCTAACAGATCGCCCCCCACCTCCGCCACCTTTGGGCTAACGCCCAGGGCGGTGGTCGAAATTTACGAGTCGGTTCTGTCTGGAAAGCCGAAGTGCGATATTGATTTGGCTGTCAATACCAAGAAAAACATCGAGTTTTTGATGAGGGCAAAAAAGCCGGGGCGCGACCCCGACAAATGGCGACGGTTTTTCGAGTACGTGACCGAAAGCCGGTTTTTGATGAGCCGACGACCGGGCACATTCGGCCGCGAATCGTTCGAGGTGTCGCTGTTTTGGCTGGCCGAGCCAGAGAATTTCGCCAAGGTAATCAGCGGTAAATACCACGACGGGCGCGCTTATGCCTGACGCCCGCCGCTTGAATTCCGTCGAAGCCGAGCAGTCCGTGGTCGGCGGGCTGCTGATCGACCCGACTCGCATCGGCGACGTTGCCGCGCTCCTGAAGCCGGCCGACTTTACCGGCGACCTGGAGCGAAAAGTGTTCGGCGCGTTGGTCGAAATGGACGCCGCCGGAACCGCTGTCGATGTCGTGACCGTTTGCGAGTTTTTGGAAGATCGCGGAGCGCTGAAAGACGGCGACATGGCCATGGCTTTTGTCATGGCCCGTGACACCTTCAGCGCCGCCAACGTGTTGGCGTACGCCGGGGTCGTGCGCGATCGCTCCCGCCGGCGGGGGCTCGCGGTGCTGGGCGGACATCTCCAGCGCTGGGCCGTCGAGGACGGGGACGCGGAAAAAACGTTACTGCGGCTCAAACAAGCCCTCGATGCTCTGGATAGCGGCGCGGAAGCTGGCGGGCTGGTGCCGCTGCGCGATCTCCTCGCCGGCTGCATCGACGTGATCGACCAGCGCTACAACGGCGTCGCGCCGCAAGGAATGCCGACGGGACTTACAGATCTCGACGGGATGATCCACGGGTTGCAGCCCGGAAAGCTGTACGTCGTGGCCGCCCGGCCGGGGATGGGCAAATCGGTGCTCGGCCTGCAATTCGCCGAACGCGCGGTCTGTCGCGATGGAAAAACCGCCGCGTTTTTTACCGCCGAAATGCCCTCGGCCGAGCAAGTGGAGCGGCTGATTGCGTCGATTGGGAGGATCGATTTAGACGCGCTGCAAACCGGCAAGCTCGGCGATGCGGACTGGCCGAAACTGACGGCGGCCACCGCGTCGCTGTCGACGGCGAAACTGTGGTTTGACGAAACGCCAGCGCCACGACTTGCCGACATCCTGTCGAAAGCCCGCAGGCTGCACCGTCGCGAAGGCGCTTTGGGGCTGGTGGTGGTCGATCATGCCGGGCTGGTGGAAGGTGCTGGAGAAACCCGCGAACAGCGCCAAGCCGATGTCGGGCGCTCGCTCAAGGCTCTGGCAAAAGAGCTGTCATGTCCCGTGATCGCGCTGCTGCAACTGAATCGCCGGATCGAGGAGCGCGGCGATAAGCGCCCGCTGCTGTCGGATGGGCGCGACTCGGGCGAGTGGGAGCAGTCGGCGGATGTATTTGTCGGCCTGTACCGCGACGAGGTTTACAACCCGGAAAGCCCGGACAAGGGTTGCGCCGAACTGCTGATCCGGAAAAACCGGGGCGGAAAGCTTGGAACGGTCGCGGCGGCATTTCTCGGCCAATACCAGCGCTTCGAGCCGCTGGCCGGCGGCCTGCCGTCGAGCAACGGCGCGTCCGTGGTCCCGATTCGCCGCAGCCGGGGTATCGAGCTTTGAACGCCCGCGCCGCGCCAACCGATTCACCGCAACCGAGCCAGGACCATCGGGCTACCGCTCGACTGATCTATCGGCATCTTCGCCAGATGAAAACCCCGGAGTTGCCGGCCGAGCTGGTCAAGCGTCGTTACACCGGCTGGACGAACTTCGCCGCCGTGCTCGCCGCAAGCGACGGATGGCTCCAGCTCTGCGCCACCCGCCTCACCGTGCGGGCGCTGACGAGGGAGGAGCGGGGACGATGAGACCGAACCTCTTTGCCGATCTGATCGGCGCGATTCCGCCCGCTCAGCCGGCCCGCGATCCGGCGACGGTGTTGGCGGTAGACGCCTGCCCGCACTGCATGAAACGGCTGGTCGTCGTCCACGCCTTCGACTGCGACGGTGTGACCCTGCAATTTTACCGCTGCTCGGACCACGGAACGGTCGATGTCCCCCGCCGCGTCGCCGCCGTCATGGCCGGCCCGGCCGAATCTGACCCCAATCACAACCTCGCGCCGCGCGCGAAATGGAGCGTTCCATGCTAAAGCAAATCGCCGTCCTGTCAGTTGTCCTGTTGTCCTCGCCCGCCTTTGCGCAAGGCCAATGCTGCGAGGTTGGCGTCGAGTATCCGCCTCCGTCTCCGCCTCCTCCGACGGTCCAGCCGCCCATCGCGGTCCCCGCCGATATTTCACGCCTACCGGCTGATCTTGGCGGTAGCGCGGTCACTTACACCCGCAGCCTATCCGCCGACGGCCAGCGGGAGAACGTGACCGCCACGGCGCTTTTGGGCGGATATATCCCTATCGCGGTCGTGGTCGGGCCGATCAGTGGCCTGGGCGTGCAGGCGCAGGCCGAGGCGTTCCAATCCCTGCTCGCTCGCGCCTACGAGATCGAGCGGGCGCTCGGCCAACGCTGAGGTCCACGATGATTGAGATGTCGGTTTTCGCTGCCTTGGCCTTGGCGGTCGCCATCGGGTTCGGGATCGGCGCGTCTCGCGAATGCGATTGCCGGAAACGGGCCCGCCGGGCGAGGGCAGCTCACGAAACAGCGCTGGATGCGGCCGTTGATGGAGCGGTTCAGCAAATGCGGCAGAGAGGGCTATTGTGATGGCTGATCTATCAAAGCGGTGGCCGACACAAGTCAATGCCGCCGCATTTTACGGCGATCCGTGCGGGCGTAACGCGCAGGCCTCACCGAAGTGGGAGCGTCAAAACTTGGCGCTGATCCCGTGCCCGTGGCCGCTGGTGACTGCGTGGAACGGCGGCACGGTGAAAAGTATCCGCATTCACCGCCATTGCGCCGAAAGCCTGAGCGCCGTTCTTGACGCGATCTGGAAGGCGGCGGCCGGTGATCTGGAGATCGTCCGAGCGTGGGGGATGCACCTTTACGGCGGTGGCTATTACTTCCGTCCGGCGCGCGGCGAAAGCTGGCTTTCGATGCACGCCTACGGCTGTGCCGTGGACTTCGATCCGGCGCGCAACGGGTGGAAAAATCCGAGGCCGAATTTTGCGAGCGTGCCGGCGGTGCTGGAGGCATTCGCCGCCGAGGGCTGGATCTGGGGCGGATCGTGGGCGAAAAAGGACGGAATGCACTGGCAAGCGGCGCGGACGAAGTGATGCGCGCCGCCATTTTGCTTCTCCTCCCGCTCGCCGCGCTCGCCGCGCCCTTCCTGACTTCCGACCCTTATCCGGCTGGCGAGCCGCAGCCGGAGCGATTTGAGATCACCCTGGCGAACAGCCGAGGGGTGGAAAAGATCGAGGTTCCGGCCACCAAAAACCCGGACGGGTCGGTTTATCTGCAATTGGATTTGGTCGGGCGTCCGGCGCTCGCGTTTTCGCTGAAAGCCAAAGCGCTCAATCGTGAAGCGGCGTCGGGCTTCACTCCGGACCATTTCATTTACCACTGGCTGACGCCGGGCGGGGAACGCTGGGTGTTCGCCCCGATTCAGGTTTTCGAGGGATCAAGATGATTCCGACCGAACAAAACATTTTGCACGACCCCGACACTGCCCAGGTGGGCAACTGCCTGCAAGCCGTTCTGGCGTCACTACTCCATCTGTCAATAGATGATGTCCCTCATTTTTGCCAATTGTATCCGGCTCGCTGGCGTAAAAAGCTGAACGAGTGGCTACGCCATTTTGGTATCGCTTATCTCGCGATTAACGGTGATAGCAAAAAAATATTTGAGGATTTCGGAATTGCCGGGTGTTACCACGAAATAGCCGGGGCGTCACCGAGATTTCCCGACTTGCTCCATTCATGCGTGGGCGAAGATGGGGAATTGATATTTGACCCGCATCCAAGCAATCAAGGGGTCGCGGATGCGCAAGAGTTTGGCATTTTTATCGTCTTGAAACCGTGGCGATTTATCGGAGAAAAGCAATGATCGAATGGCGCAATCCGACGGTGATCAAGGCGATCATCCGGCTAATCATCGCCGGGCTTTTGATTGTTGGCGTGCAGTTGCCGGACGGGACTGAGGAATCGGCGTTCGGGATTTATCTTGCTCTGGAAACATTCTTAACCCTGAAGGCCGGCAAGAAAGCGGCGGCGGTCGAGAAAAAAGTGGAGGCGATTACCGATGCTTAGTTTCAGCTTGTTGCAATGGTTTGGCGGCGCGCTCGTCGCGGCGTTCGCCGTTCTGGCCGGGCTGTTCGGCTGGGAAAAGCGGCGCAATCGAAAGCTCGAAGCGGAGCAGAAAGCGCGCCTCGACGCCATCAATTCCGCTCGGCTTGAAGGGATCAGTCGAATGCGCAAGGTAGAGCGGCAATATGCGGACTTGCCCGACGTGAAGCCCAGCCGCCGCGACGACTTCGAGAAGCCCTGATGCGCCTGCCCGCCCTCTTTGCCGCGCTGTTGCTCTCGGCGCTGATCGCCCTGGTGCTGTTCGGCTGCGCGAAGCCGCTCGAATGCCGGCCGCTGGCCGAGGATTTGCCCGACCGCCCGGCGCTGCCGACGGTCAACGCCGACGAACTGGGCTGTCTGTCGGACGATGTGTACGTGCGATTCGCGACGCGGGACCGGTTGCTGCGCAAAGATGGTGATATGTGCCGAGCACTGCTGGGGAAAAAAGAATGACCGATAAAGCCGACGAGCCGGACAGCCTGCGCCACTTTGGTCCAGATGATGCCGCCACGGAACTTAAATACATCCGTCGCATGGCGGACAGGCGGCAAAACGATCAAGTCCACGAGCTGGTTATTTCGGTCAACAATCTTAAAGTCGAGATGGCGGAGTTAAAGCAGATCATGCAAGCGCACGTCAGCGCCGGTGAGCTGGTCGTGGTCGAGCAAGCTTCGAGGCGCGCGGTCGAATTGGTGTTTTCGAGCCTCGGCGTCGATGTCAAAAGCCCGGCGGATTTGCAGCGGTTCCGCGACGACCTTCGCTTCGGCGCGATGATCCGGACCGCCGCGCAAAAAGGCTTTTTTGCGGCGCTGACCGCGATTATTACGGCGGTGGTCGGCGCGATCTGGTACGCCGTATCACATCTGGGGCAAAAATAATGGGTCTCGTCATCCCGCCATCTCAAAAAGACATCGTGATCTATCAAGGCGCGACGTTTCGCGATTATCTGATTTGGTCGCACGGGCCGACGCTCGCAACCGTCGTGCCGGTCGAGTTCCCGGTCGGAACGACGGCGCGGGCGCACGTCCGCAAGCGACACGCCGACGCCGTTGCGATTCTGCGGTTCAGCACCGAAAACTTGGCCGGCGAGGGCAAGATCACGCTCGGAGCGGACGGGCGGATTGATCTGGAGTTGCCGGACGAGGTGACCGCCGCGCGGCCGAAACAGAAATTCTCGGGCGTCTGGGACTTGGAAATCGTGTGGCCGGACGGCGATGTCTGCCGGCTGGTGATGGGTAAAGCGATCATCGATCCGGAAGCGACGCATGGCTGACGACATCCACATCATCGCCACCGTAACGCCCGAGGCGGTGTCTGTCATCACCACGGGCGGGATTCCGGGCGCGCCGGGCGCGGGAGTGCCCGCAGGCGGAACGCTCGGGCAAACGCTGCTTAAAACCGGTCCGGAGAATTTCGCCGCCGCGTGGGTCGATCCGTCCGCGCTCGGAATGTTCGGGATCGCCAACCGTTTTTCAGAACTCGATACCGCGCAGGCTAAAACCGAGGCGCGGCAAAACCTCGAATTGCAATCTATCGACTGCGGAGAATTCCTCTAATGCCTACTGTCCAAATCAAGCGCGGGCTAAAAGCTAACTTGCCAACTTCCTCTTTGTTGGCCGGCGAGCAGTTTTTCACCACGGATCGCGGATCGTTGCATGTCGCGCTCGATGCGACGACCACAAAGCCGGTGGTTCCGCCGATTGACGACCTTGCGACTATGCCGGCAGTGGACGGAGTTGCGGACCTCCTGATCGTCCATGACGCCAGCGAGGGGGCGGCCCAAAAAGAGAAAAAAATCACGTTCAATGCGTTAAAGGCCGCGCTGAATATCCCGTCATCCAGCACCGACGAGAAAGCCGCCGTGGCGTCCGGCGGAACGTCGGGCTATCTGTGGGGCACGACCGGCGCGGACGGCATCCTGCGGATGGGCGCGTCGATGGCGTGGACGAAAGATCCGGGTAATGCGTTCGTGACGCTCGGCGTCGGCGCTGTCGACTGCGGGACGTTCTGATGCCATCCGTTCAACACGCGCGCGGTACGCGCGCTTCGCTCAACGCGCTGGCCGCCGGGGGTGGGCTGTTGCCCGGACAGCTTTACGTGCTGACCGACGAAAATCGCATTGCCGTCGCCCTCTCCGCGAGCGCGTATCAAACCTTCGCGAAGGAGAGCGAGGCTGGCGGTTCGGGCGGAACGCTAGCTTTCATTGACACCATTTAGGACTCGACATGGCTTGGACTCATTACGCATCAACTGACGCCAGCGCACCGGCCATATCCGGCACCGTCGACGCGCTCAACCTCGTGCTCAAAGCGTGTTTGGTCGACGGCTACGGCGCTCAACCCGCTGCCGGGTGGACCTCGCCTTTTTATGACGCGACATCAAAAACCCGCGTTTTTCAAAACGCCAACGGTTTCTGTCTGCAAGTCGCGGACGGCGGGCCGGGCGCGGGCGACGCGCGCGAAGCCCGGATTCGGGGCTACGAGTCGATGTCGGCGTTCAACGCCGGGGCTGGACCGTTTCCGACTGTCGCGCAGTTCGCCAACGGCGAATTTATTCGCAAATCAGCGACAGCGGCCGCCACGGCGCGCGCCTGGGATCTCTATGCGAACGAGACCCTTTTTATCTTGCTGGTCGAAACGGGAGATACCGCGCTCAATGCGATGTGCGCGATGTTCGGCAGGTTTAAGCCGGACAAGATGGGTGATGCGTGGTGCCAGATCATCGCGGCGAGAACGACAGAAAATCTGACAAGCGGGTCGCCCGAAACTGTGCACGCTCGCGCCGCTCATGTCTCTGCGACGACCTCCGGCATTTATCTCGCCCGCGACGTGACGGGGTCGCAAGCGACGGGGTCAGTGGTCGGGGGACTTCGGGCAGATCCAGGGTTGGCTTATGCGACAGTGGCCGGATCGGGCGGGATCGCTTACCCGGACCCCGCGACCGGCGGCCTGCGACTGGAGCGGACGTACGTCCACGAACTTAACATCCCGCGCGGGTTTATTCCGGGGCTTTGGACTCCGCTACATAACCGAGCGCTCGCTCATCGCGCGACGGAGATTTATGCCGACGGTTCTGTTGCTCGCACGTTGCGCGCGCATAACACCGTTACGGTCGGGCAATTGCTGCTCGAAGACTCTGATACGGTAGATCTTTGATGGCCACATCCTCGCCGCGCCTGAAATATGGCGCGATCCCAAAAGGCCGCGACTTTCCCGAGCAATACTGGCGCTACGGCGCGCAAGTCGGCGCGACCTCGCTGCTGCGCTACATCCCAGCGGGCGGAGGCGGCTTTGCCCGCCCGTATCCGGCGGATGATCTTTTAAAAGCGGACGGCTACTGGCGCTGGCATCATCCCTGGACGCACCGCCGGCGGGTGTTGCTGCAAACGGGCGTCGCGAGAACGATCAGCGTCGTTTGCATCTGCACGACCGATTTGGCCCCGCGCCCGACGATCCGCCTGTTGGCAAACGCGGCGCTCGGCATCTCCGAGCAATCGGCCACGATGCCCGCTGGGCCAAACACCGAGCGGACGCTGACGCTGACGGTCACCGCCAGCGCGACCGGTGTCGCGTGGCTGCAACTGGAGTGGCTGGCGATGCCAAGCGGCAAGGATCAGCAAGATTGGGTCGGGTGGAAAACGCTGGGGGCGTCGTGAGCGCTAAAAAAACGGCATTCGGCAAAACGGCAAATAGTAGTAACGGTGGTTTTGATGGATGACAAACTTATTTCATTCGACGGCTCAGACACAACAGAAGCGATAGAGAGGTTTTGCTTGGAAATTTTGAAAAAGATTGATGAGCAGATCGCCGCTAAAAACCTGCTCAGTATGCGCGCGCCTGTGCGTCCTTGCCCATTTTGCGGGACGAGCGGACAGCTCAGGATCGAACGCTCTATCAATCTTGGTAAGCCAAATAAGAATTTATTCTGGGTTGCTTGCAAGAATTGTCATGCGACCGGGCCGACCGCTAGAACCCAGGAAAAGGCCGAACAAAGATGGGGATTGATCCAGAGATGATTGGGCAAACAATTCCGGGTCCTTCCTGAGGAAAACGCGCTCCGAGGGTGCGCGGAACCCCGGAAAAAGGCATTTTTTGAAAGCGCTTAGAAAAAATAATGAAGGAAGAATCGCGAATTGAGCCAATCGACCGCTATCTCTGGAGTGCCAGCCGCTTCAGCGACGTGTTGCGCCTCGACCCGAAACTCGTTCGAGAGGCGCTGACGGACGCGCCGGCACAACAGCTCAGCAGCCGCTCGGCCTGGCATGTCCGAGATGGGATGCCCGCGATTTTCAGGCGAGTCTTCGGGATTGATGATGCTCCCGACGCCTTGCCAAAACATCCGAAAGATCGTCTCGATCACTTCCGTGCCGAGCGGGAGCGGCTGAAACTCGCGGCCGAACAGCGTGCCATGATCCCGCTGATCGAAGTGGAATCCGCGATTTCTCAGCTGCTGAAATCGCTGGCTCAGACGCTCGAAACCTTGCCCGCCGCCCTGGAGCGGGATTACGGATTATCCGCAGAGGAGACCGCGCGGCTTCATGCCGCGATGGACGCCGCTCGCGATGCCTTGCACGCCGCTGCCATCGGAGGGCTGGATGCTCGACCAGAGGCTTAATGACATCTTGACCGGCGCGGCGGAGATCCTGCGCCCGCCTCGGCGAATGCGACCATCGGAAGCCGCCGGACGTTACTTGCGCCTAGAACGGCCCGGCGCTGAATCTGGGCCATGGAACTGCGAGCGCACGCCGTACATGATCGAGCCGCTCGATCAGTGGGCCAATCGTTCCATCGATACCATCGCCTTCATCGGCCCGGCGCGCACTGGAAAAACTTTCGCTCTACTTGTCGGCGGCATGACATATTTCGTCACCTGCGATCCCGGCGATTTCCTGATCGTGCACATGGCCGAGAACACCGCCCGCAAATTTTCGAAAGACGAGCTGTCCCGCTCGCACCGCCACAGCCCGGAGCTAGCCGCCCGCCTATCGCCTTACGCCAGCGATGACAACGTATTCGACAAGCAATACCGAAACGGGATGCTGCTCAAACTGGCATGGCCATCGATCAACCAGCTTTCCGGCGATACCCTGCGCTATGTCGCCTTTACCGATTACGACCGTTACCAGGAGAGCATCGACGGCGAGGGCGACGCCTACTCGCTGGGCTTAAAGCGCATCGAGACAATGATGAGCAGCGGGCGGGTCTGCGTCGAATCATCGCCCGGTTGGCCGGTTAATGATCCGCAATGGCAACCGTCCAACACCCACGACGCGCCCCCGTGCAAAGGCATTTTCTCGATTTACGCGCGGGGCACTCGCAAGCGGTGGTATTGGCCCTGTCCAGAATGTCGCGAATATTTCACCGCCGCGCCGTCCATTGATGCCTTCGCGCTAGTGGGCAACGAGGTCCGATTGGTTTGCGAGGCGTGCGGCTTTGCAATACCGCCATCCAAAAAACAGGGCATGAACCGGAACGGGCGCTGGGTCGCCGCCGGGCAGACCATCGACCGAGACGGCACTATCGGGGGCGAGCTTCCAAAAACAAAGGTGGCGTCTTACTGGCTCACCGGTCCAGCCGCCGCCTATCAATCGTGGGAGTCGCTCTGGCGAAAATACCGGGCCGCCGAACGCGATTACGAGCAAACCGGCTCGGAAGAATCGCTTAAGAGCGTCACGACCGGCGATTTCGGCACCGCGTACAAGCCGAAAAAACTGGGTGCGGCCCGCGATGCCCGCACCTTAGAAACCCGCGCGGAGCCGCTTGGCAAGCGGACGGTTCCGGCCGGCGTTTTATTCCTGACCGCCGCTGTGGACGTTCAGAAAAACCGGTTCGTGGTGCAGGTGGTTGGGTGGGGCGTCGGCGGCGAACGCTGGGTAATCGACCGCTTCAATATCAAGCACTCCCCAATCGAAGGCGAGAGCGCCCCCATCGCGCCCGCCTCGCGGTTGGAAGACTGGTCCGCGATCACGACGGACGTGATCCGCAAGCCCTATCCCCTTGAATGGAACCCCGCGCGCGGCCTGCTCCCGGTGTTAACCGCCTACGATACCGCCGGCCTGGACGGCGTGACCGCCCGCGCCTACGCCTACTACCGGACGCTGCGCAAGCAAGGGCTGGGCGACAAAGCGATGCCGATCAAGGGCGGAAACAGCCTATCCGCTCCGCGCCTGCACAAAAGCTACCCCGATTCGGGCAACCGAAGCGACCGAAAGGCCGACGCGCGTGGCGAAATTCCGGTTTGGATACTCAACACCACGATCCTCAAAGATGCCTTGGCCGGCGATCTGGAGCGCGAAACCCCAGGACCAGGCTACATCCATTTCCCGGATTGGCTGGGTTCCTGGTTTTTCGATGAGCTATCGGCAGAGGTCAGGACCGCCAAGGGCTGGGAGAACCCGGCGAAACGGCGCAACGAAGCCGCCGACCTGATGGCCTACAACGCCGCCGCGTTTCTCAAGCTGGGCGGCGAGACGCTGAACTGGGCGAAACCGCCCGCGTGGGCCGATCCCGAGCGCTCGGCGGTCGCGCTGGACGGATACGATCCGGCCGCGCCGGCCGCGCCGGCCAAAAAGCGATGGGATAGCCTGTTGAAACTCAATGCCAACCTGCCCGAGGGCCTGCCGTGAGCGCATTGCTCGAAGACGTGCGAGGCGAAATCGCCATCGCCATCGATGCCGGCCTGCAAGGCCAAGCGCTGGCGGACGCCATCGTCGCCCGCCTGTGCTGGCGGATCGGCGGCCAAACGCTCTACTGGCCCCGCACCGACAACCAGCGCCGGGCCAGCGCCATCCGCGCCGATGCCGCCGCCGGCCTCGCGCCGAACGAAATCGCCAAGCGCCACGGCGTGACCCGGCGGACGGTGGAAATCATCGGCGAATCAATCTAAGAAATTTTCGTAAGAAATTTTCGCATGTAACGCGCGCCGCCGCTCCTGTATTACGGGGGCATGTCGTGCGATTACTCCCTATACGTCGGCTATACCATCGCCGAACTGCAACCGCTGATCGATGAGGCGAAAGCCGCCTTGCAGGCGGTATCGCAGGGCAAGCTCGTCCAGCGCGTGGCCTTGGGCGACATGTCCATCGCCTTCTCAAACGCCGCGCTCAACTCCGGGCAAATCGCCAAAACACTCGCCGCGTTGCGCGCCGCCTTGGCGGCGGCGCAGGCGTCCCCCGATGGCGTTGTTCCCGCGTCACGCCTGGCCCGGCCGATATTCCCATGGGTCCACTAGCCCCCGTCCCGCGCCCCCGCATCCTGGCCCCGGACGGCCAGCGTTTCGCGCTGACGGTCTTCGGCCAGCCCGCCCACGACGCCGCCGACCGGACCTCGCGCGCCTTCGCCGGCTGGAATCCGCCGCTTGGCTCCGCCGATGCCGATTTGCTGGACGAGCTGCCCACGATGTGGGGCCGAGGCCGCGACCTCGGCCGCAACGAGGCGCTGACCGCCAGCGCCTATCAAACCTACCGCGACAACATCGTCGGTCACATCCTGCGCCTGTCCGCCCAGCCCGCTTATCGGATGCTCGGCCGCGACAAAGAATGGGCGGATGAATGGGGAAACGGCGTCGAGGCGTGGTTTCAAACGTGGTCGGATTCCACTGAATGCGACGCCGCCAGAACCCAAACGCTGCTCGGGCTCACCCATCAGGCGCTGACCGGCGCGCTGATGAACGGCGACGCCCTCGCCGTGGCGACCTGGGAGCCGCGTCCCGATAGTTTGTGGTCCACCCGGCTCCAGATGATCGAAGCCGACCGGCTCGACACGCCGCCGCTTCTCGCTAGCCGTTCCGATATCCGCAAGGGCGTCGAGATCGACCGCTACGGCGCGCCGGTCGCGTATCACGTCCGCAAAACCCACCCCGGCGATCTCGGCTCGGGCTTTGATGACTTCGAGCGCATTCCCGCTTTCACGCCGTGGGGCAGACGGCGGGTGATCCACCTCTACGACAAAGAGCGCAGCGAGCAGAGCCGGGGCAAGCCCATCGTCGCGGCGGTGATGAAAGACCTGCGGATGGCCGGCAACTACTCGCAAGCCGAGCTGAAAGCCGCCGTGGTGAATGCCCTGGTCGCCGCCTTCATCGAATCCGATCTCCCACAAGATTCAGTCGCCGCGCTGTTTTCCGGTGGCGGCGAAGACCTGATTAACCCGTTGCAATACTGGAATGAAGCATTTTCAGCCGCCAACGCGCCGCGACTGGAAGGCGGTGCGGTGATCCCGATTCCCATCGGCGCGAAGCTCGCCAGCCACAACCCCGGCCGGCCCGCGACCGCCTTCGGCGTGTTCATGGGCTCGGTGGTCCGGCGCATCGCTGCCGGGATGCACCTGCCTTATGAGCTGCTCCTGAAAGACTTCTCCAAAACCAACTATTCGAGCGCCCGCGCGGCGTTGTTGGAAGCCTGGCGCTTTTTCCTCGGCCGCCGCCGCTGGCTCTCCGACATGTGGTTGCAACCCATCTACGAGCTGTGGATGGAAGAAGCGATTGCCCTCGGTCGCGTGCTCGCGCCCGGCTTTTATTCGAACAAATACGCTTGGCTCAAAAGCCGGTGGGTATTCGCTGGTCGCGGCTGGGTCGATCCGGTGAAAGAAGCGACCGCCGCCAAGCTGCGGCTGGAAGATTTGTCCACCTTAGAAATGGAATGCGCGGAACAGGGGCTGGACTGGGAAGACGTGCTGGAGCAGCAAGCCCGAGAGCGGTCCCGCCGCCAAAAATTGGGCCTCCCGGAGCCCGGCGCAACGGCATCAACAGCGCCGCCACCCGAGCCGGACGACGACGAAGCGCCAGCCGGCCAAAACAGCCAGGAGCCCGCCGATGCGTGACCAGAACTTGAAGGCCGCTGACACGCTGCTCGCGCTGGCGCTGATGCCCGGAACCGCCGTCGAGGGCGACTTGCTGCACGCGATTTCGGCGAGCGGTCCGGCCGCCTATATGACCGCGCCACCGAAGCGCCAGTCCGCCGGCTACCGGTTGGAAGGTCCGGTCGCGGTGATCGAAATCTTTGGTCCGCTCGTCCACCGCACGACCTTAGATTGGGGCGGGTGGACGCAGGGCTACCAGGACATTGCCACCCAGCTTTCCGCCGCCCTGGCCGACAGCGCGGTCAAGGTTATCGTCCTCTCCATCGACTCGCCCGGCGGAATGGCGGACGGCTGCGCGCAACTGGCCGAGCAGATCGCCGCCGCGCGCGGCATAAAGCCGATCCACGCTTGCGTCAACGATCTGGCGGCGTCGGCCGGCTACTGGATCGCCGCCGCCGCCGAAAAAGTGTCCGCCACCAAAACCAGCCGCGTCGGCTCCATCGGCGTGCGGGCCTTGCACATCGACATGTCCGGCGCGCTGGAGCAGGCCGGCTACCGGGTCACGGAAATTTTTGCGGGCGATCACAAGGTAGACGGCACCCCCTATGCCCCGCTGTCCGACGAGGCGCGCGCCGCTTTTCAGGCCAGCATCGATTACACCTACCGGCTGTTCATCTCCTCGGTCGCGACCAACCGCAACCTCGGTCGCGACGTGATTGCCGGAACCCAAGCCGCCGTATTCGACCCGCCCGAAGCCAAAAAAATCGGGCTGATCGACGCCATCGAAGACCCCGATACCGTGATTGCCCGTCTCGCGAACCGCTACGGCGGGCGCGCCAATCCCCAGCGGGCCGCCCCCCGCGCATCCAGGAGTTCCACCATGTCCGACGATCCCAACCGCTACCAAGCGGACGGCCCCATCATCACCCAAGCCCAACTCGACGCCGCTCGCGCCGAAGGCCGCGAATCCGGCCTCAAGGAAGGTCGCGACCGTTTATCCGCCGTGCTGAATTTGCCCGAAGCCGAAGGCCGCGAGGCGCAAGCCAAAGCCTTGGCGCTGACCACCGACCTCGATCCGGCCGCCTGCGCCGGAATCCTGAGCGCCGCTCCCAAGGCCGAGGCCGCGCAAGCTGCTCCCGCCCAGCAATCCGAATTCGCCGCGCACATGGCCGCGATCGGCAACCCGCAGATCGGACCGGACAGCGGGCAGGCCAGTCAGTCGCCAGATGCTGGGGCCAGGGCGTGGGGATACGCCTTCGCGCAGCAACAGTCCGCCTTAAAACAGTAAGGAGCCGCCGCAATGCCCAACGTATTCAACCAGGGAACGCCGCAATGGGCATTCCTGGCGTCCGAAGCCAACGACACCCGGTCGCGCACCCAAGGCGTGCTCGTGTCTGCCGCCGGAAACAATCTCAAATCGGGGACCGTGCTCGGCAAAGTCACCGCCAGCGGCAAGTACACGCTGCTCGCACCGGCAGCGGCCGACGGCAGCCAAGTCGCTGCCGCGATCTTGTGCTGGAACACCGACGCCAGCGCCGCCGACAAGCGGACCGTCGTCGTGGACCGAGACGCCGAAGTGATCGATACGTTGCTGATCTGGCCCGCCGGCATCACCGATCCGCAAAAAGCGACCGCCCTCGGCCAGTTGGCCGCGCTCGGCATCAAGCTTCGCCAAGGAGACCCGCTGTAATGCCTGACACGATCATGAATATCTTCGATGGGGACGCCTTCAGTCACGTCTCCATGACGGCGGCGGCCAACCGCATCGTGCGTGTCCCCAAAATGCTGGGTCGACTCAACCTGTTCGAAGTGGACCGGATCACCACCCCGGACGTCGCGATTTCGATGGCCAAGGGACGCTTGAACCTGATCCCGACCACCGAACGCGGTGCGCCGCTCCCGTCCGCCACGCCCGACAAGCAGCAGCTTCGAATCGTCCGAACCCCGCGCGTGGCCAAGCAATCCACGCTCTACGCTCACGAAATCGGCAATCTGCGCGCTTACGAAGATGCGGTCTACGACGTGCAGAACCGCCCGACCCGAATCGCGGTGTCCGAACTCGATCAGGTCGCCAACATCATTTTGGCCCGCCAGATCAAGTTGCAAGCGGATTTGGAGTTCACGATGGAGTATCACCGCCTCGGTGCGGTGCAAGGGAAGCTACTGGATTCGGACGGCTCCCGCGTCATCTATGACTGGTTCGCTGAACTCGGCGTCGCGCAACCCGCCGAAATCGATTTCGACCTCGACAACGCCTCGCCGGCGAAAGGCGCGCTCCGGCAAAAGTGCATCGCGCTTACCCAAGCGGTGCGCAAGGCGCTGGACGGGCTGTGGATCGACGGCTATTCCTACCTGCTCGCGTTGACAGGCGATGCGTTCTGGGGCGCGTTTACTTCGCACGTTGAGGTGGACCCAACTTACGGCGTGTTCGTCAAATCGGTCGATCAGATGAACGCCCTGCAAAACTGGGGGCTGCCCGGCCAGTCGTTTCCGTTCGCCGGCATTCGGTGGGACAACTACGCCGGGTCCACCGACAACAAAGTCGCGGTCGGGACCGACAAGGTGATTTTTATCCCCGTCAACGTCCCCGGCCTGTACCGCCTCGCGCTCGCCCCAAGCGAGTTCTTCCCGTACATCAACACCCCAGGCAAGGATTTTTACTCCCTGCTCGTGCGGGATCTTGAGCGCAACGCCTGGGTCAAGCCGGAAATCTATAGCTACCCGCTGCACTACTGCACCGCGCCCGAAGCGCTGAATCGCGGCCGGATGACCTGATGCCCGCTCCATTTTGGCAAAAAACGGTAACCGCCTTTCCCGCAAACGCGGCGCTGGTCGATCCGATCCGCCAGCGCGAACGACGCTGGCGGCGCTGATGCTCGCTATTTTTATCGAAGCCGCCGCCACCATCGCCCAAGAGCTGGGCGAGGCGGCGACCTACGCCGTGGATGAGTCGGGCGAGACGATCAGTTTGCGCGCCATCGTGCGCCGCGACGTGCAAACCCCCATCGGGGGAATGGAATCCGCTGTTCAGGCGCGCCGCACCGTCATCCAGATCGAGCGGGCAAAACTCGCGGGCCACAAGCCGGTCCGCGACGACACCGTTACCGTCGGCGCGGAAACTTGGCGGGTGCTGGCCATCGAGAACGACGACGGTTACATGGTGCGGCTGAAGGTGGTTGAAACGACATGATCGCCGTCGAATTCGATCCGGCGCAGATCCAAGCGGTCCGCGAGCGGCTGGCGCACATCGTCAATGGCGCGGAGCGGGCGATGGCCCGCGCGCTGAACCGCACGGCGAGCAAAGCCAAGACGCTATCGAGCCGCGCGATTCGCAACGAGGTAAACCTTTCGGCGGCTTACGTCCGCGATAACCTAAAAGGCCCGGCCAACGGCGCGGCGTTCAAGGCGTTCCCCGGCAAACTCTCCGCTCGGCTCAGCACGCCGAAACGCGGCATTTTGCTGCGCAATTTCGTCACCAACGCCATCCCATCGGGTCCAGGTCGGCCCGCAACGCCGATTCGGGTTCGGGTAAAGGCCGTCGGGCCGACCGAGGTTTTGCGGAGCGGGTTTTACATCAAAACCCAAGCCAGCAACGCGATCACTCCGGCGGTCCGCAACGAGGTATTGCGCCAGCTCAATATGAAGCAAAAGCTCGATTCCGGGCCGTATACCGTGCTTCACGGGCCATCGCTGTCGCAAGTGTTCGCATCTGTGAAAGACGACATCTCTGGAGACATGAGCGGTTTGCTGGCCGTGAATTTCGAGCATGAAACCGAGTGGCTGCTCAACAAATATCCGCCGCCTGGCGATGACGGGGCGACCGAGGCATGAGCCGCGAAACGGTTTTGGCGGCTCTCGCTCAGCGGATCGGAGCGCGCCGCGCGCCGTGGCCGGAGATGGACGAAACCGACAGCGCGCCTTACACGCTGCTGATCGATGGCGCGGAGACGGTGACCCGGCGCGAGTACGGCGAGGCTTATATCGATTTGCAAGTGGAGGTTTGGCGGACGGCGAAAGCCGGTGACGACCAGCGCGCGACGGCGGCAAGCGGGACGCTGGAAACGCTGATCGCGCAGATTTACGGGACCGACCCGACGCTCGGCGGGGAATGTCTCGGGATGCGCTACGCCGAAGGCAACACGTTTTACCCGGCCGACGGAACCGACCTCGTTGGAGCAGCCGTTTCGTTCGTCCTGGAGTACGCGCGCCCCGAATAAGCAGGACGATCCGCCGCATCGTGCGGCCCGCCGAGAGGCGATTTATCCCAGTAGCTGGAGATTGCAATGGCAAAGATTTTGACAGCGCAAGCGATTTACTATGAAGCCGGCGTCACGCAATACCCGTTCGCCGCGCTGGCGAACAGCGGCGACAATAAAACGTTTGCCGACTCCCGAAAGCCTTGGTCCCAGGCAACGGGGAGCGAGGCGGTGATCGCGCCTTACGGGGTCATTACAGGCGGCGCGATCACGCCGGACGATGCGGCGGCCAACAACACGGTCGACGTCGCGGCGCTGACCGCGATGATGCCCGGCGCGACCGGCGCGAGCGCCACCACCGGCATCCTGACGGTCGCGGCGTCCGCCAACCTCGCAATTACCCGCGCGGCAGCGGGTGGAGCGCCGTACAAAACGACCTCCATTACGATTACGGCGGCCGGCGCAATTGCCGCCGTGGCCGGAACCGATGGCGCGGCGCAGGTCGAAACGCGCGGCGCGGCAGGCGGCCCGCCTTTCATCCCCGTCGATTCCATCGAAATCGGGCAGGTGCGCCTCGGCAGCATCACCGCCGCGCCCATCGCCGCAGGCGAAATCTATCAGGTTCCTGGCTTGCACCAGGAGCGCGCAGACCTGCCGGTCTACTCCGCCGATTATTTGGCCGGGAAAGTGACGTTCGCCTCCGCGCTCCCGCCGATTCACACCGGCTCGGTCGCCAAGCGCGTTTACGCGCGCGTCGCCTTGCCGATCTTTGCCGAAATCCCCAACACCAAAGACTGGGTGCCGGCCAAAGAAACGCTCTCGGTTCAGTCCGACGCTTACTACGACGGCGTGGTCGGTTCCTCGTCTTCGTCTATCGGCGCGGCGTCGTTCTCGGTCGCGCTCAACGACGGCCACGGCGATCTCCTGGTCCAGAACGAGGGCAAAAACCTGCTGTGGATGTTCAAGCCCGACAAGAATGGCGCGGCCTATTCGCTGACGCAGGGAGCCTACAGCATCGCCCAAACCTTCGGCGTCAAAGCCGCGCCGACCGGGACGGTCACGATTGCCGCCCAGCAAGCCACCCGAGCGTTTGCAGCATGAGCGCGCTTGCCCGCATCCGCAACCTGCAATGGGAGCTTCCCACCCGCGCGGTCCCGATCCCGGCTGCGCTACGGGAGGCTGAGCCGGATCTGCCGGAATCGTTTACGGTCAGAATGGCCACAGCGGCCGATACCGCGTTTGTCGCCGAAGCCGACGACCGGGCAAAAAACATGGCGGCGATGATCGAGGCGCTTGCCGCTAACTGCTTGCAAGACAAGGCCGACGCGATCAAGGCCGCCGCCGGGCTTGATGGGCAGCCGCCAAAAGCGTTTTCGCGCCAAGTCGAATTTATCTTGCGCTGCGTGAGCGCGCCAGAACTCGACCGCGAAGACGTGCTTTGGATCAGCCGGACGTTCCCGGCGCTTTTCCTCGCGCTGTTCGCCGCGATCATCGAGTTATCCGGCGAGGGCGGCGCCGTGGGAAAACCGCCTGGCTCTACGGAGACCCCATCCTTAGAGCCGAGCTGACGCTATGCGACCTTCGGGGTCGCTTCCTGTTCGAAGTGCGCCCCGATCTGTTCCCGCAAGGGCGACTGACGACCGAGGAAATGGCGCTGTGGGGGATGTTTTATGACGAGCGGAGCCGAGAGCGAAAGGGCTAGCGCCATCCCTGGCGCGGGGTGGGCGTCAGTTGAATGTAATGTTCAGTCCGCGATTGGGATAGCTCAGCACGTCGCGGGCGACGTTATCCAGAATCAGGTTTTGCAGCTCCAGCAAATGGCGCATGGCGTGATATTCGACGCGCGCGCCCTCACGAACAACGCTGTAAGGATCAAAGAAACTACTTCTCAACATGCCAAAACAAGCATCGGAAACTTTTTTCAGCGCATCGGGGGAAACCTCAAGAAGTTGCGGGGCAACAACCTGAGAGCTAGATTTATTTTCTTGCTGCCAACGCGATTGGTTTCTCGCCTGATCAGCTTGCAAATAGCGCTGATTGGTATTTGGGTCAGTGTAGATTGTCGCTCTGGGGGTATAAGACTCTTTAGAGAAGTCGCTTGGCGCTGGGGCCGACACGGGGGCGGTTTGTATCCGCCTTCTTTCAAGCCCCCGCTGTTCCGCTTCTCGAAACATCTTTTTTTCGGCTTCGGACATCTGCCCGAAGGACGCGCCAGCGACCAAGAGAAAGAGGCAGGCTGTAAACGCTTTCATAATATTACCGCCGTTTCATCGATTCTTTCAGCAGTTGCAAGCGCATCATATTGTCCTCGTGCATCTGCTGTTTCAGGTTGCGGACCTCTTGTTGGTGAGCTTCAATCGCCCGCGCCTTCGCGAATTCCGCGCGCCGGTTGGCATCGTCGGCCTCCTTCTGACGGGCGTCCCGCAGCATCTCCTTTTCTCCTTCGCGCAGCCCGCTTTGCGCGGGGGAAGCGCCCGCCGCCGGGGCGCTATTTCGATCCTGCAACGGGACAGTTTCAGTCTGCCCGCCGCTGGAACCGCCGTTATCCCGAACGCTCATTCGAGCGCCTTCTGGGCATTCCTTCTGCTGGTAAATCGCCTTTCCGTCTGGATCCGGACACTTGTAAATCTTCTGCCCGAAGGCCGACGAGCCGATCAACGCAAGGCCAAACGCCACAACCGCAAGCTTCATCTGAGCGCTCCTTTATGCCATCCATGCGTTACAGCATAACCCGCGCCAAGCTGGGGTCAAGCCGTGGCTAACCTGCAAAGCACCATCGACCTCATTTTCAACGGCGTCGACAACGCCTCGGAGGTCGCCAAGCAGGTCAGCGGGAGCTTGGGGGATCTTGCGAGTTCGGCCGAGGATATCAGCGCGCCGTTTGCCGACTTGGCCGGCAAAGTCGCCGTGGTTCAGACCGCCATGACCGCGCTGGCGGGCGTTATCGGCGCGCTGGCGTTCAACGAGTCCGCAAAGTTCCAAGCCTCGCTCTCGGACTTGCAAAAACAAATGGACGCCAGCGAAGGCAGCGCGGCCGATTTCGGCCAACGGCTCGAATCGCTGGCGCTGAAGTACGGCCAGAACAACAACGAGCTGGTCAAATCCGCCGCCGATTTCAAAGCGGCCGGCTACGACATCGACACCTCGATCAAGCTCGTTAAAAGCTCGATGGATTTGGCCATCGCCGGCGGCGTGGAAACCTCGGCGGCAGTGGATGTGATGAACCGCTCGCTCGCCGGGTTCCAAGTGCCGGCGAGCGAAGTCGCGCGCGAGGCCCAGCACATCGGCGACGTGCTGAACAAAACCGCCGACCTCACCAAATCCAGCTTTGGCGAGCTGGCAATCGGATTCGCCGACCTGTCACCCATCGCCAAACAAACCGGGCTGTCCATCGAAGAAACCTTCGCGGTGCTCTCGAAAGTGGTGGACGTGTTCGGCTCCGGCTCGGAAGCCGCCAATGGATTGAAATCGGGTTTTCTGTCTCTGGTCGATCCGAGCAAAGAAGCGGCGAAGGCGATGGCGGCGATGGGCGTCGACATCAAGGGTGCGGACGGCTCGCTCAAGTCGGTCAAAGACATCCTGGCCGATCTTGCGCCCGCCTTCGGCAAGCTCGATGAAAGCCAGCGCCTCGCGGCGGCGAGCATCATCTTCGGCAAAGACCAGGCCGCCAAGATGGTGCAGGTCATGGAAAATTACGGCGGCGCGATGGAGTTGGCCGCGAAGCTCACCAGAGAAGCCGGCGGCAGCATCGAGCGCGAAGTTACGGCGAAGCTCAGTCTCGCGGAAACCCAGGTGAAGCGGACCGACGAAGCGTTTCGCCAACTGCTCCAGACCATCGGCGATCAGACCTTGGTCAATACCGGCGGCGTCATCGGCTCCATCGGCGATCTGGCCATCGCGTTTCGCGACGTGATCCGATCAGGTTCGCTGGAGCCGCTTTTTTCGGCGCTGCGCTCGCAGCTCGGCGACATCGAAACCTTGTTTAAGACCGTCGCCAACAACCTGCCCGCCGCTTTTTCCGGGCTGAAGTTCGACGGCCTGCTCACCTCGCTCAGCGAGCTAAAGGGCGCGGCGAAGGTGGCGCTCGAAGCGCTGTTTGGGCCTGTCGATATCAGCACCGTGGACGGCCTGCGCGATGCGCTGCAAAAGGTGGAGGACATCATCACCGGGCTGGTGCGGGTAACGGCCGGCGAGCTTGGCGGGTTTGCGCCGTTTTTGAAAGGCATCGGCGCGCTGGCCAACGAGTTTGCGAATGCGGAGGGCGGTACTCAGAAATTTATGGGCACGCTGCTCGGGCTTGGCGTTTCCATCAACGCGGCGAGCGGCTACTTCGAGGGCATCAACACCGCGCTGCTGAGCTTCATCGCCTTTGGCCCGAAACTGGCTCAAATTCCATCGGCCTTGTCGGGCCTCGCGTCCGGACTCTCCGCGTTCGCCACCAGCGCCGCCGGACTTAAAGTCGGAATCGCGGGCGTTGCCACGGGCGTCGGATTGCTGGCGTTTGAAATCACTCGTTTAACCGGACTAGATAAAACCCTAAACGATGTGCTCGCGCCGGATTGGCTGTCGGGCTACCAAGGCGCGACGCTCGGCACCGTCGCCGCCGATGTCGCCGAAAAGCTGGGGCTGCTCCGCCCGTCCGCCGAATCCACTGCCGCCGCGATGGCGGCCCTCCCTCCTGCGTTCGCCAAACAAACCGAAGCCGCCAGGGAAACCAGAACCGAGATTAACGCTTGGCTTGATAAGCAGGAAGCGGCGGCGAAAACGGCGGGCGATACCAAGGGCGAAATCGACGCGCTCACCGAGTCGTTTCGCAAGCAAGGACTCGAATACAACGCCGTGACTGGCGAAATCACCCGCGTCGTGTCGTCGCTTCAGGCTCTGCCATCGGGCAAAACCGCCGAACAATTCCAGGAGATTTACGACGCGGCAAACCAGCTCGTGCCGAAGCTCGTCAGCGTTCGAGACGCCAATGGCCAGATCGTCCAGACCTACACCGAGATGGCGCCGAAAGCGCAGGCGATGGGCGGCACGTTATCGGTGGTGTCGACAGCTTATTCCGAACACGCTGCCAAAATCGAGGAAGCCAAGAAAAAGAGCGATGAATTTTTGCTCAAAATGGAAGAAATCGCATCCAACGAGCGGATCAAGACCATCGAGTTTGCCGTCAACTTGCAAGTCGAGAAGGTCAAGGCCGACGCCGAGCGCGTCAAGGCGGTGTTCGAGTCGATCAACGTCGCGATCCAATCGACCGGCGATGTGTTGTCCGGGCTGTTCGGCAACCTGAGCGGCGCGGGCACTTATGACCGGCTCGAAATCTTGGAGCAGATCGAGAAAGAAAACCAACTCCGGCGCGATACCTTCGACCTGCAAAAGAAGATGGCCGAGGTCGAGATGGACCGCATCCGCGCCCAGACCCGCGCGCTCGATCGCGGCGACGCTCTGATCAAGATCGAGGCGATGGGCCTCGAGCCGGAAATCGAGGCGTTTTTGTGGAAAATCCTGCAAAAGATTCGGGTCCGCGCCAACGCTGAATTCCAGTCCTACTTGCTGGGCGTAGGGGCGACGGCGTGATCGTCATCACCACGTTTGATTACGACCCCAACGGCTATGTCGCCCTTGATGCTCGGATCAAAAACCCGTTTGGCGGGGAGCGTCGGGGCAGCGTGACCGCGACACTCGACGGCGGCGCATCGCACTACGACACCGGCTACAGCGAGAGCGACCGCGAGTTTTCCGCGACCCTCAAGCGCCCGTCGCGCGCGGCACTGGACCGGTTGCAATACCTGCTGGCGTACTACCACGAGGTACGCCTGAGCATGGAATCGGGCTGTTTCCGGGTCCGGTTCTCGTTCGCGCTCGACGGCGATACCGCAACGCTCAAATTCCGGGCGCTGGCCCGGCTGGACAAATGACATGACCTCCTCGATTCACGCTTACGACCACGCTTGGAGATTAACGAAAACCGGCGTGATCGATGTCGATACCGACGAGCTGCGGATTGCGCTGGTGACCAGCGCCTACTCACCAAACCCCGCACACACGCAGTGGGCGGACGTATCGGCTTTCGAGGTGGCGGCAGGAAACGGCTACACCACTGGCGGCGCTCGACTGCTCGCGCCTGTCGTCACCAACAGCAAGATTACCTATACCAATCCGACGTGGCCAAGTCTAACTAAGGTGTTTCGATACGGCGTATGCCGAGCGGTCAAGACCGTGGCGGGGCTGACCGACCCGCTGCTGTTCTGGGTTTTGTTCAACACCGAACCGGCCGATGAAATTCAAAACTCCGCGAATTTTGAGATCAAAATCAATCCGACCGACGGCCTGTTTTATCGGCCCGGCTGATGAGCGCGATCTGGTTTTCCGGCACGCTCGATCACGCCTACACGCTCAATCCGGTCCAACTGCGCGGGTATGACGCGAGCGGAAATTTGCTCTGGTCGATCCGGACGAATGACATCCGCGACCATGATTTTCTCGCGCTGGCTAACAGTCCGGCCAGCGCGCTCTCCGATTTCCAAGACCCCTACTTTTTCGCGCCGGGATTCGATCATTACGGCAATGCCGTAACCCTCGTCACGACCTCGTTTACCGCCGGCGTCCGGAACCCGCGCCGACAGCCGATCCAGCAATTCGCCGTCGGCCGTGATGGCCGCATTTACTGCGCGTTCGGCCCCTCGCCCAGCTCTCGGACTCTCAAGCCCGGCGTCACCGAGGGCCAAGTCCGCGACATCCGGCAATACGTATCGGTCCAGCCGTATCAATCAAAATACCACGGCATCGGCGTTGCGCTCACGATACCGGCCGGCGACCCGAACGTCGGTTACGATGACCTGACCGTTTACCCGTACCAAAACTACGTGACCGGCGTCAACGGCGAGCCGTTTTACATCGACCTGTACTGCCGCTATTTCGCGGCGTTCCGCCAAGGTGGCGACCGGATCGAGCATCCCGAGCTGCACGGCCGACCGGTGTACGCGGTGGCGGCGAACGACGCCGAGGGCGGGTTTTACCTGGCCGGCGAGCCTTCGGGAGCCGGTGAAATATTTTTGCGGAAATACAATGCCGCCTTCGCTCAGCAGTGGTCCGCGCCCATCGCGCGGTGGTGGCCGACGATCCCGTATTACACGCCGCCGCCGGGCTTTGGGGTGGACGGCTGGTACACCCGAACATGGGAGAAAACCGCCAACATCGTCCTGGACGCGGCGGGCGATGTGTACCTTGCGGGGCATTATGAGTCATACAGTCACGCGCCCTGGGCCGAGTTCTATCCGTGGAGTTACACGTCGGGCTGGCTGCGCAAATACTCAGGCGCGACCGGTGTTTTGCTGTGGGAGCGCCGCTTCGGGCCGGGCGTGACTAACCTTGCGACCGACGGCACAACCTTTTATCTCGCCTTGCGCGAGCTGGCCCGGCAGTACCGCATCGGCGACACCGCCCATTATTTTCGGGGCGATCAAGCGCCCTGCGACATTTTAGCGTGGGACCCGGCCGGCGCGCTGGTCGGCACCGCCGCCACCCCGCACACGATCACTATCCATAATCAAGGTCAGCCGAACCAGTCCGAAACTATCGCCCGCAGCAGCAATGTCATGTCTCCGTTGCGGGTGGTCGCGTCCGGCGGGAGGCTATACGTGTCGCATAAGAGCGCAGCGTTCAACGATCCGGCGAACAACCCTAAATTCCTGCTCGTCTACGACACCGCTACCATGACGGAAGTCTCCCGCGTGCCGGCGCTGTCGGACCAGATTTATTTGATGGCCCGCAACCCGGTGGATAAATTTACCGACTTCGCCTTCGACGCGGCAGGCAATCAGTATTTTCCGAAGATCGGGCTGGATCTGCTGACCCCGAATTTTATGGCGTTCACCCCGGCGGCAGCGCGGCTGTGGGAGCCAAAGACGGCGGACGGGTTGTCGCAGGCAAACAGCCGCGCGGCGGTTTGGGATGGCGGGCGGATTTGTATCGTAGCCTCGCCGCATCTTCCGGCGCTGCAACTGGGGCTTGCGCTTGGCGTCCCCGCGCCGGTCGGTGATCGCTATGTGTTAATCCCCGGCCTGCCGCTCCCGCTTGGCCTTGGCGCGCCCTCGGTCATCCGAGAGTATGTCGGCCCGGCGCGGCCGATTATCTATCGGCTGTTTTTGCGATTCGCGACAGCCGTCGAGCTGCCGTTTTCCTCGCTAACCCTCCGCCGCACGGCTGGCGGCCGCCAATTGTCGGCCGTGGCCGTCGCGCCCGACATCGACACGCTCCAGGCCATCGAGGCTGCGCCAGCGGTCATGCTGGCAGTCATGCGCGGGGTGTTGCTGCCGGGCGGTATCGAGCAAGCCGACGAACTGCTGTCGCTCCCGCTCTATTCGATGCGCGCCGACCTTGGCCCGCGCCGGTTTTCAGTTTCGCTCGAAGGGCGCGGCGCGGAAACACCGGACGCCCCGCGCGCCCGAACCATTAAAGGCGTGAGTTATCGCGCGCTGATCGACGGCCGACGCCGGGCGCGCGCGGACGTTGACCCGCTGATCAAGCCCGGCGATACCGCGTTGTTAGACAGCGGGGAATCGTTTGTCGTCGGCGAAATCACCATCACGCTGACGCCTACCAGCGCGGTCATGGAAGTTGCCGAGATATGATCGTCACCGGCGGTTTCCGGGTCGGCAACCTCACGACGCGCGTTTATGACGACGACGGAACACTGCTCTGGTCCGCCGATCACGGCGCGACGGTTTATGGCGTCGCGGCGGATGCCTCGGGCAACGTGTATACCGCCGGAACGCGGGTCGGCAACCTCACCACGCGAAAATACGACAGCACCGGCAATTTGCTTTGGTCCGCCGATCACGGGGCCGGGCTGAATTGCATCGCGGTCGACTCGGCGGGAAACGTGGTCACCGGCGGCTCTCGGGTCGGCAACCTCACCACGCGAAAATACGACAGCACCGGCAATTTGCTTTGGT
>ERZ761603.234-NODE-234-length-48522-cov-97.207316_pt1 | contig 48522 bp, 44 predicted proteins | sample MGYA00511879_ERZ761603 | MGnify/ENA primary metagenome ERZ761603 (study PRJEB28899, sample SAMN02850040) | bioreactor sludge metagenome | biome: EBPR Sludge; feature: EBPR Bioreactor; material: flocular biomat | place: Australia: Thorneside Wastwater Treatment...
ATCCCAAAAATCAACATAACTTACTGATCTGTATAATATATGGAGCGGGTGAAGGGAATCGAACCCTCGTATGCAGCTTGGGAAGCTGCCGTTCTGCCATTGAACTACACCCGCGGCGGCGCTGTGCCGGCGCCGATTGTACGATGATTGGACTCTTCGCGACAACGCTTGTCGTTTGCGGTGTCGGTGGATTGTTGCGCGACAGGCTGACAGCAGGGGGCGAGCGTGTCTATAATTCGCCGATGGATATCGTGACTGGTCTGTTGCATACGATTCTTGGCGGCATCGTCGAGGCGGTGCTTGATCCACCTGAAGCGCCGCCGCCGGTGCTGGTCGCTCCAGCGGCGCTGCGCGCGCTGCCGGCCGAGGCGAAGAAGGGTCGGATGTTGCCGCTGGCAGGCGACGGATTCGTCACCATCGGTCGGCAGGTGTGGCCGCTCGCCCCGGGTTTGCAGATTCGCAGCGAGCAAAACCTGATCATCATGCCAATGCAGGTGCGGCAAGCCGTTGACGTGGCCTACGTGATCGACAGTCTGGGCGCGGTCGATCGCGTCTGGCTGTTGGCTCCCGGCGAAGGCGCGGCGCTCGAGGCGCGCTGAGACCTTGTCGGGATGGCGGCGACAGCGCGATTGCTCGAGCGAGCTGCGCGTTCCGCAGGCCTTCCCCGCCTTTTCCTTTCCTGACCAACAGCGAGCCGACCGATGACCAAGAAGCTGTTCATCCGCACCTTTGGTTGCCAGATGAACGAGTACGACTCGGACAAGATGGCCGATGTGCTCGCCGCCGACGAAGATGTGGTGAGGACGGAGACGCCGGAAGACGCCGACATCATTCTGTTCAACACGTGTTCGGTACGCGAGAAGGCGCAGGAGCGCGTTTTTCACGACCTCGGGCGAGTCAGGCGGCTGAAACAGGCCCGACCTGATCTGGTAATCGGCGTTGGCGGTTGCGTGGCAAGCCAGGAAGGGGCGGCCATCGTCGCCCGTGCGCCCTACGTCGATGTCGTGTTCGGGCCGCAGACGCTGCATCGTCTGCCGGAACTGATCGCTCAGCGGCGTCGGCAGGGGCGACCGCAGGTCGACGTTTCGTTTCCGGAAATTGAAAAATTCGACCATCTGCCGCCGGCACGGGTCGACGGCGCCGCTGCCTTCGTTTCGATCATGGAGGGTTGCAGCAAGTTCTGCTCGTTCTGCATCGTTCCCTATACGCGCGGGGCAGAGGTGTCGCGCCCGTTCGACGACGTGCTTACCGAAGTCGCCGGGCTGGCTGCACAGGGCGTCAAGGAAGTGACCTTGCTCGGCCAGAACGTGAATGCCTACCGCGGCGCGCTGGGCAGCGATGGTGATTCAGGTGCGAGCGGCGAGACGGCCGATCTCGCCCTGCTGATCGAGTACGTCGCCGAGATTCCGGGAATCGAAAGGATCCGGTACACGACCTCGCATCCGCGCGAGGTGTCGCAGCGGCTGATCGAGGTCTATGCGCGCACGGCGAAGCTGGTCTCGCATCTGCACTTGCCGGTACAGTCGGGTTCCGACCGCGTGCTGGCCGCGATGAAGCGCGGGTACACGGTGCTGGAATACAAGAGCCTGGTTCGTCGTTTGCGCAGCGCGCGTGCGGACCTGTCGCTCTCGTCGGATTTCATCGTCGGCTTCCCGGGGGAGACGGAAGACGACTTTGCGAAGACGATGCGGCTGATCGACGAGGTAGGTTTCGATACTTCGTTCTCGTTCCTCTACAGCGCGCGTCCGGGGACGCCGGCGGCCGAGCTGGCCGACACGACGCCCCGGTCGGTCAAGCAGGAGAGGCTGTTGCGTCTGCAGAAGCGGATCGACGAGCAGGCGCAAGCCATTTCGGCGGCGATGGTGGGCAGCGTGCAACGCGTCCTCGTCGAGGGCGTGTCGCGCAAGGACGCGAGCGAACTCGCCGGACGGACGGACAACAACCGGGTGGTCAATTTTGCCGTTGACCGCGCCGTTGCCCAGGAGTGGCTGAATCGTTTCGTCGATGTCCGCATTACTGCTGCGTTGCCGCACTCGCTGCGCGGCGAACCGACAGGCTGTGCAAGATGACGGTGAAGAGCGTCGGTGTTCCCCGGCAGGCGATCGAGTTGCTGCTCTCGCCGGTCAACAACAGGCAACTGGCCAATCTCTGCGGTGCGCTCGACGAGAATCTGCGCCAGATCGAGACGGCGCTCGACGTGGCGATTGCTCGGCGTGGCGAGCGCTTCACGCTGCGCGGCGAGGCGGCGCAGACGGCGCTCGCCGCGGAGGCGCTGCAACGCTTCTACGCGCAGGCGAAGAACGCGCTGTCGATCGACGAGATTCAACTGGGTCTGATCGAGTTGCTCAACCGGCCGGTGCGCAGCATCAGCGCGAGCGGCGGCGCTGCGCCGGCGCTGCTCACGCGCAAGAGCGAACTGCACGGGCGCACGCCGCGTCAGGTCGAGTACCTGAAGCATATTCAGGAGTACGACATCACCTTTGGCACCGGTCCGGCCGGCACCGGCAAGACCTATCTGGCGGTGGCTTCGGCAGTCGATGCCTTCGAACGCGAGCTCGTGCAACGCATCGTTCTCACCCGGCCGGCCGTCGAGGCGGGCGAACGGCTGGGGTTTCTGCCTGGCGACCTGGCGCAAAAGGTCGATCCGTATCTGCGGCCGCTGTACGACGCGCTCTACGATCTGATGGGTTTCGAGCGCGTCGGCAAGCTGTTCGAGCGCGGAGCGATCGAGATTGCTCCGCTCGCCTATATGCGCGGGCGCACGCTCAATCATGCGTTCATCATTCTCGACGAAGCGCAGAATACGACGCCCGAGCAGATGAAGATGTTTCTGACGCGCATTGGCATCGGCGCCAAGGCGGTGGTGACCGGCGACGTGACGCAGATCGACCTGCAGCGCGGCCAGAAGAGCGGCCTGATCGAGGCCCGCGTGATTCTGCGCGAGGTGCGTGGGATCGCCTTCACCGAGTTCCAGAAGGAGGATGTCGTCCGCCACCCGCTGGTGGCGCGTATCGTTTCGGCCTACGAAGCGCACAGTGCGGCGCTCGCCGCGATGGACAGCGCAGGACAGCATGCGGAAAGCCGCTGAGCGTCGCCGGATCGGCGTGCGCTACGCCTGGCGCAACGAGGCCGTGCCGCGCAAAGCGCTGGTCAGGGATTGGCTGCTGGCCGCCTTGCGTAGCGAAGGTCGGCGGCCGGGAGCGATTGGCGTGTGCTTTGTTGACCGCGCGGAGGGCGCTCGCCTGAACCGCGACTACCGGGGCAAGGACGACGCAACCAACGTCCTCTCTTTTCCTTACGCGCGCAAGCCGCTGGTGGAGGGCGACCTGGTTCTCTGCCCGGCGATCGTCGAAGTGGAGGCGGCCGAGCAGGGCAAGCCGCTGCTTGCGCATTATGCTCACCTGATCATCCATGGGCTGCTCCATCTGCTCGGCTACGACCACGTCGGCGGCAAACGCGAGGCGGCGCGCATGCGCAGGCGGGAGCGGCAGATCCTGGCCGGGCTCGGTTTTCCCGATCCCTATCGCAAGCCAGGGTGATTGCTCGGCAAGCGGGCCCGCCCGCCCGGCTGGCGGTCGTGCGAGTGACGCCGAAGCCGGATTGCCGGGAACAAGGACCACGACATATTCATGGACATAACGACGCGAAACGCAGGTTTTCTTGAACGTCTTTCGGCGCTGTTGGTGCGCGAGCCGGAGGATCGCGAGCAGTTGATCAAGCTGCTGCGCTCGGCGCACCAGCGCAATCTGCTCGCCGCCGATGCGCTGGGTATTATCGAAGGCGCGCTTTCGGCTTCCGAGATGAGCGTGCGCGAGGTGATGGTGCCGCGCTTGCAGATGGAAGTGGTCGACATCGACGATTCGCTGAGCGAAATCGTCGCGCGTGTGAACACGACGGCGCATTCGCGCTTTCCGGTGATCGATGGCGACCGCGACAATGTGCTTGGCATCTTGCTCGCCAAGGATCTGCTGCGCGTCGAGCAAGCGGATCGCTTCAATGTGCGTGACTGGCTACGACCGGCGGTGTTCATTCCCGAGTTCAAACGCCTCGACGTACTGCTGCGTGAATTTCGCGTTTCGCGTAACCACATGGCGATCGTCATCGACGAGTACGCCGGCATTGCCGGCCTGATCACCATCGAGGACGTGCTCGAACAGATCGTCGGGGACATCGAGGACGAATACGATTTCGACGAGACCGACGAAAACATCCAGGTGGACCACGCCGGAGGCCATCGCGTCAAGGCGCAGACGACGGTCGGCGAGTTCAACGAGGCGTTTGCGACCACCTTCAGCGACGACAAGTGTCAGACAGTTGGCGGTCTGGTGCTGCGCCATCTTGGGCGCGTGCCGCGCCACAACGAGACGGTAGACATCGAGGGGATCTGCTTCCAGGTACTGCGCGTCGACAGCCGGCGGATCTACACGCTGCTCGTCCATCAGCCGCCAGTCGCAGCGTGAGGAAAGCGCAGCGCTCAGTGCGGGAAAGGCGCTTTGTCTGCCCGGCGGCAGCCAGTTGGCGCAGCGGTGAGACGGCTCGCGGCGCGCCTGGCGAAAGCCATTGCCCGGCGTGCGCGGCTTGATGTGCTTCCGGCAGGCTGCCTGGCGCCGCGTCGGTGCCTGCCTGCTCGGGGCTGGCGGAGTGCTTGCCTTTGCGCCTTGCGGCTGGTTCGCGCTCAACTGGCTGACGCTTGCCGGCCTTTTCGGCCTGCTCAGTGCGGAAGCTGACGGCGAGCGGCGAATGCGTGACGGCGCCTGGTTGACGGTAGCCTATTGTTTTGGGCTGTTTCTCGCTGGCGTGTCGTGGGTTTTCGTCAGTCTGAGCGTCTTCGGGGGCCTGCCGATCCCGCTTGCCGGATTGGCGACACTTCTCTTCTGCGCCTTGCTGGCGCTCTGCGGCGCGCCGATCGGCGCGCTTTTCGTCCGCCTGGCGCCGATCGGCCGGCTGCGCCGTGGTTTGCTCTTCGCCGGTCTGTGGGCACTTGCTGAGTGGCTGCGCGGCTGGCTGCTCACCGGCTTCCCGTGGCTGGCCGCCGGCTATTCGCAGGTTCCGCCCAGCCCGCTTGCCGGTTACGCGCCGCTGCTCGGCGTTTTCGGCGTTTCGCTGGTCTCGGCTTTGAGCGGCGCGCTGATCCATGAAGTTGGCCGGCGCTGGCTGAACGCGGACCAGTGCAGCACGCGCGCCGTGTTGCGCTGGTGCCCGGCGCTGCCGCTGATCACCCTGGCGGTGCTGTTCGGTGCTGGCGAGTATCTGAGCGGGGTGCGCTGGACACAGCCGGTCGGCGACAAGCTGTCGGTTGCCTTGCTGCAGGGGAACGTCGCGCAGGAGATGAAATGGCGGCCTGAACGTCTGCTCGAGTCGCTGCAAACCTATTATCGTCTGGCCGAGGAGAATCCGGCGCGCCTGACCGTGATGCCCGAAACGGCTTTGCCGGCGTTCCTCGACCAGATCCCGCTCACCTATCTCGCGGCCTTGCGCGAACTGGCTTTGCGCCGGGACGGTGACGTCCTGTTCGGCGCCGTGGTCGCCGACGGCCGGCGCTATGCCAACTCGGCGCTCAGCCTGGGGGCGGCCGGCGAGCAACGTTACGACAAGGTCCACCTGGTTCCCTTCGGCGAGTTCGTGCCGCCGGGCTTCGCCTGGTTCATGGCGCTGGTCGACATTCCGCTGGCCGACTTCACGCCGGGCGCGCGGCAGCAGCCGCCACTGCTGCTTGCTGGCCAGCGCGTCGGCGTCAACATCTGCTACGAGGACGCTTTTGGCGAGGAGATCATCGACGCCTTGCCGATGGCCACACTGTTGGTTAATCTGTCGAACGTCGCCTGGTTCGGCGATTCGCTGGCGCCGGCGCAGCATCTGCAGATTGCCCAAATGCGCGCACTGGAGACCGGCCGCGTGATGCTGCGCGCGACGAACACCGGAATGACCGCCATTGTCGACGCCGACGGTCGGCTACAATCGGTTCTGCCGCCGTTCACGCGCGCCGCGCTGGTCGGCGAGGTACAGCCCTACGCTGGAGCAACGCCCTTCGTGCGCTGGGGAAACTGGCCGCTGGTCGTGCTGGCCGCCATTTTCGTGGGTCTTGCCGCGGGTCGCCGCCGGGTGCCTTAGCGCGGCGACGAATCTGCCGTTGGTGGCGGCTGGGCGAGGGCTTGCAGCGGCACGAGACGCCGCCCGTTCTGGAGGATACTGCTTTGCCAACCGAGTTGCTGTTTCGTGAAGACGCTTACCTGCGGCAGGCGAGCGCGCGCGTCAGCGCGGTGCACGCGGGGGGAATCGAGCTTGACCAGACGATCTTCTATCCGCTTGGCGGCGGGCAGCTTGGCGACACCGGCTGGCTGTTGCGCGCCAATGGCGAGCGCATCGCCATTGCCGATACGCGCAAGGAGCACGCGCGCGACGTCGTAGTGCACCTGCCGGCAGCCGGTCAGGCCGTGCCCGAGCCGGGCGAGACGTTGAGGCTGGAAATCGACTGGGCGCGCCGCTATCGTCTGATGCGCCTGCACACCGCCTTGCATGTGATGTCCTGCGTCGTCGTGGCGCCGGTGACCGGCGGCAACATCGCGCCCGACAAGGCTCGCCTGGACTTCAAGATCGAGATGAGCCAGCTCGACGGCGCACGCATCGAAAGCGAAATGAATGCGCTGATCGCGCGTGGCGTGGCGACCGAAACGGTGTGGATCAGCGACGAGGATCTGGCGGCGCGACCCGAACTCGTCAAGACGATGAGCGTGCAACCGCCCAGCGGCTGCGGACAGGTCCGCCTGCTGCGCATAGCCGGAATTGATCTGCAACCCTGCGGCGGCACGCACGTAGCGAACACCGCCGAAATCGGCGCCATCCGGGTGGTCAGAATCCGCAACGAGGGCAAACAGAACCGTCGGGTAGAGATCGTCCTCGCCGATTGAGCCGTGCTGGCGGCTAGCGCCGGGCGCGCGCGGCAAATCGAGCGCGAAGACTTACTGGCGTTCGCTGACGCCTGCCGCGGCGAAACTTGCCATTTCGTTGAGGAAGGCGGCAGCCGCGCGGACGAGTGGCCAGGCGAGCGCGGCGCCGGTTCCCTCGCCCAGGCGCAAGCCGAGATCCAGCAGCGGTTCGGCGCGCAGTGCGCGCAGTTGCGCGAGATGACCCGGCTCGGCCGATCTGTGGCTGAATATGCAGTAGTCGACGATCGCCGGTGCCATGCGCGCGGCGACGAGCAAGGCGGCGGTGACAATGAAGCCGTCGATCAGCAGAAGCATGCGCTGTTCGGCGGCGGCGAGCATGGCGCCGCTCAGCATGGCGATCTCCAGCCCGCCGAACTCGGCGAGGACGCTGGCCGCGTCGGCGGTCGATGACAGGCGCGCACGCTGCAGCGCGCGGGCCAGCAGTTCGCGTTTGCGCGCCAGCCCGGCGTCGTCGAGTCCGGTCCCACGGCCGACGCAATCGGCCAGCGGCGAACCGGTGAGCAGATGCGTGAGCAGCGCCGCCGAGGCGCTATTGCCGATCCCCATTTCGCCGAAAGCGACAACCCGGCAGCCTGCCTCGGCCAGGCTGCGCACGATGGCCGCGCCGCGCGCCAGGGCAGCGTCGCGCTGGTCGGCGCTCATCGCCGCTTCTTCGAGGTAGTTGCGCGTGCCAAAAGCGATCTTGGCGTCGAGCAGGTTCGGGCGTACGCCGAAATCGTGCGCGACGCCGGCGTCGACGACCAGCAACTGGAGATCGTTGTGGCGCGCGAAGACGTTGATCGCAGCACCACCGGCGAGGAAGTTCTCGACCATTTGCCACGTGACTTCCTGCGGGAAGGCGGAAACTCCGGCGCGTGCAGCACCATGGTCGCCGGCGAAAACCAGTACGCAGGGTCTACCGAGTTGCGGCTGCACGGTCTGCTGAACCTGGCCGATCTGGCGGGCAAGGCGCTCGAGTTCGCCGAGCGCGCCGAGCGGCTTGGTCTTGCCGTCGATCGCGGCCTGCAAGCCGGGAAGTTCTGCCGTAGGCGGAATGAAGAAGTGCATGACTGTCCTTGGCGAGCGGGGGTGTCGATTATACGCAGGCCTTCCCGCTGGCGACGAGGCGTGCGAAAAAGGCGCGGCGGTCGGCCTTTCCCGCAGCGCACCGGCGCCCGGCGGGCCGGCGGGGGATCGGCCGCTGCGGGTGTTCCCGGCCGGGCTGATCGGTGCTATGGTGCGGCTTGTCTGGGCATTTTGCGCAACGAGGAGTCGAACGAGATGTACAAACGAATCATGGTGGCCGTCGACGAGAGCTTCATGACCAGTCAGGTTCTGGGCGATGCGGTTGCGCTGGCAAAAGCGACCGGCGCCCGCCTGGCAATCTGCCATGCGATCGACGAAACGATTCTGTCGCATCGGGAAGTAGCAATGATGCTGCCGAACAGTGTCGGCAAGACGGAAGCCCGCCTGCGCATGGGCGCCCAGGGCTTCCTTGAACGGCTCGCTGGCGAGGCGCGTGCCGGTGGTGTAGATGCTGAAATCCGGCTGGTCGAATCGGAGGAGAAGCATGTTTCGGACATGCTGATCGCGGCGGCGGCGGATTGGCAGGCGGACTTGCTGGTGGTCGGCACACACGGCCGGCGCGGTATTGAGCGCTTCTTCGTCGGTAGCGTCGCCGAGCGGCTGGTGCGCAAGGGACAGACCTCGCTGCTGCTGGTGCGCGGCGACGATCCGGACGAGTAAGCGCAGCGGGGAGTGGCGGCCCGAGCGAGCGCCGGCGCAAAGCGACGGTCGGAGTGCTTGCCCGCTGCCGTTTGGCTCGGCTGGGCGACGAGCTGAGCGGCGCTTGCCGTGAGCTGCGCGCGCGTCAGCGCCGACGATCGCCTGCGCCGAGCAGCGCCAGCCGCGGCACGCCTGTTCCTTGCGCTGTGGCCGGATGAGGGCGAGCGTGCGGCGCTCGCTGCGTGGTGCGCACGCACGCAATGGCCGCCAACATGTTCGCCCGTGCGTAGCGAGCGGCTGCACCTGACCTTGCACTTCATCGGCGCGCTCGAACGCTCTCGCCTGAGCGAGCTGAGCGAGGCGCTCGAGGTAGCGTTCAGCCCCTTTCGTGTCGGCTTTTCAGGTGCCGAGCTCTGGCCGCGTGGCCTGCTCGTTCTTCCGGCGCGCGAGCTGCCGATCGAACTGGCGCGCTTGCATTCGCTCCTCGCCGATGCGCTGCGCCGTCTTGGCCTGCCGGTCGAGAAGCGGCGCTTTCGTCCGCACGTCACGCTCGCCCGGCACGCGCCGGCGGCGATCGCGGCGAAGCAGCCGGCGCCTGCCGACTGGCTGATCAACGACTATGTGCTGGTCGAGTCGCTGCTCGGCGGGGCCGGCGGCTACCAGATCGTTCGCCGTTACGCGGCGCGCCTGGCGAGGGCCGAGCAAGGCTGACGCGGGCTCGGCCTCAGCGCGGGTACAGGCATGCGGCGATTCCGGTCGCGATGGCGTCCGCCATGCGGGCCTGCTGCTCGGGGTCGCGCAGACGCAATTCTTCGCCGCGGTGCTTGATCACGCCAGCCTCGAAAAGCAATGCCGGCAGCGTGCTGCGATAAAGGACGACAAGGTTGTCGTAGTAATGCACGGCGTTCGTTTCATCGGCGGCCGGCCGCGCTGGTCCGGCGAGTGGCCGGGCATGATGCGTCGCGGCGGCAAAGCCCATGCGGCGCAGGCGCGCGCCAATCGCCGAAGCGCAGCGCAGGCTCAGTGCCAGACCGGCATTGCGGCGCGAAACGAAAAGGGCAAAGCCGCTGTGCAGGTCGCTGTAGGTGTGCGTCGCTCCCTGCCAATCCCATTCCTGCAGCAGGTCGGCATGCACCGAGTCGTGGTGAATCGAGATCAGCAAGTCGGCGCCGGTTGCCTCTTCGGCGCGCGCCGCGAGGCTGCCGATGCGGCCGTCGAAGTTGATCGGCCGGGTGAGCAGCCGGCGCCCCTGCAACTCGCCGACCAGACGCTCGGCAAGGACCCGATTGAAGTCGAATTCGCTGCGTCCGCGTGCGCTCGTCGCACCGCCTTCGCTCAGCGTATGGCCGACGTCGACCGCGACTTCGGGTGTAGCCAGCGCGGTGCCAGCGGCAAATGCGCCGGCTGCGGCCAGCGCACCAACCCGGCGGCGACGTGCTTCAGTCAGAAATCCTTGGCTGCCTGCCAAAGGATGAAGCCCTCGCGCTCGCGCGTCCATGCGAGCAGCTCGATCAGCGGGTGGGCGCGCTGCGCCAGGCCGACATGCTGGCCTTCAGCCGCTTCGTCATCATCCGCCGGGGCACTGGCGGCCGCTTCTGCCGCCGGGGGAGCGGCCGCCTCGCGTACCGCCTGGCGCAGGCGACGGATGGCCTCGGGCAACTGCTCGGTGGTGATCACGCCACGCGCGGAGCACTCCTTGCCGAGGATTTCGAGGAGTTGGCGGGCGATCGGGGCAAACATCATGATTTCCCCGGAGGTGCTCGAAGTAAAGGTGACCAGCATGGCAAGTGCCTCACGGACTCGTGGCGGAACTGCCATTGTCTTCCTTGCATCGGCGCGCGGCAAGCATTGCCGGTGGATGTCCTGTCCTTGGCCGGCGATCAGCCGTAAACTGTCGCCTTTGGCTTAGGCGGGTGACTGGTCATGACCCTTACCGAGTTGCGCTATATCGTCGCGTTGGCGCATGAGAGGCACTTCGGGCGCGCGGCTGAGCGTTGCCATGTCACGCAGCCGACGCTCTCGGTGGCGCTGAAGAAGGTCGAGCAGCGTGACGGTGTGGTTCTTTTCGAACGTTCGTCGGCTGATGTGCGCCTGACGGCGATTGGCGAACGAATCGCCGAGCAGGCCTTGCGCGTGCTCGAAGAAGCCGAACGCCTGAAAGAAATCGTCGTGCAGGGCAAGGACCCGCTGCAGGGTCCGCTGCGCCTCGGGGTAATCTATACCATCGCGCCTTACCTGCTGCCCCGCCTGATTCCCGCCGTCAGCCGGCGCGCACCGCAAATGCCCCTGTATCTGCAGGAAAACTTCACCGTCAATCTGGCGACGCAGTTGCGCCGCGGTGACCTCGACGTGATCATCGTCGCGCTGCCTTTTGGCGAAAGCGGGGTCGTCTCGCGCGTCGTGTACGAGGAGCCGTTCTGCGTTCTGCTGCCCGGCGGCCACCCGCTGACGCACGAGAGCAGGATTGATCCGGCCGTGGTCGACGGCGAGAAACTGCTCTTGCTCGGACGCGGCAACTGCTTTCGTGAACAGGTCGTGCAGGCGTGCCCGCAACTGATGCAGGCGGGCGGTACCGAAGGTGCGCTGGAAGGTAGTTCGCTCGAAACGGTGCGCTACATGGTGGCGAGCGGCGCCGGGATTTCGGTGGTTCCGGCGTCGGCCGCCGCATCGTGGCCGCAGGACGATCCGCTGCTGCACTTCCGCGCGTTCACCGATCCTGCGCCGGCGCGCCGGGTGGTCATCGCCTGGCGTGCGAGTTTTCCGCGTCCGCAGGCGATCGACGTCCTGCGCCGGGCGATCGTCGATTCGCCGCCGCCCGGCGTGTCGATCATTTGAGCCTGGCCAGACGCCTGGCGCTGGGCTGGCCGTTCACTCGGCTGGCGCCTTGGCCGTCGTCTTGCGCGTGGCACCCTTGGCCGGCCGTGGCTCGAATTCGAAGCCGACCTTGCCGTCGGCAGCGCGCACCAGGAAGGCGGCAAACTTGCGTCGGGTGCGGGCTGAAACGAAGTCGCGCAGGAGGTCGGTCCGTCCGCTACTGAGCAGCTTCTTCATCTGCGCGTGGTCGATCGTCTGCTGCAGGATGATCGTGCCCGAACGGAAGTCGCAGTTGCGCGCAGCGCCTACCGATTTCTCGCAGACATAGGACAGGCCGTGCTCGAAGACGCGCGCGCCACATTTTGGGCAAGCTCCGAGTGACTCGCTGAGCGAGAAATCGACTTCGTCGGCACTACCGTCGCCGCTCGCCGACGATTGCCCGAAGTCGAATTCCGGCGCATGTTCGTCGTTCAATTGGACAACCGCGTTGAAGGGACGGCCCATCTTGTTGCGGAAACCGCTGAGCGGCCCGATCTTCCGCCGGCTGAGCAGTTCCTCGATTTCTGCCGCCTCGAACTGACGGCCGGCGACGATCTTCCACAGACCGTAGTCGCAAGACTGGCACTGGAAACGCTTGTAGGTTTCCTTGATCCGGCCGTCGCATTTCGGGCAGCGCGCCGCCAGTTCGCCGAAGTCGCCGGGGATCGTATCGCTGTCGTAACTCTTGGCGCGAGCGACGATATCCTGCGTCATCGTGGCGATCTCTTTCATGAACTCGTCGCGCGAGAGTTCGCCGCGCTCCATGCGGGCGAGTTTCCACTCCCATTCGCCGGTCAGTTCGGGTGCCGTGAGCTCCGGAATGCCAAGTCCGTTGAGCAGCGTCATGAGCGAGAACGCTTTCGCCGTCGGCATCAGTTCGCGCCCTTCGCGATGCAGATACTGTTCGCTGAGCAGGTTCTCGATGATCTGCGCGCGCGTCGCGGGGGTTCCCAGACCACGCCCGGCCATTGCTGCGCGCAGTTCCTCGTCGTCCATCGACTTGCCGGCGCCTTCCATGGCGCTGAGCAGCGTCGCTTCCGAGTAGCGTGGCGGCGGCTTGGTGCGCTGCGCGGCGAGCAGCACATCGGTGGCGAGAACCCGCTCGCCCGGCTGCACGGCGACCAGATTGCCCTCGTCGCCTGCCTGCGCCTCGCGTCCATAGACGGCCAGCCAGCCGGCGTTGACCAGAACCTTGCCCTCGGTCTTGAACGGCTCGCCGAGCACACGCGTGATGCGCGTCGTGATCAGATACTCGGCCGGCGGGAAGAAGACGGCGAGAAAACGCTTGACGACCATGTCGTAGAGCTTGGTCTCGGGCTCGGACAGGTGGCGTGGTGCCTGCAGCGTCGGGATGATGGCAAAGTGGTCGGAAACCTTGGCGTTGTTGAACACGCGCTTGTTCGGCACGACCCAGCGACGGTCGAGGATCTGCTGCGCGAAAGGCGCGTAGCGCACGAGCGCGGCTTCGTCGTGCCCCTTGCCCAGCCCCTCGCCGGTGAGCATGCCGAGCGTGCTGATCACCGTCTGCAGATAGTCCTCGGGCAGGGCGCGCGACTCGGTACGTGGATAGGTGAGAACCTTGTGCTTTTCGTACAGTGCCTGGGCCAGCGCGAGCGTCGCCTTGGCGGAGAAACCGAAGCGGCTGTTGGCTTCGCGCTGCAGGCTGGTGAGGTCGTAAAGCAAGGGAGAGATCTGCGTCGAAGGCTTTGCCTCCTCGCTGACTTCGCCTTCCTGCCCGAGGCACTTCTGCTGCAGGCTTCTGGCCTTCTCTTCGTCCCACAGCCGGTCGGCGCGGGCGTGCTCGTCGTCGTCCTTGCCAGCAAACTTTTCGTCGAACCACTTGCCGTGATACTCGCCGGCAGCGCAGGCAAAGGCGGCCTCGAGTTCCCAGTAGGTGCGTGGCTTGAACTTGCGTATGCGGTCCTCGCGCTCGACCATCAGCGCCAGCGTCGGCGTCTGGACGCGGCCGACCGTCGTCAGGTGAAAGCCTCCCGTTTTCGAGTTGAACGCAGTCATCGCGCGCGTGCCGTTGATGCCGACGAGCCAGTCCGATTCTGAGCGGCAGAGTGCAGCATCGGCCAGCCCCTGCATTTCGCTGCCCCGGCGCAGGCGCAGGAAGCCGTCCCGGATCGCCTGCGGAGTCATCGACTGCAGCCACAGACGTTCGACCGGCTTGCGACTTGCCGCGTGCTGCACGATGTAGTTGAAGATCAGTTCGCCCTCACGTCCGGCGTCGCAGGCGTTCACCAGACTGGCGACGTCCTTGCGCTTGATCAGCCGGACGAGCAGCTTCAGGCGGGGCTCGGTCTTGGTAATCGGTTGCAGGGCAAAATGCGGTGGAATGACCGGAAGATGGGCAAACGACCACTTGCCGCGTTTGACTTCGTACTCCTCCGGGCACGCCAGTTCGAGCAGGTGCCCGATTGCCGAGGCCAGGACGTAGTCGTCGTTCTCGTAGTAGTCCTCGTGACGGGTGAAGCCGCCGAGTGCGCGGGCGAGGTCGGTGGCCACGGAGGGTTTCTCGGTGATGATCAGTTTCTTGCTCATGGGAAGGATTTCATCAGCCGGGCAACAGGGTAATCCAGAAGGGTGGTGGAAGGCGATGATCGCGCGACGCCGCGCTCAGCCCGGGGGAAGCTGCTGGTAGTGACCGCCAGGCAGCGTGGCAACACGACCATCCAGCTCCAGGTGCAGGAGCATCACCGAAACGACGTCCGCCGTCAAGCCGCTGCGCTTGGCCAGGTCGTCCAGCGTGCAGGGCTCGAAGCCCATCGCCTGCAGCAGGCCGTCGGCCGGTGCCGGGGCGCGCACGTCGTCCAGGGCGATTGGCGGGCTGTTCGTCCAGCCGATCTCGTCGAGCACATCCTGCGCCGTCTCGACCAGCTTGGCGCCTTGCTTGATCAGCTTGTGACAGCCACGCGACTGCGGCGAGTGGATCGAGCCTGGAATCGCGAGGACCTCGCGTCCCTGTTCGGCGGCAAGCCGGGCGGTGATCAGCGAGCCGCTCTCGGTGGTTGCCTCGACCACCAGGACGCCGCGCGAAAAACCGGAAATCAGGCGGTTGCGGCGGGGAAAATTGGCCGCTGCGGGGGGCGTGCCGAGCGGAAACTCGGAGACCAGCGTTCCCGCCTGGGCGATGGCGAGCGCCAGTTGCTGGTTGCGCGCCGGATAGACCCGGTCGATACCGGTGCCAATGAAGGCGACGGTGCTCGCGGCAGCCGAGAGGGCGCCGCGGTGAGCGGCCGCGTCGATGCCGAGCGCGAGGCCGCTGGTGATGGTCAGGCCGGCGGCCGAGAGCGCGGCGGCAAAGTGTTCGGCATTGGCCGCGCCTTGTGGCGTTGGATTGCGGCTGCCGACGATGGCACAAGCCGGGCGATTGAGCAGATCGAGGCGGCCGCGAACGTAGAGCACGGTCGGCGGGTCGGCGACCTGCAGCAAGCTTTGCGGATAGTCGGCGTCGGCCAGACAAAGCAGGTGATTCTCTGCCTTCTCGCACCAGGCGATGGCCTGCGCGACCGCCGCGCGGTTGTCGGTACTGAGCAGCAGATCGGCCCGCTTCTCGCCGATCACCGCCGCGAGGGCGCTGCGGCTCGCCTTGAAAGCGGCGTCAGGCAGTCCGAAGGCGGCCAGCAGCTTGCGCTGTGTTTCGCCACCCAGGCCCGGAATCAGCGTCAGTCGCAGCCAGTCGGTCAGCGACTCGGCGAAGGTCATCGTCAGGGCGTGCGTGCGAAATCGTTGACGTCGATCGTGTTTTCGGCCTGGACGACGAGCGCATACGCCAGGCGATCGAAGGTGCGGAAGACGAAGAGCAGGCCGACGCGTTGATCGGGGATGGTCACCTGGATCGGGCGATCGTTCTCGTCGCGCTGCGTCACGGCGCGGTTGCGCTCAGCCGCGAGGACGTGACCGATTTCGATTCCGTCGGCGGCACCGCGATTGAGCGCAACGACCGAGCCCTGGCCAGCCGTGTCTACGCCACCATAGACCGAGATGACGCGCGCTTCGACGAGGAAGTCGGGCTTGTGCGGTACGTAGGCGAGCAGCGGCTGCCGGCTCGACGGGAGCAGGCGGTCGCCACGGCCGATTTCCTGCTTCGCGGTGAGAATGGCGAAGGTGGCCGGTGCGCCCGGGCGAAGCTGTTCGGCCGTACCGAGGTGAAACGCTTCATAGCCTATGATCGCGGCGCTGTCCGGGTCGCGCAGCGGTCGATCCTTGCGGAAGATGTTCCACGTGCGCTGTTTCGGGTCGGCATTGTCGACGTAGGCGAGGTCGCCGTTGCTCAGGTGCACCCTGTCCTCGGGTGTCGCGATGATCAGCGCCGCCTTGTCCAGGCTGCTCTGCTCGAAAAGTAGCGCATCGGTCAGGAACGGCCGAATGACGTTTGGCGGGATCGACGGAATGTGTTCCTGGGTCGGTTCGGAATAGACTTGCGGACGCAGCTTGCTGCTTTGCAGGCGCAGGCGCGGGTTGCCGCGGGCGTCGCGCTCGAGCACGATGACGTCACCCGGATAGATGCGGTGCGGGTTGCGCACCTGTTCGCGGTTCATGCGCCAGACCTCCGGCCAGCGCCAGGGCTCGCGCAGGAAGGTGGCGGAGATTCCCCACAAGGTATCGCCGGGGACGACGATGTGGCGGTTCGGCGCACCCTGGGCCAGTTGAAGTTCCTGACCGGCGGCGGCGCAGAGCGCGCTGGCCAGCGCGACAAGCAAGGCGGATAGAATGCGGATCATCGTGTTATCCTCGTACGAGCGGTCAGCACGGCGGGCTAGCAAGCCCGGCGTGCGGCCCTGTCCCAGAGCGGCGTCAGCCTGTCCGTGCGTGGCGCCCGGCACGCCGGTCGGCTCAAGGCATGGCTCTGGATTCTGCACGCAGTTATTTTTTCGAGCAAGCTTTTTATGGCGCTATTACCGATACTCCGTTTTCCCGATGCGCGCCTGCGCAAAGTCGCCGAACCGGTGGCGCGGATTGACGAGGCGATTCGTCGTCTGGCGCGCGACATGGCCGAGACCATGTATGAGGCGCCTGGAATTGGTCTGGCGGCAACCCAGGTGGACGTACACAAGAGGCTGATCGTCATCGACGCGTCGGAGACCCGGGACGAGTTGCTGACGCTGATCAATCCGGAGATCGTCGAACTGTCGGGCAAACAGCGCGGCGAGGAAGGATGTCTGTCGGTGCCGGGGATCTACGACAAGGTCGAGCGTGCGCAACGCGTCGTCGTCCGCTACCTGGATCTTGAAGGTCAGGAACAGACGGTCGAGGCGGAAGGCCTTCTCGCGGTGTGTCTGCAGCACGAGATAGACCATCTGCAGGGGCGCGTTTTCGTCGAACACCTGTCGCAACTCAAGCAACAGCGGATCCGGAACAAGCTCAGCAAGCAGGCGCGCATCACGGCATGAGGCTGATCTTTGCCGGCACACCGGAGTTTGCTGCGCTCGCGCTGCGCGCGATCGTCGCCGCCGGGCATGATGTGGCGCTGGTCCTGACGCAGCCCGACCGTGCGGCCGGGCGCGGGATGAAGCTGCGACCATCGCCGGTGAAGATCTTTGCGCAGACGATAGGCAGCGAGGTCTTTCAGCCGCCGAGCCTGAGGGACGCGCTGGCGCAGGAGCGCGTTGGCCAGGCGGCGGCGGAAGTCATGGTCGTGGCGGCGTATGGATTGATTCTGCCGCAGGCCGTTCTCGACCTGCCGGCGCTCGGCTGCATCAACATTCACGCATCGCTGCTGCCTCGCTGGCGCGGCGCGGCGCCGATCCAGCGGGCGATTCTCGCCGGCGATCGGCAGACGGGAATCAGCATCATGCAAATGGAGGCCGGTCTGGACAGCGGCCCGGTCTTGCTCAGCGAGGCCGTGGCGATCGACGACGAGGATACTGCGGCGACTTTGCACGACCGGCTGGCGGCGGTTGGCGCGCGCCTGGTGGTCGACACGCTGGCTCGTCTGCCACTGGTGGGGCAGGTTCAGGCGGCAAGGGGCGTGAGCTACGCGAAGAAGATAGAAAAGGCGGAAGCAGTACTCGACTGGGATCAGCCAGCGGCGCAACTCGCTCGCCAGGTCCGTGCTTTCGATCCATTCCCGGGGGCGGTGTGCGAGATTGGCGGGCACGTGTTGAAGGTCTGGCGCGCGCGGGCCGATGCCGGCAGCGGCGTTCCCGGGGTGGTCTTGGCGGCTGGCCGGGAAGGAATCAGCGTCGCCTGTGGTGAGGGCGTGCTCCGCATATTGGAGGTGCAGAAGGCGGGCGGCCGCCGCCTGTCGGTGGGCGAGTTTCTCGTCGGAAGCGGGCTCGCGCCGGGAACGGAGTTCGCGCGCCTGGCCGGCTGAGGCGGTTGGGGTAAGGCGCTGCACCGGCCGCGGGCAGGCTGATCGCTGTGCGCCGACGACGTTTCACGTGAAACATTCTCGTCCCACGATCAGCCAGCGCCAGTCTGCTGCCTTCGCCATCACGGCCGCGGACGAGATCGCCGGTCGCTGTCGCCGAGCAGGCCTTGCAGCAGACTGGCCAGACGATGACCCGCGTCGACGATGCGCTGCCTTGCCATTGCCAGCGCGTTCTCGTGAAACTGGTTGTCGATCGTCGGTACTTCGTCGCGTCCCGGTGGGTAAGCCGATTCATCGGCCAGCCGCCGGCTTTCTTCGATCCATTGGCCAAAGCTGCCGGCTACCCGCGGCTGGCGGAAGCGCTCGCTGAGCGCGCTCACTGCACGCTCCAGTCGACTGCCGCGCAACCAGGGCGGCGCCGGCAGGTCATCCCAGTAGCGGTGGAGGTTGGTCGACGGGTGGCGCGGGTCGAAGGGATTGACGATCGGCTGCTCGTTGCCGCCGTTATCGCTCCGCCCGTCCGGCCTTGCGCGACTCGCCGTGTGCAGTGGCTGGTGCGCGTCGCCGACCAGATGAATCAGCCAGGGCAGCGCGTAGGCGCGTGCCGTGATGCTTTCCTGCCGGCTGCCGACCGTTGCCGAGAGTGCGGCCAGTTGCCGGTCGAGTTCGCCGTCAGCGCCTGCCTTGCTTGCCTTCGAGCCGACCGGCAGGTCGACGTAATGCCAGCTCAGTCGTCGCTCCATATCGGGAAACCCCGGCAGTGTCGGCGTCGGGGTTTCCAGCTCGGCGGTATAGAAGCGTGTGTCCCGGCGGATGTCGTCGGGCCAGGTCGAGGCTTCGAGGAACGCCGTCAGGTCGCTATCGGCGTCGCCGCCGCGCTCCTGCCAACGCGCAAAATCCGGGTGCGCTCTGAGCAGCGCTGCTGCCGCCGACCGCGTCTGGGTGTCCATCGCCTCCCAGGCGATCATCGCGACGATCCGGTGGCCGCCCGCGTTCCACGCCAGCGCCGCCGGAGCTGCCGCCAGCGTGAGCAACAGCCCGCAGGCGGCGCGCCCAAGGCTTAGTCGCCGGCTAACGGTCAAGGTGAATGTCCGCCAGCGAGGAAGGATCGTCAAGCGGTTCGAGATGCGTGAATACCGAGGTCTGCGGCAGAGCGCAGCGAATCTCGTGCTCGATCTCCTCGGCAAGTTGATGCGCGCGCCCGATCGTCCACGCGCCGGGAACCAGAACGTGCAGCGAGATGAAGCGCCGGGCTCCCGATTCGCGCCCACGCACCGCGTGAAAATCGATCCCCTGCGCCCGGTACCGTTCGAGGACGCCGAACAGCAGCGCCTGGTCGCCGGCCGGCAGGCTGCTGTCCATCAGACCGGCAGCCGAGCGCTGCAGCAGCCGCCAGCCGGTCCATACGATGTTGGCGGCGACCAGCAGGGCGAGCGCCGGGTCGAGCCAGAGCCAGCCGGTGAGCGCAACAGCGCCAAGTCCGAGGAGAACGCCGAGCGAGGTCCACACGTCGGTCAGCAGGTGATGCGCGTCGGCTTCCAGCGTGATCGAGCGGTAGCGTCGGCCGGCGACGAGCAGGATGCGCCCGACGGTGAGATTGATCAGCGAGGCGGCGAGCGAGATCGCCAGGCCGACCCCGAGCTGTTCGAGTGGCTGCGGGTCAAGCAATCGGTCGATCGCGGCGAACGCGATTGCCGCCGCAGCAGCGAGAATCAGCAGGCCTTCGAAAGCGCTGGAAAAGTATTCCGCCTTGCCGTGCCCGAAAGCGTGCCGCTCGTCCTCCGGCCGCTCGGCAATCGACAGCATGGCCAGTGCCATCAAAGCCCCGGCCAGATTGACCAGCGACTCGAGCGCATCCGAGAGCAGTCCGACCGAGCCGGTCAGTCGCCAGGCAATGCCTTTCAGGGCGATGGTGGCGAGCGCCGCGCCGATCGACAGGTAGGCGTAGCCTCTGAGCGAAATCGGTTTCATCGGGGGATTATCGCCCGTCCGCGATGATCACGCCATCGCCGGGCATCGTGCTAAACTCCGCGCCAACTCGACAGCCGTCAGGCCTGACCGTGTCTTCCACCCGATCTCTACCGTCGTCTCCCCGCGGCGCGCTGCGCGTAGTGAAGGTGGCGCGCCCGGCGGGGCGCTGCGCGGGGCCGGATGTCGCTGCCCGCCTGCCCCGCCTGGCGGTTGATTCGCTGGCCTACAGCTTCTGCCTGGCGGCGACGACGATTGCCGCGGTACGCTCCGGCGAGAGCCTTACGCAGGCGCTTGCCGGCCTCGCCGGCGAACCGTCCGGTGCGCGGGCTGCGGCTCAGGAAATCGCCTACGGAACCTTGCGCTGTCACGGCCGCGGCGATTTCATTCTGGCTCGTCTGCTGCAACGCGCGCTGCCGCATGCGCAAACCGAGGCACTCTTGCTCGCTGCGATCTATCGCCTGCAGACGCGCCCCGAGGCGGAACACACGGTCGTCGATCAGGCGGTCGCCGCTGCCGGCGAAATGGTCGGCGGCGCATTCCGCGGCCTGGTCAATGGCGTCCTGCGCAACTACCTGCGCCGCCGCGACGAACTGCACGCGGCCCTCGCCGAGGACGAACCAGCAGCCTGTCAGCATCCCCGCTGGTGGCTCGACCGCCTGCGCCAGGCCTACCCGCAGCGCTGGCGCGAGATCGTTGCGATCAACAATGGCCAGCCGCCGATGAGCCTGCGGGTTAACCGGCGGCGCAGCACGCCGACGGCGTATCGCGAACTGCTGCGGGCCGCCGGTCTATCGGCGCGCCAGATCGGCAGTCATGCGCTGATCCTGGCGCGCGCCGTTCCGGTCGAGGCCCTGCCCGGATTTGCCGAGGGTCTGGTGACGATCCAGGATATCGGCGCACAGCGCGCCGCCGAGCTGATCGCACCGATCGCCGGCGAACGCATCCTCGATGCCTGTGCGGCCCCGGGCGGCAAGGCGACCCACCTGCTCGAAGCGGCCGACCTCGACCTGCTCGCCCTGGACATCGACGAAGTCAGAACTCGGCGCATTGCGCAGAACCTCGATCGTCTAGGACTCTCCGCTACGGTGCTGACTGGCGATTGTCTCTCACCCGCGACCTGGTGGGATGGCCGCCCGTTCGACGCCATCCTGGCCGACGTGCCGTGCTCGGCTTCTGGCGTTGTGCGCCGCCATCCGGACATCAAGCTGTTGCGGCGCGCCTCCGACCTCCGACTTTTCGCCCACCGGCAGGCGGCCATCCTCGACCGCCTGTGGCCGTTGTTGAAGGCAGGCGGGCGTTTGCTATACACCACGTGTTCGCTTTTTCCCGAAGAGAATGGAGCGCAGATCGACGCTTTTCTGGTGCGCCAGCCGGGCGCGCGAAGACTCTGCGAAGAGCTGCTCCTGCCGTGCGATGAACATGACGGTTTCTACCATGCGCTGCTGCAGAAATCGGCTTAGAGCGCTGCTCGTCGGTCTGCTCCTGTCGTTTGCCTCTTTCCTCGCCTGGGCGGCCGACATTTCGGTACGCCATCCGCAGCTTGCGATCGGCGACGAGGGTTACGTCCTGGCAGCCGATTTCAACCTCAGTCTGAACCCCCGTCTGGAGGATGCGGTCGCGCGCGGCGTTGCGCTCTACTTTGTCGTCGAATTTGAACTGAGCCGTTCGCGCTGGTATTGGCTCGACGAGCAAGTAGCTGCGCGAACGCAGTCCTTCCAGCTTTCGTATCACGCACTGACCCGTCAGTACCGCTTGTCCAGCGGCGCCCTGCACCAGAGTTTTCCATCGCTTGACGACGCCTTGCGCATCCTCGCCCGGCTGCGCAACTGGCAGGTGGTCGAAAAGGGCGGCCTGCGTGCCGACCAGACTTACTTCGCGTCCTTGCGCATGCGCCTCGACCTGACGCAGATGCCGAAGACGTTTCAGGTCAGCGCGCTGGCCAATCGCGACTGGAACCTGTCCGCCGAGTGGGCGCGTTGGCAATTTACCGCCGGCGACCTGCCCGTCGCTGGCGCCTCCGGTGGATCCGTCGCTTCGCCGGCGGGTGGCGACGGGCGATGAAGAGCCTGATCGTCGCGGCAGCATCGTTCGGCGGCATCCTGCTCTTCCTGCTCGCCTCGGCGAGCGCCAACACTGCGCTGTTCGCCCGTCACTATCCCTGGCTGCTGGCGCTCAACTCGATCGTCGCGCTTTCGCTGCTGGCGCTGATTGGCTGGCAATTGCTTGCGCTGTGGCGCGAACACCGGAGCAAGGTCTTCGGCTCACGCCTGAAGCTGCGCCTGATGCTGATGTTCGGTCTGATGGCTGTCCTGCCTGGGGTCCTGATCTACGCGGTATCGGTGCAGTTCGTCACCAAGAGCATCGATACCTGGTTCGACGTGCGTATCGAGAAAGCGCTCGAAGCCGGGCTCAACCTCGGGCGCAGCGTGCTCGACTCGCTGCTCGCCGATCTGACGAGCAAAGCGCAGGCGATGGCGCTCGAACTCGGCGAGCGCAGCGACGCACAACGACGACTCGAACTCAATCGCCTGCGCGAGCAGGCCGGCATCCAGTCGGCCGCACTCTTTTCGATCAAAGGCGCTCTGCTCGTTACGGCGACCGGCGATCTGGCGACGCTGGTGCCGTCGCAGCCGACGACCGAGCTTCTCCGCCGCGTTCTCCTCGAGCGCCGGGTCTCGCTGATCGAGAGCAACGGCGACAAGGATCTCACGCTGCGCGCCCTGGTTGCCGTCACCCCGCATGGGCTGGGTGCCGAGACGCGCGTTCTGCAGCTCATGGACCCGGTGCCGGCCAGCCTGGCGGTCAATGCCGAGAGCGTGCAGACGGTCTATGCCGACTACCAGGAACTGTCGCTCGGGCGCGAGGGCCTGACCCGGATCTACGCGATGACGCTGACGCTGACCGTTCTCCTCGCCCTGTTCACCGCCATCGCGCTGGCCTTTGTTCTGGCGCGCCGCCTGTCGGCGCCGTTGTCGATCCTTGCCGCCGGAACGCAGGCGGTCGCTGCCGGTGATTACACACCGCGCCAGGCGATCTACAGCCGCGACGAACTCGGCGTGCTTACCCGCTCGTTCAAACAGATGACCAGCCAGCTCGACGAGGCCCGGCGCGACAACGAGCGTCACCGCGCCGAGCTGGAGTCGGCGCGCGCCTACCTCGAATCGATCCTGGCCAATCTGTCGGCGGGAGTGCTGGTCTTCGACCGGCGCTTCGTTCTGCGCACGGTCAACGAAGGCGCTTTGACCATCCTGCGCGACGACTTCGACGGCCTGCTCGGTCACGCGGCCGAAGTCTGGCCGCGCCAGCAGGCACTCGGTGAGGTCATTCGCCGGGCCTTTGCCGACCCCGAGCGCAACGAGTGGCAGGAGCAGATCGAACTCGAGCATCCTGGTGAGCTGCCGCAGATCCTCCTCCTGCGCGGTACCCAGCTCCCCGCCGGATCGCACGGCGGCTATGTCGTGGTCTTCGACGATGTGACCCGACTGATTGCCGCGCAGCGCAGCGCCGCCTGGGGCGAGGTGGCAAGGCGGCTGGCGCACGAAATCAAGAACCCGCTGACGCCGATCCAGCTTTCCGCCGAGCGCCTGCAGATGAAACTGGCCGATCACCTGAGCAAGAGCGACGCCGAGATGCTCTGGCGCGCCACGCAGACGATCATCACGCAGGTACAGGCGATGAAACACATGGTCAACGATTTCAGCGACTATGCCCGCCTGCCGACTCCCAAGCTGATGCCGGTGGATCTCAACGCCCTGATCAGGGAAGTGCTGGGTCTCTACGAAACTTCGCGCGCGCAAGTCAGGTTGAAGCTTGCCGGCAAGCTGCCGCCGGTGCTCGGCGACGCGACGCAGCTTCGTCAGATCATCCACAATCTGCTGCGCAACGCCGAGGACGCGCAGGAAGCGGTGGACTCGCCGACGATCACGATTGCCACCCGCCAGGTGGATGCAATGAGCGAGATGAGCGTCGCCGACGAAGGACCGGGTTTCCCACCCGAGATTCTCGCCCGCGTCTGCGAACCCTATGTAACGACCAAGGCGCGCGGCACCGGTCTTGGTCTGGCGATCGTCAAGAAAATCGTCGACGAGCATCACGGTCGGATCAGAATCAACAACCTGCAGCCGACCGGCGCGGAAGTCAGCGTCGTCCTGCCGTTGGCGGTACCGGCGAACTCCAAGCGCGAGCAGAGCAACAAACTTCCTTCCGGGGCATGACCATGGCGCAGATACTGATCGTCGACGACGAAGTAGGAATCCGTGAACTTCTGTCCGAAATTCTCGCTGATGAAGGGCATTCCATCTGGCTGGCAGAAAACGCTGCGACGGCGCGCCGACTACGCGCCGACAAGCGGCCCGACCTCGTCCTGCTCGACATCTGGATGCCGGATACCGACGGCATTTCGCTGCTCAAGGAATGGTCGGCAAACGGCCAGTTGACGATGCCGGTGGTGATGATGTCCGGACACGGCACGATCGATTCGGCGGTCGAAGCGACACGCATTGGCGCCACCGATTTTCTCGAGAAACCGATTGCCTTGCAGAAGCTGCTGGCGACCGTGAAGAAGGCCTTGAAGCACGAGGCGGTCCTCCAGAAGAAGCCCCTGACGCTCGACGCCTTCGCGCGCTCACCTCTCCTGAAAGACCTCAAGCGGCGGCTTGAGCAGGCTGCCGCGAAGACCTCGGTCCTTCTCTTGAAGAGCACTTCCGGCGGGATCGCCGAGATCTGTGCGCGCACGCTGCAGTCGCACCGGACGCCCTGGCTCGATCTCTCGAATCTGAGCTCGCCGCTGACGCAGGAGATGCTGCACAACAGCAGCGGTGGAATTGTCTTCGTCGCCGACCTCGCCCAGTCTGGCAAGCTGCAACAGATGAACCTGGTCTTTGCCCTGGAGCGCCTTGAGCGACACAGTCTGCAGATGATCGCGGCGTCTTCACGTTCGCCGACAGCGCTCATCGAAAGCGGTTGGGATCCGGTGCTGGTCAATCGGCTGGCCGAAGTCTGGGTGACGCTACCGCAGCTTTCGGGGCACGCCGACGACGTTCCGGAGATCGCCACGATGTTGCTGGCGCATCTCGCCGAACGTGGCGAAGTTCCCCTCCGACATCTGTCGAGCGGTGCGCTGAATCTTCTCCGCCTGCACCGTTGGCAGGGCGAGTGGGCCGAACTGCTCAGCGTCGTGAAAAACCTGGCGCTTTCTGCGCTCGAAGAGGAAATCACCAGCGAAGACGTACAACGCGTGCTGCATCGCGAAGCCGATGACGCTGGCTCGCCGCTCGCCGCCACGTTCTTCGAACAGCCTCTGCGCGACGCACGCGAAGGCTTCGAGCGCCTCTACTTTGAGTACCACTTGCGCAGCGAGCGCGGTAACATGACGCGTTTGGCCGAAAAAACCGGATTGGAACGGACGCATCTTTATCGCAAGCTGCGGCAGCTCGGCTTGAACATCGGTCGGCGTAGCGACGAGCGCGACTGACCGGCCGTCATCAGTTCCACAGGGGGAGCCAGGAAATGCGCATCGTCATTCTCGGCGCTGGCCAGGTTGGTGCCAGCGTTGCCGAAAGTCTTTCGTCCGAGAACAACGACATTACCGTCGTTGACAACAATCACGATCGCCTGGCCAACCTGCAGGACAGGCTCGACCTGCGGACAGTGATCGGCAACGCCGCCTATCCCTCGGTTCTTGCCAGCGCCGGCCTGGAAGACGCCGACCTGCTGATTGCCGTGACGCAAAGCGACCAGACCAATCTGGTCGCCTGCAAGGTCGCGCAGAGCGTATTCAACGTTCCGGCGCGCATCGCCCGTCTGCGCGCGCACGACTTTCTGGACAGCGAAACGCTGCTTTCGCCGGCGAATTTTGCTGTCGACTACGCGCTTTGCCCGGAGCAGGTCATTACCGAATACATCACGCGGCTGATCGATTTTCCCGAAGCGCTGCAGGTGCTCAGCTTCGGCGCCGGGCGGCTGGTGCTCGTCGCGGTGCGCGCGTTTGCCGGCGGTTTGCTCGTCGGCAGTCCGATACGCGAGATGCGCAACCATCTGTCGCCGGAGGTTGACGGAAGGATCGCCGCGATCTATCGGCGCGACCGCGCAATCACACCCACCGGCGACACGATGATCGAAGACGGCGACGAAGTCTTCGTGCTGGCCGCCGAGGAACACATCCGCCCGGTGATGCGCGAGCTGCGCGGTTCGGTCGAACCGGTTCGCCGGGTGATGATCGCCGGTGGCGGGAACATCGGTCTGCGCGTCGCGCAGTCGCTGGAGAACAAGTGCGAGGTCAAGGTGATCGAGATCGACCGGCGGAGCTCGGAACTGGTCGCCACCTCATTGCAGTCGGTGCTGGTCCTGCATGGCGACGCCACTGACGCAGACCTGCTGCAACAGGAGGCCATCGACGAGATGGACCTGTTTCTCGCCCTGACCAACGACGACGAAGACAACATCATGGCGGCGTCGCTGGCCAAGCGGATGGCTTGCAAGCGCGTCGTCGCGCTGATCAATCGGCGAGCCTACGCCGAACTCGTCCAGGGTGGGCCGATCGACATTGCGATTTCCCCGGCGCAGGTATCGATCGGCCGCCTGCTGACCTATGTCCGGCATGGCGACGTGGCGCAGGTGCACAGCCTGCGGCGCGGCGCGGCCGAGGCACTCGAAGTCGTTGCGCACGGTGATCGCAAGAACTCGAAGGTGGTTGGTCGACGGGTCAGCGAACTGCCGACGATCCCGGGCGCATTCATCGCCGCGATCGTGCGTGACCTCGACAAGAGCCGCGATGTCGGCTTCCTCGGTCTGGCCAAGAAGAAGGTCGCGGGACGCGTGCTGATCGCGCACAGCGATGTCGTCATCGAGACCGACGATCACGTCATCGTCTTCTGTCTGGACAAGAAGGTCGTCAAACAGGTGGAGAAGCTGTTTGCCGTCGGCTTCCACTTCTTCTGAGTCAAGGCTGCCATGAAACGCTACTATCCGGTCATCCGGGTTCTCTCGCTCGTCATCTTCATGTTTGGCCTGACGATGCTCGTCCCCTGGGCGCTTTCCTGGGCATTGCACGACGGCGCCGAAAGCGCTTTCGACGAAGCCGTCCTGCTCACCCTGGGCAGCGGTCTCGGCCTCTGGTACGCAACCCGGCGCGAAAAGCGCGACCTGACGATCCGCGACGGTTTCCTGATGGTCGCACTGGTGTGGACGGTGCTGCCGGTGTATGCCTCGCTGCCGCTGATCATCCAACTCAATGCGAGCTTTACCGACGCGTATTTCGAGGCGGTGTCGGGCTTGACGACGACCGGCGCAACGGTTTTCGAGGGACTCGACAAGCTGCCGGTTTCGCTCAACTTCTGGCGCACCCAACTGGTCTGGCTGGGCGGCATGGGTCTGATCGTTCTCGCCGTCGCCGTCCTCCCCTTGCTCGGCATCGGCGGCCGCCAGATGTTCAAGGCGGAAACCCCCGGACCGATGAAGGATTCCAAGATGACGCCGCGCATTGCCGAGACGGCGAAAGGGCTGTGGGTCGTCTATACGCTGATCTCGATTGCCTGCGTGCTGGGCTACCAATGGGCCGGGATGACCTGGCTCGACGCGATCATGCACATGTTCGCGACCATGGGACTGGGTGGCTTCTCCAGCCACGACGCGAGTTTCGGCTACTTCGACTCGCCGGCGATCGAGGCGGTCAGCATCGCCTTCATGCTGATCGCCGGCTGCAACTTCGCGACGCATTACATCGCGCTCTCCGGGCGCTCGCTGCGGCCGTACGCCAGCGATCCGGAAGCCGGCATGTTCATCCTGGTGACGGTCGGCAGCGTAATCGGAATTGCCATCTATCTCGACGTGCACGCGGTCTACCCGACCTTCGTCGAAGCCTTGCGCTTTTCCGCGTTCAACGTCGTGTCGATCGCGACGACGACCGGCTTTGCCAACACCGACTACGCCCTGTGGCCGTTTTTCGCGCCGCTCTGGATGCTCTTTCTGTGCAGCTTCGCGACCAGCGCCGGTTCCACCGGCGGCGGCATCAAGATGATCCGGGCGATCGTCTTCTACAAGCAGGTCTACCGCGAACTGCTGCGCGCGATGCACCCCAACGCCGTCCATCCGATACGAATCGGCAAGGAAGTCGTTCCCCCGAACATCCTCTTTGCCGTGCTTGCTTTCGGCTTCGTCTATATGGTCTGCATCGTCTCGATGACGCTGCTCCTGTCGTTTTCCGGACTGGAGATCATTACCGCGCTTTCGGCGGTCATCGCCAGCATCAACAATACCGGACCGGGCTTGGGCCAGGTCGGGCCGGCGACCAATTTCGGGGTGCTCACCGATTTCCAGACCTGGGTGTGTACCGCGGCGATGCTTCTCGGCCGCCTCGAGATCTTCACCCTGCTCGTCGTCCTGACTCCGGCGTTCTGGCGCAGGTAGCGCGGCCGGCGTGTGCGACTCAGCCGGCCGCCTGTCCGCTCACCTGCAGACTCAGCCGCACCAGATCGGCAATGCTGCCCACCTGCAACTTGGCCAGCAGGCGGGCCTTGTGCACTTCCACCGTGCGCGGACTGATATCCAGCGCCTGCGCGATCTCCCGGTTGTGCCGGCCGGCGACGACCAGGGCCATCACTTCGCGCTCGCGCGGCGTCAGGCCTGCGAGGAGGGCAGCGGCACTGGCGTGGCGATCGTGGTCGTCGCGCCGCTGGTGCTGGCGGGCGAACGCTTCCGCGATCGCCGCCAGCAGGCGGTCGTGATCGATCGGCTTTTCGAGAAAATCGACCGCGTCGCTGCGAAAGGCCTGGCGCGCCGATTCGACGTCGCCATGACCGGTCATCACGATCACCGGCAACAGGCAGCCACTTTCGGCCAAGCGCTTCTGCAGGCTGAGTCCGTCCATTCCAGGCATGCGGATGTCGAGCAGCAGGCAGCCGTACCAGTCCGCCCGGCGCGCCGCCAGGAAGCTCTCGGCGTCGGCAAACAGCGTCACGGCAAGACCCTGCAGACCAAGCAATAGGCCGAGCGCATCGCGTACGGACTGATCGTCCTCGACGATAAACACCGTATTGGTACTAGGCGGCATGCGCGCTGCCCTCCTCGACGGGAAGAAGCAGCCTGAACACGCCGCGATCGCCCACCTCGGCCCACAGGCTGCCGCCGTGCGCCTCGACGATTGCGCGGCTGATCGCCAGTCCGAGGCCGAGCCCGCTCGCCTTGGATGAATGAAACGCTTCGAACAGATGTTCCACCATTTCCTCCGAAACGCCGGGTCCGCTGTCTTCGACCGTGATACAGACGCGTCCGGCGCTATCGTGTTCTGCTGAAACGCGCACCTGCCGCGCCGCCAGCGGTCGTTCGGCGGTTGCCTCCAAGGCGTTGGCCAGCAGGTTGCGCAGTACCACTTCCAACTGCAGGCGATCGGCCCACAGCGCACAGGCAGGCGTCGCAAGCAGCCGGAGCTCGACGCCCTGCTGCCTGGCCTGTGTCGAAAAACGAGTGACTGCCGAGGCAAGCAATTCGCGCAGCCCGATGCGTTCGAGCCGGGTCGTCCCGGTACGAAAGAAATCGCGCAGTCGACTGACCACATCGGCCGCGCGCTGCGATTCGGCAACCACGCGATCGATCACGTCGAACAGCCTTTGGCCGTTCTCCCCCTGGGCGAGCAACTGCTGGCAAGCGCGCGTGTAGGCGAGCAGCGCGGTCAGCGGCTGGTGCAGTTCGTGCGACAAGGCCCCGGCCATTTCGCCGGCCGCGGCCAGGCGCAGCGTCTGCTGCAGTTCGGCGCTCAAGCGCTGCTTCTCGTCGACGACAATGCCGATGAAGTAACCCGCCAGCGCGAGAACGAGCACCAGGACTTCCAGTTCGAACTGGATGAACCAGGAGAAGCCGAGCAGGCGCGAGGCGAGGACGATGCCTACCTGCGTCAGGCCGACGGTCAGCACGGCACCGGCCAGCCCTTGCCGGGCGGCGGCCCAGGCGATCGGCAGGAAGAGCACCGGGAAGTACTTGAACTCGGTCATCTCGCCGGCGACGAAGGTGAAGGCGAGGGCGCCGCCGGTAGTCAGCAGACTGAGCGATTCGCGGCCAAGCAGCAGGCGGCGCAAGCGCGCTCGACCGCGCGTGTCGAGCAGCATGGCGAGCAGCGGCATCGAGATCAGGACGCCCACTACGTCACCGAGCAGGTGGGGCAGCAGCGCCTTGCTTGCCGCTGCGAGTGGCAGATATCCGCCGAGAGTCAGGCCGGCGACGAACAAGAGACCGTTGATGAGGGTACCGACGACGGCGATCGTCACCCAGTCGATCAGACCGCGGCGATCGACGAAGAAGCCCTTGCTCCCCAAGCGCAGCCGGAGGATGTGCGCGGTCAGCCAGTATCCGGCAGTCAGTTGGAGCGCCAGGCCGACGGCGAGCAGCCCGGGCAGTGCAAGTTCGCGCGTCCAGGCGTCGGCGGCGAGAATCGCCAGGGCCAGCGGTGGCGCTGCCTGCTTGCCGTGGCGAATAAGGAAAAGCAGGCCCAATGCCGGGGCCGGACTCCATGGCGTGACATCGAGTCCGTGCAGGAAGTGGATGTGGCTTGCCCAGTCGAGCGCGAGATAGCCGAAAACGAGCAGAAAAGCGTCGCGCCAACCGAGAGGCCGAATCGCCGATCTTGGCACAGTGAGCCCTGGCGAGTTGATCGAGCGCCTATTGTGCCTGCTCGGCAGCGCTTTGGGTATGCGTAGAAAGCCGTAAGGTAATCCCTTACGTCGGCCCTGCGATGCGCGTCATCGCGTGCTTCGCGCAGGCCGCCGGCGTCTTTCGCGGGTGTGCGTATCGCTTACGGTGTTGCCCGAATTTTCAGCGCTGCCGGAAGCTGCCATGATCGTCCCGCATGTCACCACCAGACGAATCAGACGACGACCGATTACCCACCCGGAGAGACCAGAGATGACCCTTCATCCGAAGCTGCGCAAGATTGTTGTCCTCACCCTCGGCGCGCTCGCCGCGACCAGCGCTTCCGCCAGAACCGAGATCCAGAACAAGGGTTCGGACACCCTGGTCAACGCCGCCCAATCGCTGGCCGAACAGTACGGCAAGCTGAATCCAAAAGTGGCAGTAGCCGTTTCCGGCGGCGGTTCCGGCACCGGCATTGCCGCGATGATCAATGGCACGGTCGACATTGCCAACTCAAGCCGCAAGATGTCGGAGAAGGAGATCAAGGAAGCGCAGGCCAAGGGACGGCAACCGGTCGAGCACATCATCGGTTATGACGCCCTGGCCATTTTCGTGCACAAGAACTTCCCCGGCAACTCGATCACGGTGAGCGATCTGGCGCGCATCTACGCGCGCGACGGCGGCGTCAGCAAATGGAGCGACCTGGGGATCACGATTCCCGGCTGCAAAGGCGACATCGTCGTCGTCAGTCGACAGAACAACTCCGGTACCTACGCCTACTTCCGTGAGGCGGTGCTCGGCGAGAAGGGCAAGTTCCGCCAGGGCACGCTCGACATGCACGGCTCGAAGGACGTTGCCGACCTGGTCGAGAAGACGCCTTGTGCGATTGGCTATAGCGGGCTGGCCTACGTCACCGACCACATGAAGGCGCTCTGCGTCGCCTCGGCGGCCGGCAAGCCCTGCATCAAACCGACCGAACAGACCGCTTTCGACGGCACGTATCCGATCGCCCGTCCCCTCTTCATGTATACCAATGGCGAACCAGCCGGCGAGGTCAAGAAGTACCTGGACTGGATCAAGAGCAATACCGGTCAGTGCATCATCGAGAAGGAAGGCTACGCACCGATCAAGAAGACCACTTGCAAGTAGTCCCCTGGCCGGCGGCTGCCGGCCGTCCACTCCTGTCCGCGGCAAGCCCGAGTTTCTGCGCCTGAGGAAAAAGTCGCAATGAGTCATTACGAAGAACGTATCGAGAAAGACCTGTCGAAGATCCGCCAGCAACTGGCCTTGCTTGCCAGCCAGGTGGCAAGCGCACTGACCGACGCGGTGCATGCCTTGCTCGCCGACGACGACCCGCTGGCCTACGCAACCATCCTCGCCGACAACCGGGTCAACGCGGTAAGCAACGAGCTCGACCGGATGTGCAACGCGTTCATCGGCGTGCACCTGCCGAGTGGTGGGCAGCTACGCCTGATGTCGGCGGTCATTCACGCCAATGTCGCGCTCGAGCGGGTCGGCGACTACGCGGTCACCATCTGTCGCGAAGCCGTCCGCCTGGCCCGCCCGCAGGGAACGATGGCGCGTGAGATCGAGCTGATGGCGGGTGAATCGCGCCAGATGCTGCAGCAGGCCGTCACCGCGTTCGTCGAGGGCAATGCCGATCAGGCGAGGGCGACGATGAACATCGCCGATCAGGTCGAAAGAACCTTCGACATGGCCTTCGTCGATCTGCTCGCCGCGCGCGACGACTTCAAGGTCCAGGATCTATTCGCCTACCTGACCGTATTCAATTCGCTGGAAAGGGTTTCCGATCAGGCGAAAAACATCTGCGAGGACGCAGTCTATGCGGTGACCGGCGAGGGCCGCGGCCCCAAGTTCCATCGTATCCTCTTTCTGGATGAGGATAACAGCCTGCTCGGCCCGCTCGCCGAAGCGATCGCGCGCAAGAACTTTGCCCAGTTTGGCGAGTACCACAGCCGCGGGCGTCGCGCCGGGGTGTGTACCCCACACACCTTGGCCGCCTTGCAGGAAGTGGGCATAGACCTCGCTCGCCACCAGCCGCAGGCGCTGGGCCGCCATCATCAGGAGCTCGCCAGCTACCAGCTCATCGTCAGCCTGCAAGGGCCGGTGAGTTCGTACGTCGAGCAGATTCCCTTCCATACGGTGGCGCTCGAGTGGCGGCTCGCGCAGAGTCCCGGCGAGGACGCCGACCTGCGACCGCTGACGCGCGAAGTCTCGGCGCTGGTCAACCGGCTGATGGCGACGCTGCGCGGCGAGGAGAGCGACTGACATGACGACTCGCTCACCGACGCTGGCGCACCGTGCTGCTGCCCGTCCCCTCGCCGGCTTCGATCGCCGCGACGCGGACTGGTACATCGACAAACTGGTTGCCGCGGTCGTCTTCGTCTGCGGCATCTCGGCCATCCTCTTCGTCCTGGGAATCTTCTTCTTCGTCACCAAGGAAGGCATCGGCTTCATCTTTACCAAGCTGGATTTCCGCGAGTTCTTTCTTACCCCGTACTGGTCGCCGAGCGACGCCGAGGATCCGGAGTACGGCATCCTGGCGCTGATCGCCGGCACGGCCAGCGTCACCGGCCTGGCCATGCTCGTCGCCGTACCCTTCTCGCTCGGCGCGGCGATCTTTATCGCCGAGTTCGCCAGCGGCAAGACACGCGAGGCCTTGAAGGTGCTCGTCGAACTCCTCGCCGCCATCCCGTCGGTGGTCTGGGGTTTCATCGGCCTGGTCATCATGAATCCGCTGCTGATCAAGTGGTTCGATATCCCGGTCGGTCTCTGCGTGCTCAACGCCGGAATCATTCTCGGCCTGATGGCGGCGCCGATCATGACCTCGATCGCCGAGGATGCGCTCAAGGCTGTTCCCGACCGCTACCGCGAGGCGGCCGAGGCAATGGGCGCGACACGCTGGCAGGTGGTCTACAAGGTCGTCCTGCCGGCGGCCAAGAACGGTCTGCTGGGCGGCGTCCTGCTCGGTGTCGGTCGCGGCTTTGGCGAAACGATGGCCGTCCTGATGGCCACCGGTCACGCGGTCAACATCCCGGACAGTCTGTTCGATTCGGTGCGCGCGCTGACCGCGACGATCGCCGCCGAGCTGGGTGAAGCCGTCGTCGGCGGCGAGCACTATCAGGTGCTGTTCACGATTGGCATCTTTCTCTTCCTGATCACCTTCATCATCAACCTGAGCGCCGATCTGATCGTGCGCGGCATACGCAAGGGCTAAGCCATGACCACTGCCAACCCAGCGCTCTTTCAGGCGAGCGACCTGAACCAGCGCAACGCCCGCGTCCAGCAGCGCTTCCGGCTGCTCTTCGGGCTCATGACGCTGCTTCTCATCACGCCCGTCCTGCTCATCCTCGCGACACTGCTCGTCAAGGGGGGCGGCGCGATCTCCTGGGAGTTCCTATTTACCGCGCCGACCGACGGCATGCGCAGCGGCGGCCTGTTCCCGGCGCTGCTCGGCACTGTCTGGCTGGTCACCGTCGCCCTCCTGCTCTCGGTGCCCATCGGCGTTTTCGCGGCCATCTACCTGAGCGAGTACGCCGGCGACAACTGGTTCACGCGGATCATCAACCTGGCGATCATCAACCTGGCTGGTGTCCCGTCGATCGTTCACGCGCTTTTCGGCCTCGGCGCCTTCGTCCTCTTCTTCAAGTTCGGCACCAGCATCCTGGCCGCCAGCCTGACGCTGGCGGTGATGACGATGCCGGTGGTCATCGTCGCCACGCGCGAGTCGCTGCAGGCTGTCCCGCCCGCCTTCCGCGAGGCTTGCTGGAATATGGGAGCGACACGCTGGCAGACGATCCGCCGCGTCGTTCTGCCCAACTCGATCACCGGCATACTCACCGGCGTCATCCTAGAAGTGTCGCGCACCGCCGGCGAAACCGCGCCGATCATGTTCACCGGTGCCGTCTTCTTCACGCCCTTCCTGCCGCACAGCGTCCTTGACCAGACGATGGCGCTCTCGCTTCACCTGTTCGTCGTGGCCACGCAGGTTCCCGGGATTGCCGAAGAGCTTCCCTTCGGCGTCGCCCTGGTCCTCATCGGGCTCGTTCTGACCATGAACAGCGTTTCGATCGCATTCCGCATGTGGCTGAGGGGGAAAAAGAAATGGTAGAACTCGCGGGGCCGGCAGCGGCCACCGACGGCGCCCTGGCGGCGGTTGCCAGAGCGCCGAACAAGCTCGAAGTGAACGACCTGACGATCCGCTACGGCAGCACGGTGGCGCTGCGCAAGGTCAAGCTGTCGATCCGTGAGCACGAGATCTTCGGCATCATCGGCCCGGCCAACGCCGGCAAGACCTCGTTCCTCAAGGCGATCAACCGCATGGACGTGTTTACCACGGGCATGCAGGTCGACGGCGAGATCCGTTTCAATGGTCTGGACACCCGCCACCTGAAGAACGTCTACGCGCTGCGCAGCCGGATCGGGGTCGTCTTTCCGCTGCCGGTCGGTCTGCCGATGACCGTATACGACAACGTTGCCCTTTCGCCTCGCCTGCGCGGCATCCGCGAGAAGGCCGAGCTCGACGTGATCGTCCAGCGCTGCCTGACGCGCGCGGCGCTCTGGGACGAGGTGAAAGATCGCCTGCACGCACTCGGCAGCCTGCTCTCGGGCGGTCAGCAACAGCGCCTGACGATCGCCCGCGCGCTCTCGCAGGAGCCCGATCTGCTGATGCTCGACGAGTTCTCGATTGCTGTCGATCCGGTAACGACGATGCGCATCGAGGACGTTCTGAAGGATTTGCGTCGGGAAGTGACGATCATCCTGGTCACCAACCTGGTGCAGCAGGCGCGCCGCCTGGCCGATCGCACGGCGTTCTTCCTCGCTGGCGAGTGCGTCGAAATCGGCATCACCGAAGATCTCTTCACCGGCGAGGTAAAGGACCAGCGTACCCGCGACTATGTCGAGGGGCGCTTTGGCTAGCCAACCCACACCGCCCGCCACCGCGCACGGCATTGCTCCGCAAGGACCCGATCGACGATGAACACTGAACCGAATGCTGCCCTGCTGCAGCCCCTTCCCTCGCATGGCCGCCATGCTATCGCCAGCGAAAAGCTTAACCTGTGGTACGGCACCTTTCAGGCGCTGTACGACGTTGATCTGCGCATCCGGGAAGGCCTGATCACCTCGATGATCGGCCCTTCCGGTTGCGGCAAGAGCACCTTCCTGCGCAGCGTCAACCGGATCAACGAGCGCCTGGGCTACGTGCGCATCGAAGGCAGCGTGCACGTAATGAACGAAAACATCTACGCTCCGCAGGTCGAACTCGTGCAGGTTCGCAAGCAGGTCGGCATGGTCTTCCAGCGACCGAATCCCCTGCCCATTTCGATTCGCGACAACATCCTCTTCAGCCACCGATTGCACGCCAAGGGCGGCGGAGACGTGGTGCAGGGAACGGCGGACGAAATCGTCGAGCAGTCGCTGCGCCAGGTCCTTCTCTGGGATCAGGTGAAGGACCGCCTGCGGCGCAGGGCGACCGAGCTCTCGCTGGAGGAACAGCAGAAGCTGTGCATTGCTCGCCTGCTGCCGGTGAAGCCGAAAATCCTCCTGATGGACGAGCCCTGCTCGGCGCTCGACCCCAAGGGCACCGAGGCGGTCGAGGAGCTGCTCTGGGAACTGCGCGGCGAGTATACGATCCTGATCGTCACGCACAACATGGCGCAGGCACGGCGGGCCAGCGAGGAGTGCGTATTCATGCTGATGGGCCGGGTGGTCGAGCACGCGCCCACCGAACAGGTCTTCGTTACCCCGCAGCATCGGGAGACCGCCGACTACATCGAAGGGCGTTACGGTTAGGCAGGGCTCGTCCAGCGCTTCCGCCCGGCGCACTCGGGCTGTTGCCGGGCCGGCTTACGCCTGCGCGCGATCCGCCGGTGGCAGCGGGCGATCGCCGACGATGCTGACCAGTACCCGGCGGTCGTGCCGTGGACCGTCGAACTCGCAGAAGAAGATGTTCTGCCAGCGCGACAGGCCGAGGCGTCCATCGATCAGCGGGATGGTCACCGACGGACCGACCAGCCCCGCCTTGAGATGAGCGTCGCCGTTGCCGTCCTGCTGATCGTGCCGCCAGACGCCGCGCGGAATCAGCTTGGCAAGCAGATCGACGACATCGGTCTGCACCGATTCATCCCAGTTTTCCTGGATCATCATCGCCGCCGTGGCGCCCTGCGCATAGACGCAAACGAGACCGTCGACGACGCCGCTGGCGCGTACGGCGGCGCGCACCTGGTCGCTCAGGTCGATCAGCTCCTCACGCCGACGGGTGGCTAATTCGAGTCGATGGTGCGTCGTGTTCATCGCTTCCTCCTCGCCTGTGGGTCCGCCGGGCTAGCGCCGCAGGTAGGCGAGCGCGCTCGGCAAGGTGACATTGTTGCCGAAAGCGTCTTCGCCATAGCCGTGCCGGGCGAGCAGGTCGAGGTCAGCCAGGACGCGCCGGTCGCCGATGAAAGTTACCGTCAGATCGGTCCTGATGTCGAGCTGGCCGGTCGCCTGCAGGTGGGCGATCTCGGCCGTTGCATTCTCCAGCACGCCGCCCGCGCGCTGACCAATCTCGGGCGAAAACTGCAGCGGCTGACGGTAGAGCACGACCCTTCCCTCGCCGGCCAGTTGCTGAATCACTGTGCGCACGGCATCGGCCGTGTCCGCCGGCTTGCTCGCCTCGCCGGGAGGGCGAACGCGGGCGATCTCCCCGGCCAGCCAGCGGCGCTTGCCGGCGTTGATCGTCTCGTTGGCGCGAAAGAGCTCAAAAGGCGAAGCGGCATCGAAGCGTGTACCGCCAAGATTCATCACGACCTCGCTTCCGTAGTGCGCGACGATACGCGCGACAAGATTGGACGGACGCACATGGAAGCCACGGTAGGTCGGTACCGGCACCTGCAGCTCGGCCAACTCGGCGTAGCGGCGCAGGATGTCCCGGCAGATGCTTTGCCCGCCCGCCAGGTAGTCGCTGGCGAAGGCCAGGGCGTAGCCGAACAGCGTCGCCATGATCAGTTCGGGATCGACGAGCGGGGCTTGCCTTGCCGCTGCTTCGCGGCAAGGCGGGCCGATATGCCGCTCGTAGTAATGGGCGAGGTCGGTGGCGAGGTCGAGCAGGTGGTAGACGACCGTCGCGTGGCCGCGCAGGATCGGCAGTTCGGCGTCGGAGGTCTCGATTCCCGTCGCTGCGACGTGCGTGTCGTAGAGCGACTGCAGACTGTGGAAGCGGAAGGTGAGCTGACGCAGGCGCTCCTCGCTGACCGGGTCGGGGAAACAACTGCCGTACTCCGCCGGTGCAAGTTGCGCGGCACTGCTCAGCCAGTCGGCCTCGGCCGCCAGATTGAGGAACTCGGTGGCCAGATGGGTGACCGTGCTCGCCGGATCGCCGCCCGTACGCTCGGCGCAGGTGCGCGCCAGCCGACCAGGTGGCAGGCGTTCCGCAAAGTCCGTCAGCAGCGACGCGTTTTCGTCCGGCGCCATGCCGAGTTGCCGCGCTTCGTCGAGCAGGCGGGCGGCGATCCAGGCAATCGCCGCGCTCACCAGCCGTAGCCGCTCGTCGCTCGCCGCAGCGAAATCGCTGTGCACCTGCAGCAGGCGGTAGGCTGGCAGACGCCGTCGAATGTAGGCCAGCACCTCGCCGATGCGAGCCATGTTCTTCAGCGCCGCGATCAGCGAACGAAAGCGGCTCCATTGGCGATTCTGGCACGCCCCGTACTCGTCCAGCAGCGCCTCGATCTGTCTCGACTCCAGCAGCAGTCGGCCGATCAGCGGGCGCGTCAGCATCGGTTCGGCCGGCTGCGTGTTCGTCAGTCCGTCGGCGAGCTCGAGCAGCGGCCGGCCGATCCGGCCGATCAGACCGGCAAACTCCCGGTCGGAGATCAGCGTTTCCTCCGATCGTTCGGTCTCCCGCACGAGCGCGTTCAAGTCGTTCATCCTTTCATGCTGGCGTCGTTGCCGCTTCGTCGTCGTCGGGCGTTGGCAGATTTTCGAGTTCGAGTGCCGCGCGCGCCACCAGTTGCTCCGGCAAGGCGGCCTGCACCGAAACGCCCAGCCGCTCGAAGTCCTTCGCCTGACTGATCAGGTTGCCCTTGCCGGTGACCAGTTGGCCCATCGCCTTCTGGTACGAATCCTTGGCCTTGTCGAGCTGGCTGCCGACTGCTTCCATGCTGGCCAGGAATCCGGTCAGCTTGCGGTAGACCTTGCCGGCCCGGTCGGCCAGTTCGGCCGTATGCGCATTCTGTTCCTCGAAACGCCATAGCTGGCGCACGATGTTCAGGCTGGTGAGCAGCGTCGTCGGTGTAGCCACCAGCACGTTGCGTTCGATCGCCTTCTGGAAAAGGCTTTCATCCCCGCGCAGCGCATCGACGAAAGCAGATTCTATCGGAACGAACATGAAAACCATTTCCGGCGTGTTCAGTCCGGGCAGATCGAAGTAGGTCCGCTGTGCCAGTTCCTCGATGCGGCTGGCTATGGCGTCGATATGCTCGCGCAAAGCGCGTTGACGCTCGTTTTCCTCATCCGCATTAACGTAGCGGGTATAGGCGTTCAGCGAAACCTTGGCGTCGATCACCAGGTGCTTGCCCTGCGGCAGATAGACGACGACGTCCGGGCGCCTGCGGCCGGTTTCGGTCGCAAAACTCAGCTCGCGCCGGAAGTCCCTGCCTTCGCGCAGACCCGAACGTTCGAGCACGTTGCCGAGGACAAGTTCGCCCCAGTTGCCCTGCTTCTTCGCCTGTCCTTTGAGCGCCGTGGCCAGGCCGTGTGCTTCCTCGGTGATCTGGCGGTTGAGGTCCTTCAATTGCGCCAGCTCGGCGCGCAGTGTGGCTCTCTGCTCTGTATCCTGGCTGTGAATCTCCTCTACCTTGGCCTTGAATTCGCTCAGGCGCTCCTTCAGCGGGTCCAGGATCTGCCCGAGGTTGCTCTGATTCTGTTCGGCGAAGCGCCTTGCCTTCTCTTCCAGGATATCGTTGGCGAGCGCCTTGAACTGATTCGAAAGTTCGTCCCGGGCCGCGACGAGCAGGGCAAGCTTTTCTTCCGCCTGACTACGCTCGGCGGCCAGGCGGGTATTCAGTTCGGCCAACGCCGTGCTCAGTTCGCTGACCCGGGTTTCCGCCTGGCCGCGTAGTGCGTGCTCGCTCTGCCAGTCGTCGCGCAGGCGGGCGAGCGTCTCGCGCTCGGCCTTCAGCTCGGCGCTCAGGCGCCCGTTCAGTTCGCGCAACTCACCAGCGTGCAGTTGCGCTGCCGCCAGCCCTTCCTCGACTCCGGCCAGCCTGCTCTCCAGCCCCGGAATCCGGCTGGCGCGTTCGGTCAGCATGGCCAGATCGTCACGCGCCAGGTCGAGCGAATTTCGCCAGTCGGCAGCCTGAGCGCTCACTGCCGCGTGCGCCGCGGTCAGCCGGGCAAGCTCCGCCTCGCTGGCCCGTGCCCGCTCGCTGGCCGTGGCCAAGTCTATCGTCACTTCGGCCCGACCCTGTTCGGCGGCCGCGGCAATGCGTCCGTGCAAGAGAAGCCAGGCGATCACGATGCCGAGGGCAAGACCGGTGGCGGCGCTGATCAGGTAAAGGTATTGGCTGTCCATGAGTCTGAGCTATCGGTCGCCTGCGCCCATCTGCGGGCAAAAAAAACCCGCCAAAGGCGGGTCCCTGATTGCGTGCCTGAGAGGTTCAGGCGCGTGAGATATTCGAAGCTTGCTTGCCCTTCGGGCCCTGCGTCACGTCGAAGGAAACCTTTTCGCCCTCTTTGAGGGTCTTGAATCCACCCATGGCGATCGCGGAGAAATGCGCAAAGAGATCTTCGCTGCCATCATCTGGGGTGATGAAGCCGAAGCCCTTGGCGTCATTAAACCACTTCACTGTACCTGTTGCCATATTACTACTTCCTTGAAAAAAGACTGAACCCGGGCGGTGCCCGACATGCATGCTTTCAATCCGGAGGCGTTTGCTGCCGAAATTCACGCTCGGTGAAGGGGCCACGGGCGCCACGATCAAAAACATACGGTCTTTGTACGCTAAGTGAGGGTAATGCGTCAAGCTTTTTTGCGCTCTGCGCCCGGCGCGCAGGCGCGAGGGACAAGAAAGCGGTATTGCGCATCCGCCAGGACTGGTTAGAATTAGCTCATGGCAACGAAGCATCAGGACGGCTCCCTACTCGAAGCAAAACGTACAAGACTGACGCCACCTCCCCTCTACCGGGTCGTGCTGCTGAATGACGATTTCACCCCGATGGACTTTGTCGTCACGGTTCTGCAAAGGTTCTTTGCCATGAACCGCGAACAGGCGACGCGAATCATGCTCAAAGTACACACCGAGGGGCGGGGGGTATGCGGAACGTATCCACGTGATGTCGCAGCGACGAAAGTCGAGCAGGTCACGGCCTTCGCACGGAGCAACCAGCATCCGCTGGCGTGCGTCATGGAGGAGAACTGAAAATGATTGCGCAAGAACTTGAAGTCAGCCTGCACATGGCCTTCGTCGAGGCGCGGCAGAAGCGGCATGAGTTCATCACGGTCGAACATCTCCTGCTTGCCCTGCTCGACAATCCGTCGGCGGCGGAAGCCATCCGTGCCTGTGGCGCCAGCATCGACCAGTTGCGCAAGGATCTCGTTCGTTTCGTCGGCGAGCACACGCCGACGGTGGCCGGTGACGACGACATCGACACGCAGCCGACGCTCGGTTTTCAGCGCGTCATTCAGCGCGCCATCCTGCACGTGCAGTCTTCCGGCCGCAAGGAGGTCAACGGGGCGAACGTGCTGGTCGCGATCTTCGGCGAAAAGGATTCGCACGCGGTCTATTATCTGCAGAAGCAGGGGGTGACCCGCCTTGACGTGGTCAACTTCATTTCGCACGGGATCAGCAAGGTACCGCAGAACGCACCGCGCAACGAACAGGAGGTCGAAAGCGAGGCCGAGCAGCCGGGTTCGGCCGGTCCGCTCGAAACCTATACGATCAACCTCAACGCGCTCGCCTTGCAGGGGAAGATCGACCCCCTGATCGGGCGCGATCAGGAACTCGAGCGCGTAATCCAGACGCTCTGTCGGCGGCGCAAGAACAATCCCTTGCTGGTCGGCGAAGCGGGTGTCGGCAAGACGGCGATTGCCGAAGGACTGGCGCGTCGCATCGTCGAATGCGAGATCCCCGAGATTCTCGCCAAGGCCAACGTCTACTGCCTCGACATGGGCTCGCTGCTCGCCGGAACCAAATACCGCGGCGACTTCGAGCAGCGCCTGAAAGCCGTCCTCAAGCAGCTCACCGAAAATCCCCAGGCGATCCTGTTCATCGACGAGATTCACACGCTGATCGGCGCCGGTTCGGCTTCCGGCGGCACGCTCGACGCGTCCAATCTGCTCAAGCCAGCGCTGTCGACCGGCCAGTTGAAGTGTATCGGCGCGACCACTTACAACGAGTATCGCGGCATCTTCGAAAAGGACCACGCGCTGTCGCGCCGTTTTCAGAAGATCGACGTCAACGAGCCGTCGAGTGCCGAGGCGATTGAAATCCTGCGTGGACTGAAATCGCGCTTCGAGACGCACCACGGGATCAAGTACTCGAACGCCGCGCTGGCCTCGGCCGTCGAGCTCTCGGTGCGCTTCATCACCGACCGCCACCTGCCCGACAAGGCGATCGACGTCATCGACGAGGCGGGCGCCGCGCAGCGCATCCTGCCCAAGTCGAAGCAGAAGAAGCTGATTGGCAAGATCGATATCGAAGAAATCGTCGCCAAGATCGCGCGCATCCCGTCGACGCACGTCTCGAGCGATGACCGCAACAATCTGCGCAACCTTGAGCGCGACTTGCGTGCGGTGGTTTTTGGCCAGGATGCGGCGATCGACGCTTTGGCCAGGGCGATCAAGATGGCGCGCTCCGGCCTTGGCAACCCGACCCGACCGATCGGCTGCTTCCTGTTTTCCGGCCCGACTGGCGTCGGCAAGACGGAAGTCGCCAAACAGCTCGCGTACTGCCTGGGCAACGAACTGGTGCGGTTCGACATGTCGGAGTACATGGAACGGCATGCGGTTTCCCGTCTGATCGGTGCCCCGCCGGGCTACGTCGGTTTCGACCAGGGCGGGCTGCTCACCGAGGCGATCACCAAGAAGCCGTACAGCGTCCTCCTGCTCGACGAGATCGAAAAAGCGCATCCGGACATCTACAACATCCTGCTGCAGGTGATGGATCACGGCACGCTTACCGACAACAATGGGCGCAAGGCCGATTTCCGCAACGTGATCATCATCATGACGACGAATGCCGGACAGGACGCCATCCAGCGTGCAACGATGGGCTTCGCCGTGACCCGCCAGGCGGGCGACGAAATGGCCGAGATCAAGCGCATCTTCAGCCCCGAATTCCGCAATCGACTGGACGCGACGATCTCCTTCCGCGCGCTCGACCACGAGGTCATCCTGCGCGTCGTGGACAAGTTCCTGATGCAGCTTGAAGCCCAACTGCACGAAAAGAAGGTCGAGGCCGTGTTTACGCCCCAGCTCAAGGAACATCTGGCGGCGCGTGGCTTCGACCCCTTGCTCGGCGCGAGACCGATGGCCAGGCTGATCCAGGATACGATCCGCGCTTCGCTCGCCGACGAACTGCTGTTCGGGCGCCTGGCCAACGGCGGACACGTGACCGTGACGCTCGGCGAGGACAACATGGTCAAGCTGATCTTCGAAGAGCAGGCGGAGGTGATCAGTTGAACGCGTTTGCCATTCCGTTTGCGCACGGTGAACCCGCCTGCTGCGCTGCGTCGCCTCATCGATGGACATTCCGGCAGGAGGAAGCGAGATGACTTTCAAGACCCCTGACCTGCTCGACGAGCACGAAGACAAGCTGGCGGCCGGCAGCGTCCGCGTCGTCGCCCCGATGTTCCGCTCGTATGGCGGCCGGCGCTCGTTCGCCGGGCGGATCGTCACGCTCAAACTGTTCGAGGACAACTCCCTGGTGCGCGAGGCGCTGGCCGAGAATGGCCAGGGCAAGGTACTGGTGATCGACGGCGGCGGTTCGCTGCGCTGCGCGCTGGTGGGCGATCAGCTGGCGCTGCTGGCGCACAAGAACGCGTGGGAAGGAATCGTCGTCTATGGCTGCATTCGCGATTCCGACGACATCGGCGGCATCGATCTTGGCGTCTTCGCACTCGCCACGCATCCCTTGAAAAGCATCAAGAAGGGCGTTGGCGAACGCAATCTGGCGCTGAGTTTCGGCGGCGTCGTCTTCCGGCCTGACGACTGGCTCTACGCTGACGCCGATGGCGTGATCGTCAGCGCTGCCCGGCTGGCGGTTTAGCAGGAGGATCGCTGGTGAACGCTGGCATCGAACTGCTGCGGGCCATTCGTAGTGGCCGTCTGGGCGATGTTCGCCGCGTGCTCGACGCCGGCGCGCCGGTCGAACTCGACGATGGGCGGGGCGACCCCGGTTTGCCGCTCGGCGTCGCGTGTTTCATGGGCTACGTCGATATCGTCCGCGAACTGGTCAGCCGCGGTGCGCGCGTCAATGTGGGAAACAACTCGCAGCCGACTTCTCCGCTCTCAATGGCCATCCGCGGCAACCGAACCGATGTCGTCAAGGCATTGATCGAATTGGGCGCGGTCGTACCGCCCGGAATGAAGACCGGGCTGAGCGAACAGGACTTGATGATCGCTCGCTGGCGCGGCCAGCAGTACGGCTCGGTGGCGGGCACGACGACCAGTCCGAGCGCGACGGACGCCGATCAGCCGGTTTTCGAGGAAATCGAAATGCCTCGCTGTTACGGTACCGACACTGCTGTGCTCGACGCGGACATGGTGCGCGCGGCACGCGAGATGGACAAGAAGCACCGCTAGCGACGGCTGCTCCGTGCTGCTGGCGGTGCCGACCGCCGCTGGGTGGGTGCTCGCGGCAAGCTGCCGGCGTACCGTGCCGGCGGAGTCGGCGTATCGCGCAGGAGGCCTTGATGAGGAAAACCACGTTTCTGGCTGGCACGCTGTTCGCCCTCGCGTGCGCCGTGCCCGCTCTTGCTGCCACGCTGCGCGTCGGGCCGGCTGAGGAGATCCGGACGCTGAGCGAAGCGGCCATGCGCGCGCAAGACGGCGACACGGTCGAAGTCGTCGCCGGCGAGTATCGCGGCGATGTTGCCGTGTGGAAGCAGAAGCGCATCACGATTCGCGGCGTCGGCGGGCGGCCGCGTCTCCTGGCCATGGGCTTTGCCGCCGAGAACAAGGCGATATTCGTCGTGCGCGGTGAGCAGGCGCACATCGAGAACATCGAGTTCGTCGGCACCCGCGTGCCGGACCGCAATGGTGCCGGAATCAGGCTCGAGGCCGGCGCGCTGGTCGTCGTCGATTGTCGTTTCATCGACAATGAAAACGGCATTCTGACCGCCAACGACGAACGGATATCGCTGACCGTGCGCGGCAGCGAGTTCGGCCACAATGGAGCGGGAGACGGGCAAAGTCACAACCTCTACGCTGGTGCCATCGGACTGCTCGAGGTGCGCGGCAGCTACTTCCACCACGCACGCGTCGGACACCTGCTCAAGTCGCGCGCGAAAGAAAGCCGGATCTACTACAACCGCCTGACCGACGAGACGGGCGGCCAGGCGAGCTATGAACTCGAATTCCCCTCCGGCGGCCGCGCGATCGTCGTCGGCAACCTGATCCAGCAGGCCGGTTCGAGCGAGAACTCGACGATCGTCAGCATCGGTGCCGAAGGCCCACGCTGGCCGGTCAACCGGCTGTTTCTCGCGCACAACACGCTGGTCAACGACCGGCCGCAAGGCGTCCGCACGCTCGACTTGCGCAAAGGCGTGAGCGGCGTATTGATCAACAACCTGCTGCTCGGACCCGGCATGACGCTGGATTCAGTCGAGGCCATCCGCCGCGGCAACGCAAGCGGCACTTCGGCCGACCTCGCTGCATCCCGCGGTGATGAGCTCTATCGCCTGCGTGAAGACTCGCCGCTGCGCGGCGCGGCGGCGCCGGCCGGTCGTATCGACGAGGTCGAGCTCACACCGGATGCCGAATACGTGCATCCGCTGCAGACGCGGAGAATCGCCCCGTCCGTCTGGTCGCCGGGCGCCTACCAGAGCACGCAGCCCACCCCAAGTGCCTCCCATATGGGCCGCGAGCGTTTCCCCACCAGTGCGCGCGATCTTGCCGGCCACCTGGCCGATTGGTCAGCCGGACTGGCCTTGCTGGACGACCCGCTGAACTGGGTTTTCGGCAAAGGCACCGGCCGCTACCCCGCAAGCTTTTTCCTCTCTCGTAAGGCGAAGGACCAAGTTGGCGACTACCGTCTGCGCGAGGACGGCAGTGAGCGCTACCTTGTGCTAACCGGGGGTACGCACCCGGCCGATTGGGGCGAGCTGTTCCGAATCTCGCAGCGGGTTGCTTCCTTCGCCGGCCCGGTCAGCGTGCGCGCCGACGTTCGTTCGGCGATGACGAGCGGGCTCCACTTCGAGATCTGCCGAAAGCACCTGCTTTACGATGACGGTGCGTGTGTGAGCGGTGATCAGCCGGTAAGCGCTCAAGCCGGCAAATGGCAGCCAGTGGTACTTCAGTTGCCCGGTGCGGGTTTGTCTAGAGGTGATTTCTTTGCGCCGCATTTCATTACTTTCTCAGTTGGCGTAAATACCAGCGGCGGCCGGGTTGAACTTGATAACATCAGTGCACGCGATAGCGGCGGGCGCGAGCTGCTCGCTAACGGCGACTTTGCGGGCGGAATGGCGCGCTGGTTCTTTTCCAGTGACCGGTACCACCTGCCCTGGCACACCAACAACATCTTCGTTCACGTACTGTTCGAGCAAGGCTGGGTCGGGCTTGTCCTGTTCTCGGCGCTTGTCTTGGCGGCGCTGTGGCGGGTGTCGGTGGGAACGGCGCGCGATCACAGCATGTCCGCCGCACTCTTCGCGGCAATCCTCGGTTTTCTTGTTGTTGGCCTGTTCGACAGCCTGCTCGATGCACCCCGAGTGGCTCTTTTGTTCTATCTCACCCTGCTCGTTGCGCTCGGCTTGCCCGGGGAAATCGATGGCCCTACCATGGGTGAACGCGCTCCGCAATGAATCGCCTGTACTGTTCGCTCCGCCCTCCGGTAAGACCCACCAACCTTGTCGGCGGCGAACAGTCAGAGACGAACGCACAGCCTAAGGCTATCTCCCACCGAGGACAACGCCGACCGTCGTCGCCAGCGCGGCCAGCGCGCCGAGCACGCTGGGTCAAGCCGCCTCCAGGATCAGCGCCCCATCACGACAGCCGCCCCCGGGTGACGTCGAACCGTCCTGGCAAGCCCTTCTACTCGCCGGAAAGACGGCGCGGCAGTGGCGCTGAACCGTGCGGCGATCAGCGTCGGCCAGCGCCCCGATCTGCGGCCGGGCTTGCCGTGCTGCTGCGAATCCTCAGCCGGCGCGCCGATTGCGCACGCAAGACAGCGAGCGCGAGCAAGCTGATTGGTACCGCCAGGTAGACTGCGCGCGAAAACGTGGTCAGACAGGCATACGCGCCGAGCACGACGGCTGCCGCAGCGAGCGCCCAACGCCACACGCCAACCGGCCGCAGCAGTTCGCGTACGGCGAAGGGCATCGTCAGCACCAGGAACCCGTCGAAGGCCGCTCCGCCGACGTGCATCTCCCAGAACAGCGCCGTCCCCCGGTAGTCGCGCGAGAAGTCGGCCAGGCCGGTGTAGGCCCACCGTTCCCAGAGCGCCAGCAGCGCGACGACCAGCAGCCCGCCAGCCAGCCCGCTCCCCAGCCACTGCGCCGCGCGGTCCGGGCTGGCCCGCAACTGGATGCGCCACAGAGGCGCGAGCAGCATGGCGAGGAAAAAGCTCTTCGCCACGCGCAGGCTGTTCATCGGCTCATGGTAACCCTGCCACCAACCCCAGATGAAGCCGCCCGCGTCGGCAAAGCCGCGCGTCATGCTGACGATCAGCGCCGCGGCAAAGCTCGCCACGAGCAATCGCTTGAGCGCGGTTGCGCCGCCGGCCGCCGTCAGCGACGCTGCCCGATCACCGCGCGCATAGGCACCGGCGGCGACCGCGAGCACCGCCAGATCGAGTTCTTCGAAAGTCAGCCAGCCGGTCCACGGCATCAGCCCGATCGCCGGCAGCGCCACTGGCAGAAGGACCAATCCGGCCAGCGGCCGCCAGGCGGAGAGCAGCGCCAGGGCGCCGCAGATGCCCAAGGCGAGCGCGCCCGACAGCGGGTGATGCCAGGCGAGCGCAGCACAGAGTGCCAGACAGATCAGCGCCAGAGCGGCGTGCATCAAGCGTGTAAAGCCGCCGCCCGGGGCTGAGGTCCGGCGCCGGCGTGGAGCTCGCGACGAGGCGCGCTGCGCCGCTGGGGCGGGCGGACTCGGCGAGGCGGGGGCGATTGCAGGTGGCGCGGCCGGCTCAGCCATGACGCCTTGACCGGGAAGGCCCGCGTCTGGCGCCGACCGGCGTCGGCTCGCTGGCCAAGGTGGTCCAATGTGTGTCGCTGCTCAAGTATTCACTCCTTGCCAACCGGCGAAGCTCATCGTCCGGGCTGCACCCATGGCCAGCTTGTCTTTTCCCGCAATCCTAGGAGCTTTGACCGGTCGCTGCAAGCGCGCCGGACAGGCCGATCACCCCCTGGCCAAGTCCTTCGACCGGCAGCGCAGGGCTTGCGCTGCCGCTTCGGACCAGCGGCGTCATGCGCTGCACACGTACGCCACGCGCGTGTCGGCCACCAGCGGCGCGTGAAAGTTGAATTGTATTGGGCTATAGATCGTGCTTGGCACGCAGCCTTGTCCTGTGCCAGGATAGACGCAGCATGACCGAATGGCAGATGCTTCCGGTTTTGGTAAGGCGCTGTCGAAAGTGGTGTGGCGAGTCGGCGGCCGGTCTTTTCCGGATGGCGTCCAGGCCGCGCCGCGGTCGGAGGCGCGGACCGCATCCGCCGTCTGTGCGAAGCAAGAGTCATAGCGAGGGCAAGCAAGATGACCGGCCTGGGCGTGCACGATGATCGACGCCAGCTTGCTGCACGTCGGGCGAAGCCACAGCCGGCGCCCTCGGCGAAGGTTTCGCCGTCTGCCCGGCCGGGCCGGCGCACGGCAACCGACGGGCTGGCCCGCGTTGGCGACCGGAGCGCCTGATGGCGACTCACCGGGCTGTCCTCGGCGTGCTGCAGGCCTTGAAG